>FZPS01000182.1_pt140 | contig 17859 bp, 18 predicted proteins | sample 1817821 | NCBI WGS metagenome assembly FZPS01 (sample SAMEA104158645, study PRJEB21678) | metagenome | place: Germany | collected 2015-04-21
CTCTGTGGCAATCTCACACTTTAAAAAACGAGATCGCTTCCTCAATTGCTCCCTGCGATGAGAAATGAGGAAAGTCCTTGCAATGATAAGAAAAGAAGGGGGTTATAGAGGAAGTCTTTTCCCTTATAGTTCTGGCCTACCTATGAGGGATTGCAGTTACAGACGATAAAATTTAGGGTATACTATACAAGTAGAAAGTTCTCTCTTACTTATAACATCCTGGCTCTTTAAGGGGGTGCGTTGTATGTCTGATTTTGCTGAAAGAATTGGGAAAACTTTGGCCGAGATTGAGCGAACCAAGAGAATGGCAGGAGCTCCAGACCGAGTAGCGTCTTACCTCTCTCCGCTTTATACTTCTCTAATTAGAGATATCATGTCGGAGGTAAAGCAGCAGGTCAAAGAAGAAGTTCTTAAAGAGTTGAAAAATCATGATGCGGATTGACAGGTTTATTCAGGTCTAAAAAGTGAGGCTATACCGCCCTCTGTTTCCTACAAGATGGAAGAAAAGACGGTCATAGGAAGCCTACTTCTTTATACTAAGGGGATTTTCTTCCCCTGTAGGATTCTTGATAGAAGCGTTCAGAAATGATGAAAAGGGAAGGGGGTTAAGGTAGCACTCTAAGGCAAGAAGGAAAAAGGAGGGAGGTAATAAAATGTCTTTAGACGATGCAATGAGGAAAGCAGGTCTTATCGAATCGCTCAGAAAATATGCGGAAAACTCTCCCGGGATAGTCGGTGGCTACGCTAGTGAGGTATATGCAGAGATTGGGGATGCATTGGAACAAACTATCAGGTCTCAATTTGATGGATTCTATCGTGAGTTCGAAGTCATGAAAGAAGATTTGGTTGATGCGATTAAGGAAGCAGTTAAAGAAGGTATTAAGGAGGGCATCAAAGCCTATCGGCAGTCTGAAAATCTGGATAACAAATAAAAATTCTGTAATGAGAGTCAAAAAAGGTAGATTATAAAATTCAGATAAGATAAGATTAGAATATATGTTATATTAGCGTTTTTTGCACCATATCAAAAGTAGTACCAAAATCTGTTCTTGCTTCAAGGGGGGTAGCAAATGAACGAAGAGCAATTTGTGCTTGGAGCATTGCTCCACGATGTAGGGAAGGCTCTGGAGCGGTGTCGATATTTTGATTTACCAGGTGACCTTCAAAAAACGAATGTTTCTTACTCACACGCTAAATATTCTGCCTTTTTAATCCAGACCTTAAGAAATGCTCAAAACTCTTTTCTCCATCCCGGTTTAAAAGACCTTCTCACCGAAGAGGTGGAAAAACTGGTCCTCTTCCATCATAATCCCCGTACTATCGAAGAATCAATTCTTCAGGTGGCAGACTGGATGTCAGCAGCAGAGCGGGAGGAAGATGAAGAAAATGCTCAAATATACTATAAAGTTCCCCTCCGCTCTATCTTTTCTCGAATCGGTAGTGAAGAAATTCAGCCATTTTATTACCCGCTTAAACCCCTCAGCTTCGAAACTCTTATGCCCACCGCTCAGAATACCATCGAAACAGTGAATTATAAAAATCTCATGGATGAGATGCTAAAAGATTTTCCTTTTATTGATACTCTTGAGAAACTGTTAGGAGTTCTGGAAATTTATTTTTCATCAGTCCCGGCTCAAACCAGTCGCTTTGTGAGCGATATATCGCTTTACGACCACTCCCGGGTGACAGCAGCCCTTGCTCATTCTCTTTATATTGATTGGGAAAATGGTCTTTTTAATGAGAAAGATATAGAGGAAATCAAAAAGTGGATTCTAAAAAAAGAGGGGAAAAACGGAGACAAAAACCTCTTTCTAATCGTTGGCGGAGACCTTTCCGGAATTCAGAATTTTATTTTTAACATCCCCTCTAAAGGTGCAGCACGGAGTCTCAAAGGGCGCTCAGTTTATTTAGATCTCATACCCCGATATATAGCAAAATATATTCTGGACCAATGCCACCTTACTCCGGCAAATATTCTCTATTTGGGTGGAGGAAATTTCCAGCTTATCCTGCCTCTTTCCTTTGAGGAAGAGCTGACCGAAATTCGGAAAAAGATTACAACTAATCTCTGGGCTCTCCACCGGGGAGAAATTGCCTTTATTCTTTCTTCGGTAAAAGTAAGTCTCGAGGACATGTTTTGCTTCCAGCTGGTTCTTGAAAAACTTAATGACACCATAGCAAAAGAGAAAGGACGGCGTTTCTGGGAGATAAAAGAAGACCTGTACGACCAGCTCTTTGTTCCGGGTGAGGAAATAGTCCGGGAAGGAGAACACTGTGTTTCGTGTGGCCGCAAGGGAACATCCTCTTCTGGTGGAGAAGAGATTCTCTGTCCGATTTGCAGGTCACTGGTTGAGCTCACCGGTTCACTAAAAAATTCCAGATATCTGATAGAAAAAAGAGTAAGCCCCACTCAGCAATTATTAAAGCCTTCTATTTTTAACTTTTTTGTCTCCCTGGGGTACGAAATTTCCTTTGAAGGCTCTTTCCGTAAGCCTCATCCTAACGAGAAAATTTACCAGTTAGAAGATATAGATATCCATGCTCCGGATGGGACTCTCTGTGATGGATTTCTATCGGGGAGCTTCACTTTACCCGACCGAACCTTTGACCAGATTGCAGATACCGGTATTCATTCAGAAGATGACGGTAAGAAGATGGGAAGCTCCCGGCTTGGTTATCTCAAAATGGACGTGGATAACCTGGGAAGTCTAATTTCCGAACTCACCGAAAGAGAAAAAGAACGTTCCGGGGAGGCTACTTCCCTCTCTCGGATTCGCACTTTTTCCAGGCGGGTTGAGCTCTTTTTCAATACCTATCTTGTCTATCTCATCCGGGAATATGACCCGGATAAAACCAAAATCTATCCTGTGTATATCGGTGGAGATGATTTGTTTGTTGTGGGCAATTGGGAAACCATCGTCCACCTTGCTGGTAAAATTCGTGATTCGTTTCGTACCTATACCGGGGGAAATCCTGAGTTCTCGCTCTCGGGGGGGATAGTCTGTGTTCCTTATGATTATCCGGTCATTCGAACCAGCTCCTTAGTGGAAGAGGCACTCACCGCTTCAAAAACCTTTCTTTATTATGGAGAGACAAACCCCACTAAAGATAAGGTGACGATTTTTAATGAAACCTTAACCTGGTTTGAGTTAGAAGTTGCTCTGGAGCTGGGGGAGAAAATTGCTCAAGCCATTAACAGCGGCAGCTCCAGCCGGGCGTTGATACATAGAATTTCTGGTTCCCTGCACGATTTTGACCCGCTTATTAGTCAATCTAACCAGCTGGTCATAAAACCTCCGGCTATCTGGCGATTTCTCTATCACCTCAGAAAAGATAAAGAAATCGCCGATATTTTAGAGGGAATAATTTTAAACAATCTCTTTAAAGACCAAAAAATCAAAAATTCCCGGCTTATTTTGGTTGCTAACCGATTTGCCGAGATGAAGACCAGAAAAGCCACTTCTGTGATGGATATATATTAATTAATGAATAAAAGGAGAGTGGATAAAAAATGAATGCGAGAACAGATAAAAATCGGGCGTCAGAGTCGTATCGCCGCAGGGACGATATCGGTTCACAAGAAGAACGATGGCGTAAAAATCTGAAGGATTTTTTCTCGACCCCCAACTACGCTGAGAAAGTTTTGCGCTTTGAGCGGATGGGAATGGATGAATTTAAAGAATTTAATCAGAAATTAAAAGATTTTATGAAACAACAGGCAGGAAAAATCAACTCTTCCCGAATGCGAAAAATATATGAGATGATAAAAGGGGCTAAAAACGAACACGACCTCCTCCTTACTGTCCCCCGGTTGGCCTACATTGTCGGTCGTGAAGAGCGAGACCGTAATTCAATTGGACTGGTAGTTACGCTCCTTTGCGATGCTATCCTGGCTATGCAAACCAGGGAAGATTTTAAAGGCATTCAGAAGTGTGCTGAGGCGATGGTTGCCTATCAGAAATATTATTCTGATAAATAATGAAGGAGGAATCGCAATGAATCAATTTCTGGGAAAACTTTTTCTTAACGGGAAAATTGAAACTCAAACCGGTCTTCATATCGGAGGTTCTCGAGAAACCGGGGAAATTGGTGGTATGGACAACCCAGTGATAAAGACTGCCAATGGCACTCCCTATATTCCTGGTTCCTCCTTAAAAGGGAAAATGCGCTGCACTCTGGAGCGAGCAGAAGGTAAGGAAGGAACTCGCCATAGCGGTGACCCCTGTGGGTGTGGACAGTGTTTGGTTTGTCTCCTTTTTGGAAGTCATTCTTCAGATGATGAAAAGAAAACTCTAAGCCGCTTGTGTGTTCGCGATGCCTGGCTTGATGTTGACGATTTCGAAAATAGGTTTCCTGACCTCGTTGAAGAAAAAACCTTTACTGAGGAAAAGACAGAAAACATCATAGACCGGATTAGTGGCACGGCAAAGCACCCCCGAACCCTCGAACGAGTTCCGGCAGGCGCCCTTTTCGACTTTGAAATGGTTCTCAATCTCTTCGAAAATGACCGTGACCAGATAGACCAGCTCATTCGCTTCTTTATGAGAGGACTTCGTATGGTGGAAGATGAATATTTAGGAGGGAGCGGAACTCGAGGGTCAGGTAAAGTGGCTTTTCGCAACCTTGCTTTCACCCTGAAGAGAAAACTGGAATATATTGGCGATAACACTCGTTTACCGCTTCTTACCAAAGAGGACACCACTTTTGATATTGATGAATTAATTCAAGTACTTATGTCCCAGCTGGTGGGGTGACCGCTATGGCTGTTCAGTTGGTGAAACTACTCCCCTCCAGACATTTCCGGATACGAATTGGTGAGGGGAGAATGGACCGAATCGGGAACATGGTTCATGCCGACACTCTCTTCTCAGCACTGGTGAATAGCGGAATCAAACTTTATGGCGAAGACCTTTTTATTCCTGTTATCGATTCTCTGTGTATTTCGTCAGTTTTCTATGGACTGCGAGTGAAAGAGGGAAACGAAAGCAGAGACCTTTTATTCTTCCCCAAGCCCAGAGCCCGTTTTCGCGAACCTGAAGACCCCACCCAGAGAAAAAAACTCAAGCGGCTATCCTGGGTATCTTCTTCCGCTTTATCCCAAATTCTTGAAACTTATGATTATGAGGAAGCCCTTTTTCAGATTGACCTCCTCGACCCTAACCAATTTGTGTTTCTTAATCCTCAGTTTTGTGTGTCTTCCGCCGAGAGAATCCCCTGGCTTGAAGAAAACATCAGTTTTTTCCGGACGATACTGGAACCCAAAGTTTCTATCAGCAGAACTAATGCCAAACCGATGGGTCTTTATTACCAGGCAGAATTAGAGTTTTGCTTTACAGAATGGGCAGAGAGACGGTCTATTACTCCTTTTCTCTTCTTCCTTCTGGAAGGAGAGCTTACTCCTCAACTCATCGGCACTCTCAATTTATTCATTGAAGAAGGGCTGGGAGGGGAAAGAGCCAGTGGAAAAGGAACTTTTGCGTCCTGGGAACATGAGCCATTCCCACTTCCTCAAGAAGGAAACATGATGATGCTTCTGAGCTCTGCAATTCCTGAGAGGGAAGAAATGGAGCAACTCATCACTTATGAACTCAGAAAGCGGGATGGATTTCTCTTCTGGAATGGACCTGTGGGAAAGCGAAAGAAATCTTACTACACTCTAAGAGAAGGGTCGCTGGTGAAAACCCCTTTTGGGGGGAAGAATCTGGAGGTTTCCCCGCTTCCTGAAAAGCGAGCCATTGCGTACGGAAAAGCATCAGGGTGGACATTTGGACAGAAAGGAGGCCAGGAATGATGAAGCTGTCTTTGCGCGTCATCACCCCCATCTGTGTTCGGAGCGGGGAAAACGCATCGGCCATAGCTGATTACATCTACGACCCCCAGAAAAGAGCAATTTATCTCATCGACCAGGTAAAATTTAATCGGTGGTTAATGGAGCAAGGGGAAAATGCCCGGTTTTTAATCAAAGATATTACCTCATTAGTTTCTTCCCAGCAGGGAACACTGGTGGATTTTTTTAACGAGCACGGTCTTTTACCTCGCGATTTTTCCCGGGCTGCTATTCCGGTCTCTTTTCCCAACTCGATAACCTTTGGGAATCGGAATCTTTTCCTTCCCACCTTAACCGGAGGGAAACCCTATATCCCTGGCTCTTCCATCAAGGGAGCCATCCGTACTGCTTTGATGTTTGACTATATCAAAAACCAGGATAATGGAGGGCCGGGATACGGTGCAACTTCTCATCTTCAAGATTCCCGTCAGGTGTACACCGGTTCAGATATCTTCTGTCTACCCGACCACAGATCTCGTTTACTCCCAGAAAACGATGCGCTTCGATTCCTCCAGGTGACTGACACCATCCCCTCCTCTTTAGAATCACTCCGGGTCTATGCTTTAGAGCGGAAAGGAGGAACCACCACTGCTATTCCCGCTCTCCTTTTAGGGTTCTATCCCGGAACTGAAATGACTTTTGAAGTCAACATCCTGCCGGGTTTTGAGAAGGCAAATATCCCTGAATATTGGAAGAAATTCTTTAATAGAGGAGAAGTTGCTATCCTCAGAGCCATAAGTAATTATTCGCTCGCTCTCCTCGAGGACGAGCTCAATAGACTAAAAAAAAGAAGCAACAAACCTCCCGAGAATCAATTGCTTTATAATAGCTATACCCGGATTTTAAGCAATACTAAAAATAGCATCAAGCAAGGGGGAGCTCTCCTGCGGGTTGGCTTCGGGAAAACTTATTATTTTAATTCAATTGGATACTTTATGTCAGACGAAGAAAAGGAGAAATATAAAGGGAATTGGAAGAGAGTTAAGTTGGTTAGTGAGTTTCCAACCACTCGTTGGATGATTAGAACCCCGGATAATCAGTGCCTACCGGCGGGGTGGAGTTTGGTTCAAGAAAAGAGAATCTGAATATGCTTATCACCTCGATTGGCAAAGCTAGAGAATATCGGGAGACTAACTATGCCTTCCATGGGAAGAGTTGCTCGAGCTGTTTTTCTACTCTGGCCATCGCTCAGTTATTGGATGTTCCTCGGGAAGAGAAAATTTTATTTTTAGTTACTCCTGAAACTGTTGAAGCTTCTTCCGATATTCAGTCTCAGTTCAAAAAAGCTGGATATCACAATCTGGAAACGATTCGTATTCCCCATGCTGAAGATGAAGAATCCATTTTTCAGATAGTTCTCACCCTCACCGATGCGGTAGCAGAGGGCGAACAGGTTATTCTCGATGTTACCCATTCTTTTCGCAGTCTTCCTTTTGTTTACTTTGTCACTCTTCTTTTTCTGCATGCTTTTAAAGGGGTCAGTATTGAGGGAATTTACTACGGGTCTTTCGAAGAAGGAAGAGAAACTAATCCCATTGTAGACCTCACCTCTCTCTTTTCCATGGCTTTCTGGTTCCACGCGGTACAGACCTTCCGGGAAACCGGTAGCGTACAGCCTCTTTATGATATCGTAAGCCGAGAGGCATCCCGGATTATCCAGCGTAAAGAAGAGGAAGAGATTGCTCATAAGCTCTCTGCCTTAAAAGTCCCCCTCCAGAATTTAGGCTTATCTATATCTTTCTGTCTTCCTATAGAAATGGGGATGGATGTAGAGCAGCTTCTTCAAAAGCTGGATTTTAAATCTGATAAAGGCTCATACGAGGGGCTGTTGGCATTAGTTTTTCAGGAAATATCCGATGAGTTAAAGGAGTTTGCTCTATCCTCGAAAAAGAAAGATGAGATTCTCCTCACCCAGGAGGAGTTGCTGAGGGAATATAAAATAGCCCGGTGGTATAACCATCATGGGAATCCAGACCATACTCTAATTATCTTAGGGGAGCTCATGATAAGCTGGATGATTAAAGTCCGGGATATGAGGGACTGGCTGGATTACAATAACACCCGCCATAGAGCCAGGGGAATTCTTAACGGGATGTCAATGCGTTCAAGAAAAGACATTGGCCCGGATAATATCATCAAAGAAATTGGTAGCCGCTGGAACTCCATTGGAAGCCAGAGAAATGAATTCGCCCATGCCGGCTTCAGGAAAGATGTTGTTCGCACCACAAAAAAGAAAGAAGCGGTGGACAATCTTTGTTCTGCTGTTTATGACCTGCTGCAAGTGGATGTTTTAAATACCATTCCTCCGAAAGAACGGAAGAAATTGCTCATCGTCCCCTTTGGCTTATCGCCAGGAGTCCTGTATTCAGCAGCGCTTTTGAGTCGTTTCGATGACCTTCTGATTATCTTCTCCGAGCAGACTCGCTCGCTTTTACCATCCACCCTTTGTGAAATTCGGAAAAAGAGAGAAGTACCGGATCAAAACGTATTTACTTTGTTGCTCAGCGATGCTCATTCTGATTTTATTCCGGCAAAGCAACTGAAAAGTTTTACAGTGGTTCCTCTTGAAGGAGAACAAGTTTCTGTGGAACATTTTCTCTGTAACTATGATAGCGTTGAGGGATGTATCACCGGGGGAACTACAGCCATGCAGTACACAGTGGAGCGATTGCTCGACGTTGCCCGGGGTGTTGGTGTATTTCACATTAATCGTTTCGCTCTCATTGATAGGCGTCCTCCGGAAGAGCAGAAAGCCCACCCTTTTGTCCCAGGACAAAAGGTAGTACTCGACCAGGAGAGGTAAATTACATCCTCTTTTCACTTTTGTCGTAACCCCGAGTTTCCTCCCCTGGAAGAATTCAATAAAGAGATAACCACCTACTGAGGAAGACTTTCTCTTCAGTAGGCTTCTTCTGTTTATTTAAGTTTTTATTTTTTGTCTTTTTTTGGGGGGTTATAAGGGGATTTACCTTCCACGCTTCTATGTCAGGAATGACCCCTTTTTTGTCATTCCCGAAAGTTTTTATCGGGAATCCACGTTTTTGCTTTTTCTTTTTGTCCTTTCATTGTGAACCATAGGCGTGTCTCGCACCATTATTCCCGAAATTTAATCGGGAATCTAAATACTTTTAAAAACCATGGACCCCTGATAGAACCATTCAGGGGCAGGCTAAAAACGGCTTAAAGATTGCCGGGGTGACGAGGAGGTGGGAATCCAAATGCTTTCAAATACTTATGGACCCCTGATAGAAGCATTCAGGGGTGACCTCCCCCCGCCGTCATTCCCGAAATCTTTTATCGGGAATCCATGTTTTTGCCCTTAAATAATATAGACCCCGGCTTAAAAATTGCCGGGGTGACGAATAAGGAGAGTCATTGCGATAACAAAAAAGAAAGAGAGCTATAGGGGGACGCCGCCCCCCTTTATAGCTATTTCACTCTTTCCCTCTCCCAAAAGAAGCAGCGATTCGCCCCGGCGTCATTATAACAGGTCTTGCGAAATAATATAAAGTCTCACAACTACGATATGCGACAGTAGCCGGGAGGACGAGTGTCAGTTAGCTTTTCATGAGCTAAATTCAATTTATAAATGATGGGTATTTTATAGGGACAGCGAGGCTCGCACTCCCCGCATTCGTTGCACACCGAAGCCTTAGGGTTCAATTCCTGATAAGCTTTCTGGGCGTAATCTTGATTCCCCAGCCAGAAACGGAGGCGGTCTCGCAGGGCATATTGAGCAGGATCACGAATTATCCCATCTTGCATCTGTCGGTCATATTGCCCCTCCAGAAGAAAAACTCCGGGGATATCAATGCCCAAAGGGCAAGGTAAACATTTATCACACTGGCGGCAAACATAGCTACCCAGCTCCGGAGCTTCCTCCCGGACTTTTTTCATTTCTTCCGGAGTGAAAGGCACGAAGTTTTCCACCACTTCTATATCCCTTCTTAGATACTCTTCTGTGTTAGCTCCCATAACTAAACTATCTACCCCGAGACTCAGGGTGTAACGTATAGCCTCTCGTTCACTTTCCCACAAGAAACCGTCAGCCAGCGCTTTCATAGCCAGAATCCCCATTCTTTTTTCTCGAGCCCGGGGTAAAACTTCTTCTTCCCAGCCAGGAAAATTGAATCGGTCAAAATAATTCAAGGGAATCATCAAAATGTCAAAAGGATAAAGAGAAAGAGCATTGAGTGCTACTTCAGGAGTAACATGATTAGAAAAAGCTACAAAACGAATTTTCCCTTCTTTTTTAGCTTTTTCTACTCCCTCTAAAGCACCCTGGGAAGAGGATATTTCATCCAGCTCTTCAAAACGGTTTAAGCCATGAATGAAAAATATATCCACTTCACTGGTGTTGAGTCTCCTCAGGCTTCCCTCTAATGCTCTGGTTATACCTTCTTTACTCCTTTGCGCAGATTTAGTAGCCAGGATGAAGTCATTTCTTCGAACTTTGGCCACTTTACCTATCTTTTCCTCTGAATTGCCAGACCCATAGCTCTCTGCGGTTTCTAAGTAATTTCCTCCCTGATCCAAATACAAATTGACAATCCGCAGGGCTTCTTTCTCTGGTAGCTCTACCAGATGAAAACCGCCTAACCCCAGAAGGGAAATAGAAAAGCCAGTACTTCCTAATTTCCTTTTTTCCATACTTCTCACCCCCTCAAATTATCTCACAAAAGTAAGAATTCTATACCTTCTCAAGATAAAATTTCTCTGAGGCGCTGAGCGTTCTTCACTGCAAAGCCTTCGTAATCATTATCAAAGTAGCAATAAACATCCCGCTCCCCGAGCCAGAAACGAATTTTAGCTCCCCATCCTTCGAGTTCTTCTTCACTGTAAAAATCGGTATAAAGGCTGCCGTGCCCGTGAAGACGAAGGTAGATAAAAGAAGAAGTTATAACTTCTTGATAGGGAAAAGAAGGGGTATCGGAAAAACAGAGACAGATATTTTTCTTTTCCAGAATTTCATAAACTTCTCCGGTAAAGAAACTCTCATTGCGAAACTCAAAAACATAACGAAAATCAGGAGAAAGAAGCTCCACAAAAGAGGTAAAAACTTCTCTATTAAATTTAAGTTGAGGAGGAAATTGAAAAAGAAGAGGACCTAATTTGTTCCCCAGCTCTCTTACCGCCTCATAAAGCTTTGCCAGAGGTTCTTCTACCTCTCTCATTTTCTTTATATGGGTAATGTAGCGGCTGGCTTTAACGGAAAAAATAAACTCCGGAGGAGTGGTATCTCTCCATTTGGAAAAAGTAGTGGAACGAGGGAGATGATAAAAAGAAGAGTTAACCTCCACCGTATCAAAAAACTGAGAATAGTAGGAAAGCCACTTATTTTGAGGCAAATGAGGAGGATAAAACACTCCCTCCCAATGAGGATAAGACCAACCAGAAGTCCCTATCCGGGACTCTTTCACCAGTATTTCCCTCCCTCTTCCGGATTCACCCCCTCTCTAAGAAAAAGAGGAGCTAAATGGTTGACCGGACCAAACCCTTTACCCAGGTTTAAGGAGTGGGTAATCACCTGAATCATATATTCGTGAGCCGTTTTTACTGCTTCGGTAATTGAGTATCCTAAAGATAGGAGAGCACATATAGCCGCAGAATAAGTGCAACCTGTCCCATGGGTGTTTTTGGTGGCGATACGTCGAGCGGGGAAAGAAATAAATTCTTCTCCGTCAAAAAGGATATCCACTATCTCCTCTTCCGGGAGATGCCCTCCTTTTAGGAGAACATAGCGAGGACCCCACTTTTTGAGCGATATACAGGCCTTTTCCATATCGGAAATATCCTTTATCTCCTCCCCCACTAAAAAAGAAGCTTCAGGAAGATTGGGAGTAATCAAAAAAGAGAGAGGGAAAAGCTTGTGCACAAGAGCATCTACGGCTTCTCGCTCAAGAAGCAAAGCTCCACTTTTAGATACCATCACCGGGTCTACCACTAATTTCTCTATATTAAACTTTTTAATCTCCTCAGCCACTGCCTCAATGATAGAAGAATTAGAAAGCATACCGGTTTTAGCCGCATCCACTCCTATATCACTTGCCACACACTCTATTTGTTTGGCCACCAGAGAGGGAGGTAAGTCAAAAATGGCTTCTACCCCTTGAGTATTCTGGGCGGTTATGGAGGTAATAGATGACATGCCGTACACTCCAAAAGCACAGAAAGTTTTCAGGTCAGCCTGAATTCCTGCTCCCCCTCCCGAATCTGAACCAGCTATGGTTAGCGCTCTTTTCATCTTTTTCCCTCCTCTATTGAAAATGATTCCAGCCCGAGGCGACTTCTTTTTCTTCTCTTCCACCTCTACGCAGAGAAACCCCTCCTTGCGAGACAACCTCTCCCACAATAGTTACCGGAACTCCACTTTCTATTTCTATGAATTCTTTAACTTCTTTTCCGCGCTCCCGGGGAACGGTAAAAATTAATTCAAAATCTTCTCCTCCCGAAAGAGCAAAAAGGAAAGGGTCTTTGTTTTCCTCTTCACTCCACTCCCGAAGAGAAGGAGAAATAGGCAGTTTATCCACCTCTACCACTGCCCCCACTTCACTCTCCTCCACAATATGCCCTAAATCCTGAGAAAACCCATCAGAGACATCAATCGTAGCTACTCTCTCCCCCAAACTGTGCAATAACCTCCCTACTTGCAGGCGAGGAGAAGGAGTAAAGAAACGCTTCAAAAGAAAAGAATACTTTTCTTTTTCTTCCTCGCTACCCCGAAGAGCTATCTCTAAACCTGCTCGTGAGTCACCCAAAGTTCCCGTAACTAAAACTAAATCTCCAGGTCGAGCATTACGGCGCAAAAGCAAAGGGCGGTCATTTTCTACCTCTCCCACTAAAGTTAAGTCAAAAACCATCTGACTTTCAGTACGAGATAAATTCCCTCCTATAATATCTACTCCGTGAGCTTCCGCTTCTTCCTTGATTCCCCGCATAAATTCCTTTAGCCACTCTGCTTCCATATCTGGCCTCAACACCCAGGAAAGAAGAGCAAAAAGAGGTTTTCCCCCCATAGCGGCAATATCACTTAAATTCACTGCCAGAACTCTTTTCCCCAGAGAAAAGGGAGAAAAAAGAGATAAAATAAAATGTACATTTTCTACCTGGGAATCACAGGTGAGAAGATAGAAAAAACCTCGAGGGCCTCTAACCACCGCACAGTCATCTTCAATTCCTAAAACCACTCTTTTCCCCCGGGAAGGGAAAAAATTTTTCAAATAGTCAATAATCCCAAACTCTCCCCACTCTTTGAGTTTCATGGTCTTCTCCGAAAAAGCTCAATTTTTTGCCGGAAAGAACGAGTGGCTTCCTTGACCGACTCTGCGCCTACAATAGCCGATACCACTGCCACCCCATCCACACCGGTTGCTAAAACTTCCTCCAGATTAGAAAGGTTTATCCCCCCGATGGCCACCACCGGTATATTAACTGCTTTTTTAATTTCTCTCAGTCTTTCTAAACCAATGGGTTCCCCGGCATCTTTTTTAGTAGAAGTGGGGAAAACCGTCCCCGCTCCTAAATAATCTGCCCCTTCTCTTTCTGCTTCCAGGGCTTCTTCTACCGTGGAGACCGAATAGCCAATTATAAGGGAAGGAGCGATTTTCCGAGCTAAAGCTAAAGGCATATCTTCTTGGCCTAAGTGTACTCCATCAGCATCTACCGCTAAAGCAATATCTATACGGTCATTGATGATTAAAGGAATCCCCCGCCGGTGAGTAACTTCTCTCACTTTTTGAGCTTCCTCTACCCATAGACGAGTAGGAAGGTCTTTTTCTCGCAGTTGAATCACTGAAGCTCCAGCATCTGTGGCTTCCTCTACCACCTCTTCATTACTTTTCTTCTGAATTTTTCTATCAGTAATAACATAAAGAGACCAATCTATAGTTTTCAATCTTTCACCTCCAGAGAAAGCAGCGCTTTAAGTTCCTCTTTCTTTATACCATAAAAGGTATCAAAAAGAGAAACTCGAAAGCTACCCGGCCCTAAAGAGTGACGAGCAGCAATTTCTCCACAAACTCCCAGAAAACCTAAAGCCGAAGATGCCGCCCATAGGTAATCTCTCTCTACTGCCGCGCAAGCAGCGCAAAGAGAAGTGGCCATGCAACCAGTTCCGGTAATCCTGGTGAGGAGAATATCCCCATTTTTTATCTTGACCACTCTTTTTCCGTCACTCACTACATCAATTTTTCCAGTTATGGCCACGACAGTCTGGAATTTCTGACTGGCTCTTTGCGCTAAATCACTCGTATCTGCATCTACTACTCCTCCTTCCACTCCTCTAACTTCGGCTTTTATTCCCAGTAGATTTCCTATCTCCCCTGTGTTTCCCCGCAAAATAGAGATTTTAACCTCTTGCAAAATTTTCAAAGCACTCTCGGTGCGGAATTGAGTAGCTCCTGCCCCTACCGGGTCTAAAACAACCGGGATACCTAACTCGTTAGCTTTCCTACCTGCTAAAATTGCGCTTTCTACTGTTTCCGGAGTTAGAGTCCCGATATTCAGAACCAGAGCTTGAGACAGAGCTACCATTTCTTCCACTTCCTCCCGGGCATAACTCATAACCGGCAGTGCTCCTATGGCCAACATAGTATTAGCATTGTCATTAATGACCACGAAATTGGTGATATGATGAACCAGAGGCTTTTCTTCTTTTATCTTTTTAAAAATCAGTGTGCATTTTTCTTCATAAGTCATTGAATTTCCTCCTTGTTCCCAGATAAATTAAGCCTGAGGCGAGAAAGCTGGGAAAAGAAGCTCCCCAGTGAGGTAAAAAACGAAGAAAGATAATATATATCATTAATCCCCCCACCCAGGAGAGAAGAGCTCCTCTATCGAGAGCTTTCCCCTCATATAATTCTTTTATCTCAATCTTTCTCCGGCGGTAAAAGAAATAGTCAAAAATTACCACCCCAAAAAGAGGGATAAAAATTCCCCCGATGAGATACAGAAAGCTTTCGTATCTATCCATAGGGAAAACTAAAGCTAAAATCGTGCCTCCTAATCCGAAGAAAAGAGTAATTAGTTTCTCCTGAAAACGAGGGAAAAGATTTAAAAAAGACATCGCTCCAGAGTAAATATCCAGAAAGGTAGTGGTAAAAGTAGAGAAGAAAACAATAATGAGAGCAATGATTCCCCAATTTAGAGCTAACATCACCGGTATGGGGTTAGCCTGACCGGTAGAAAGAGCCAGCAATAAGCCCAAAACATACATCCAGGAACTGGCTAAAAAATATCCCCACCAGGTCCCCCAGAAAGCAGAGCGGCTCTCTCGAGCAAAACGAGAGTAGTCTGAAACCAAAGGAAGCCAGGAAATGGGCATAGCTATCACGAGGTCTAAACCTGCCCCCCAGGGAAGAGAGCCATCTCCCCTCCAATTTAGTAATTCCTCTGTAGACACATTATGCAAAACACTATAAGTCATGAAAAGGCAGAGAATGGCCAGAGAAAAAACCGCTATTCTTTGCATCCATTTCCAAAGAGGAGTTCCTACTAAAGCCCAAAAAGTGCTAATCATCCCGGCAATAAGCATCCAGAGCTTTACATTAGTATATCCCGCTAAAATCTGAGTAATATTATCAACTGATTGAGCACAGATGATTATCATTATCGCCGTCCAGCCTGCTAACTGAATGATGTTCAAAGCCGAGGCGAGATAAGAGCCCAATTTTCCAAAAGCTGCTCTCACTGAAACCATAGCCGGAACTCCTGAATCGCTACCTAACACTCCCCCTAAAGCCAGAGGAGTGTTACCAATTACGTGACCCAGTATGATAGCCCACAAGCCCCCGATGAGTCCTAAAGGAGCTAACATTCCTCCTGCCCACACTTCAGATATGGCAATGGCTGCTCCCATCCACAGAACAAAAAAATCCATTCCCGATAAGTTTCTCTCTTGCTGTGGAACAGGCTGGATATCTTCTGACATCTCTATCCTCCTATCTCCTCCCACGTATCAACAGATATAGCTTTTCTCAAAACCCGAACAAATAAAAGGCCGATAATACATCCAGGGATACTACTTACTAAAAAAGCAGATTGAAAAAAGAAAAAAGTTGCCTCTCCTCCGGTAAAAGGGGAAACCAGATACGCGCTCAATCCAGCCCCGATAAAACCGGTTCCTAAGGGTTCGGTTAAGGCTACCCAATCTCGACGCAACCATCTGTAAAAAAGCCCAACTATTATGGCTCCCGGAACTCCCCCCGGCAAGGCAAAGATAGTTCCAGTCCCGATTGCAATTCGCAGCAATCCGGCTAAAAAAGCGGCTAATCCTCCATACCAAGGACCGATCATAATCCCGGCTACCACGTTTATTGCGTGTTGAAAGGGAAAAACTTTAGTCGGGCCAATGGGGAAACTAACACCGGAAGAAACAACCGCTAAAGCACAGAAAATAGCGACATAAGCCGTCTTTCGAAAAGAAATTTTAGCTGCTCTATTCACCACCTTCGTTTTCTCCCCTATTAAAAAAAGCCACCTGCCAGCTGGTAGGTGGCTTTTTGTTTACACTTCCATCCCTCCGCTGGCATTAACCAGATCAGGTTCAACGGGTCGAAAGCTTGCGCTCTCCTCTCAGCCCTTCAAGAGCTCCCCTACTTCTATTTAATTTTCACCATTTTAACATATTCGCAAACCTTTTTCTCCAGTGCAGAAAAAGGTTTTAGGAAACTATGCTCGGGCGAGTTTTTAGTAAACTTCTTGTTATGAACAATTACTTTACAACCCAGGAACTTGGCAGGTAGCAAAAAGTAACATGGTTATCCTCTATATCTTCGTAGAAATACAAAGAAAGGGAAAGAATTAAGATATTGGCAAAAAGTAGCTTTCGCTCTGCTAAAGATTAGATAAATAACTTAATAGATAAATGATAAACGAGCTCTATTAGAAAAAGAACTGGTGAAGGAGGCAATTTGAGGTGATGAGAAAGCTATCCACTTTTGCAGGAAAAAGACTTAATCCACTCAAGCTAACAATAGAGGAAAAACATCCTTACAAGATTCAAACGACCCCAGAGAGCGCGACTATTCTCCAAATTCTCCAAATGCTCCTAAAACCATGGTATAATGAGCTCAGTTTAAGAGGGAATCAGTCAGTTTTCCCAGACATAATATAATAACTTCTTAGTTATCAAGGGAGGTATTATGGTGACGCCTACTGTAGCTATAGTCGGAAGTAATATGATGGACCTCATAACTTACTATCGAGATAGAATGCCCAAAACCGGGGAAACTATTTTTGGAGAAGACTTTGAGATTGGCTTTGGAGGAAAAGGAGCCAACCAGGGAGTAGCTGTTTCCCGTCTGGGTGGGAAAGTTATAATGGTAACCGCGGTAGGAGACGACCTTTTTGGTCCTCTGGTTAAGAATAACTTCCTCGAAAATGGAATTAGCAGCAAGTTCATAAAAACCGTCCCGGGGAAGACCAGTGGAGTGGCTCCTATTTTTGTAGACGAGAAAGGAAGAAACAGTATTTTCATCATTCCCGGAGCCAACTATTCCCTTTTCCCCGAAGATGTAATTCAAGCCGAAGAAGAACTTCAAAAGGCCTCCTTCTTGTTGCTTCAGCTGGAAATACCTCTAGAAACTGTATATTATGCCATCGACATGGCTCAGAAGCTCAACTTAAAAGTAATCTTAAATCCCGCACCAGCTCAAGAACTGGAGTGGAACAAAATTCAAAGTGTTTTCTTATTAGCCCCCAACGAGAGCGAGCTGGAAAGTCTGACTGGAATTCCTGCTGACTCATTTACCCATATCCAGGAAGGAGCTTCTTTTCTACTGGAAAAAGGAATCAAAAATGTGTTAGTTACCCTGGGGGAGAAAGGCTCAGCTCTTTTTACTCCTCAGGAAAGTAAAGAATTCGCGGCTTATTCAGTTAATTCCATAGATACCACCGGAGCAGGTGATGCTTTCCTAGGAGCTTTATCGTTCTTCCTGGCTGAAGGGAAAGATATAGATGAGGCAATAGATTTGAGCTCTGCTTACGCTGCTCTCTCTACCACCAGACGAGGAACTCAAAAATCTTTTGCTTCC
>FZPS01000045.1_pt69 | contig 17848 bp, 18 predicted proteins | sample 1817821 | NCBI WGS metagenome assembly FZPS01 (sample SAMEA104158645, study PRJEB21678) | metagenome | place: Germany | collected 2015-04-21
CGCATTGAGCTTTCGCATAACTATTTGAATAGGATGGTGCGCATGAGAAATAAGGTATTATTACTTCTGATTTGATGTATTTTGCTCATTAGCTTTCAGGCTAAGTCTTCACATGCTGATGTCGGACCAAAACCATATCTGATAATTGAGTTCGATGCGCATTATGGTGAATACTATATAACCTTTTTATCTGAAAACGAACCGACGGGGCGGACGGGCATTAAAGAAGATAGTGCCGATTATTCCGTTTATCAGAAATTCAAGAGCTTTGCAGATAAAGACGGCTACCATTTTTCCGGATATTTTATGCATTCATCAGACAAACGCTTCACAATTAGAGCCTACGAGGTTCCTGACAGATTCAAGGTTTTGCTTTATTTTCCACAGTATGATTGCTTTGCTATATCCGATAAGCCGTATGAGAAATACGCATATAACAGCTACTATTCCGTAAACCTTCGAGGCGTTAATTTTCAATCCCCCGGAGGAGTTGGCGTTTTTAAGTTAGAAGCGAAGTACGACTATTCATTTGAGTCAAAGTCATTCGTGTTGCGTGTAATTGCCACTATCGGAATTGAAACAATTTTTGCTTTATTCTTTGGCTTCAAGCAGAAAAAGCAGCTTCAGCTTATTATTTTGACGAATATCGTTACTCAGACGCTGCTAAACATTTTGCTTAATATCATTCATTATAAAACCGGGATATTTGGGTTAATATTATACTATTTTTGGCTGGAAACGCTTGTATTTATAATTGAGGCCATAGTATATGCTAATTTCCTAACCAAAGTCAGCAATAATATGGTCAGCAAGGGCAGAGCAGTATTCTACGCATTGGTAGCAAATACGGTTTCCTATTTTGTCGGAGTGATAATCGTGATTTTGTTTTCAACTACAATCCTTTGAATAATTCTGAATACACCCGCTCATACTAAGCCCAACAAAATCAAGGAGGGCTATATGACTAATTTTCAGAATCAAGGCACAGGCAGCCAAACAATTGGCGGCGTGTTCAATCAAGAGATTTCACAAAGTCTTGGCGTGAAGGATTTAAGCATAATTGAGGACCAGCTCTACAACGAGGCTTTAGCCTTTAAGAAGTGGTCAGTTTATGCTAATCAGTTGCAGGACCAGCAGCTAAAAACTATGGCGCAAACAGCAGCACAGCACCATAGACAGCACTTCGACGCGCTGCAAAACTATCTCAATGGCAAGAACGCATAAAGGGAGGGTACTATGAACAATACAACAATGTCGCAGCAGGAAATTTTGAACGATTTGCTGAACACAGAAAAGTCCTTAGTCAAGCTGTATGCAAGCAATATTACAGAAAGCTCATGTCCTAATTTGCGCCAGCTCATGTTCAGCATTATGAACGAGTGCTCGCAGGACCAATACACTGTTTTTGAGCAAATGCGCAACAGAAATATGTATCAGATAAAAACAGCACCGCAGAACGATATCGTAACAGCCAAGCAAACCGTTCAGGATTTGAAGAATAAAACCGGCATGTAATCTTAACTACCTATGGGGAGAGGAAGCTCTCCCTTTTTATTTTGAATTCACCTGCATTTTACAATCTAGTAGAAAAATACACTTGCATTTTTGAGTATTTTAGATATAATAATATCAGGAAAGCGAAAGCAAGGTACCTATAAAATATAGTCAGGGATTATAGCTCAGCTGGTTAGAGCGCTACGTTGACATCGTAGAGGTCATTGGTTCGATTCCAATTAGTCCCACCAGTATCCTGTGGTGCGCGTTATGTTTCTCACATAAACCCACAAATTAACATAGGGAATATGAACGGCGGTGGCGCCATCCAAAATCGTCGAATTATTTACCCATCCTGCTGAGAGGCGGGTGTTATTGAGGGCAGACGGCATTCGCGGGATAAAATTATGATGCGGAATTGTGTAACGGTAGCACCTACGACTCTGACTCGTATTGTCTAGGTTCGAATCCTAGTTCCGCAGCCAGCCCTTCGGGGCTTTTTTATTTGCTTATATTGTGTGATGATATGCTATTATCTGCGACCTTTAATTTTAAAAAAGCATGTGGAATATGAACTAACTCTCCCTGTCAGGCAATTGCTTTTCGCCCCATATGAGAGGGCTTTTAACCCTTTTTGAACAGGGTATTTAACCCTTTTTGAGCAGGGTTTCTAATATGTTAATCACTTCTTCCTTGCTTTTTTGTTCAAGCAGTCGCAATATCTTAAATCGTTCAATTTTCAGTGCGACTTCAACAGCCATGTCGGCTGGAGTTAGATTTTGAGTCATGGCTTGCGTCTTCCCTAAATGTGCTGATAATATTTTACTCTAACGCCAGCAAGAATTTTGTCTAATTACCGTATATTCTCAAATAGCATTGTCAATTGACTGAACACGCAAAAGGTTATAAAATTAGTACGCTATGAACGACAAAGTATTAAAAACCCTTGAATACGATAAAGTGCTGGATATGCTCATGCTGAGGGCGTCGTGCTGTGTTTCGCGCGAGCTTGTTGAGAGCATGAAGCCCCATTACGACTTTTCAGCTGTATTGGCGGATTTGGAATTGACGCAGGAGGCGGAGGGCTTTTTTATAAGAAGCGGGTATTCGCCCGTTGATGATTTCCCCGATATGCGTGAAACTCTAAAACGACTGCACGCAGTATTGCTTTTACCTCCTAAGGAGCTGCTAAAAATCTCAAGCTGCTTGAGGGCGGCGCGTACCGCACGCGAGGCGCTGCTGCGTATGGATTCAGGCGAAAAGCTGAAAAATTTAGCGCACAACTTAGTGGCATATGAATACATAGAGCAAGAGCTTAACCGCTGCATATTGAATGAGGACGAGCTTACAGATTCGGCATCGCCCGCACTATCCCGCATACGCAAGCAAATGCGTTTAGCCAACGAAAAGGTGCGCGAAAAGCTGAACTCAATTATTCGCTCATCAGAATATCAAAAGTATTTGCAGGAGCCTATTATTACTGTTCGCAACGGCAGGTATGTAATACCCGTAAAGCAGGAATATCGTTCGGAGGTTCCCGGGCTCATACATGACCAGTCATCAAGCGGCGCGACTCTGTTCATAGAGCCAACCTCGATAGTAGAGCTTGGCAACGAGTATAAAAAGTTCTTAGCCGAAGAAGCGGCGGAGGTTGAGCGCATACTTACAGAGTTAACAGCCATGATTGCTCCAAACGCTAAGGACATCTACAATAATCTATTAGTATTAGGCGAAATAGACTTGGCGTTCGCAAAGGCGAAATTAGCAAGGGAAATGAATGCTATTCGCCCGAAGCTGAATTCAAACGGGCAAATAAAGATAGTAAAGGGCAGGCATCCGCTTATAAACCCCGACCAAGTCGTTCCCATAGATATTTGGATAGGATACGACTTCAAAACGCTTATAATCACAGGCCCAAATACCGGCGGTAAAACAGTTACTCTCAAAACAGTGGGGCTGTTTACCTTAATGGCTATGTCGGGTCTGTTCGTTCCTGCAAGCGAGGGCACTGAGCTGGCGTTTTTCAGCAATGTATTTGCGGATATAGGTGACGAACAGTCCATAGAGCAGAGCCTATCGACTTTTTCATCGCATATGAGAAATATAGTCGGTATTCTCAACAATGCCGACAGCGATTCCATAATATTGTTAGACGAGTTAGGCGCAGGCACGGACCCCGTAGAGGGCGCGGCGCTTGCAATGAGTATATTGGAAACGCTGCACGAAGCGGGCTGCACCACATTAGCCACCACGCATTACAGCGAAATAAAGGCATTCGCGCTTTCAAGAGAGGGTATGGAGAATGCGAGCATGGAGTTCGACATAAACAAGCTTTGCCCTACATACAGGCTATTCGTGGGAATTCCCGGCAAGTCGAACGCGTTTGAAATCTCAAAGCGGCTTGGGCTTTCGGATGGTGTTATCGAAAAAGCCAAGGTGTTCTTAAGGAAAGAGGACATAAAGTTTGAGGATATAATCACGAGCGCGGACCAAGCGCGAAGAGTTGCCGAGCGCGAGCGTGAGCTTGCCGAGCAAATGCGCCAAGAGCTGCAGCAGCTGCGCAACGAAGCCGAAGAAATGAAAAGGCGCAACGAGCGCGAGTACGAAATTCACAGAAGCAAAGCGAAGGAAGAAGCCAAGCGCATAGTAACAGACACCAAGCGCGAAACCGAAGCGCTTATAAAGACGTTGCGCGAGCTGAAAAACCTGTCATCTGAGGATAAGAAGCTGTTAGAGCGTTCTATACAAAACGCACGCGACAGTATTCGCAGAATGGAGGAATCCTTGCAGGAAAAGCGCGAGGAAGCAGAAAGCGCCGGCACGCCCCTAACCCAAGTAAAGATAGGCGATACGGTGAAGATTCTAAGTCTGAATCAGGTTGGCACTGTGCTGTCTTTGCCCGATTCGAAGGGCGAGGTTCAGCTGCAGGTAGGCATTATGAAGCTGTCCGCAAAGCTATCCGACTTACGCGCCGCCGAAGAAGCTCCCAAAAAGCAAGAAAAATCAAATGTAAAGCTGAAGCCTAAAACAGTCAGCCTTGAGCTTGATATTCGCGGCTACTTGGTTGACGAGGCACTGCCCGTAGTTGACGCATACTTAGATGACGCCGCAAGAGCAGGGCTTAGCGAGGTTAATATCATTCATGGCAAGGGCACAGGCGCATTGCGCGCAGGCGTGCAGAGCTTCTTAAAGTCGCATAAGCTGGTGAAATCATATCGTATGGGCAGCTATGGTCAGGGCGACGCGGGAGTTACGGTTGTTACTATAAAGAAATAGGGCTTCTTTTAGTGTAGAGTGCGGAGTTAATAGCACGAAATGGAAAGTACAGAATAAAGAGTGAAGCTGCACGCAAGCGCAATATTTCATGGCCGTAGGATATTTCGCAATTCGCGCAGGTATTTTGTAAGCGAAGTTTATTTCATGGCAAAGTGGCATTATAGGTGCGGAGCTCCCGCGCGAGTGCGAAATGGGCAGCTATTTCCCTGGAAATATAGCCATTTTGCAGTTATTTTGGGCGCAAAGCATAAATAGGAGTGAAAAACGATTGCCTGCGTGTTATGCTTTCCGCCCAGCATTCGCACTTCCGATGGTTTATTTTTCGCCGCCGCGATTCAGCCTGCGTCTTTAATACAATAGTAGCTTTTAACGATAAAATATATTCTTGCATTGGCATTTATTGTAACGAAAATACATTGACATTTACGGGCGATGAAAGTACAATGAGCATAAAGCTATACGGGGGAAATGGCTTAGGGGGAACAGATGAATAAGAGAGCACTTATATTTTTATTAGGAGTAGTTTGTATAGTTGTATCGTTCGTTTCGGTTTTGGCATTGATGAAGCCCGCGAATAATGAACCCATACCGGTCGATGAGCAGTCAACTCCTGTTTTCAAGCCCACTACTCCCGAGCCTACAATCGAAACTACACTCACGCCCGAGCCTACTGTATCTCCGTCGCCGGCTCCCAATAGCTCAATAGACCCGACAAAGCCCATGATTGCGCTTACATTCGATGATGGCCCGGCAAAAAGCACAGACCGAATATTAGATATATTAGAGGGCTACAATGCCCGCGCGACATTTTTTGTAATAGGCGATATGGCTATGAAGAATGGTCAGTACATTCAGCGCGCTGTCGCGTTGGGCTGTGAGATAGGAAACCACACGCAAACACACAAGGTCGCGCTTAAGGGCATTTCAGCCGAAGAGGTTATGCAGCAAATAGATCCTCTTGATGAATACTTGATTGAGCTGATAGGCCGCCCCGCGAAGTACATTCGTCCGCCATGGGGCACATTCGATAAAACCGCGTTAGATGCATTCGGTCGCCCCGTAATACTTTGGTCAGTTGATACGCGCGATTGGGAAACGCGCAACAGTGAGCAGATAGTCGAGCATATCAAGACGCATGTATTCGACGGTGCAATCTTGCTTATGCACGACCTATATCCCGAAACCGCCGAAGCCGTAGGCATAATAGTTCCTTGGCTCATAGATCAGGGCTATCAGCTGGTAACCGTCGGCGAATTGTTCGAGGCGAAGGGCATAGAGCTTTTAGCTGGACATGCCTACCGCTCAGCCATCGTAACTGATTGATGGACAAGCATTTGAATTATAGCACCACATAACGCCGCAAGGCGTTTTTAATTGAAAAGAGTGTTGCAGCGAAATTTTTAAGCCCTTGCGCTTGCCCACATAGATTTAGCAGCCATAACCTCATTGAAAATTCTCAAATAATGTGTTATTATCTATGCAATTCTGTAGGAAAGTGAGTGTCAACCTATGACCAAAAATGTATATGATGTTTTAACAGAGCGCGGCATATTAAAGCAAGCCTCGCACCCTGAAGAAATCAGAGAGCTATTAGGAAAAGAAAAGGTAACATTTTATATAGGCTTTGACCCTACTGCAGACAGCCTGCATATCGGGCATTATGTTCCGTTAATCGTTATGGCGCATATGCAGAGGGCAGGGCATAAACCCATAGCGCTATTAGGCGGCGGAACGGCAATGGTTGGCGACCCCTCGGGCAAAACCGAAATGCGCAGAATGCTGACTGTTGAGGAGTTAGACTACAACGCGGCAAGGTTCAAAGCGCAGATGAGCCGCATAATAGATTTTTCAGACGATAAAGCCATATTGGTAAACAACGCAGAATGGATTCGCAGCCTCAATTTCTTAGACTTTATGCGTGATATTGGCGTGCATTTTTCCGTAAACCATATGTTAGCCGCCGAATGTTATAAGCAAAGGCTCGAAACGGGACTGTCTTTCTTTGAAATGAGCTATATGCTTATGCAGAGCTACGATTTCTTGGTGCTTAACCGCAAATATGGCTGCACCTTTCAGGTTGGCGGTGACGACCAATGGTCAAATATGTTAGGCGGCATGGACTTGATTCGCAAAAAGGAGCGCAAAAACGCCTACTGCTTCACAACAGCACTTTTGACCACAAAAGAAGGCAAGAAGATGGGCAAAACCGAAAAAGGTGCGCTTTGGCTTGACAAGAACAAGTGCTCGGTATTCGATTTTTACCAGTATTGGCGAAATGTTGATGACGCAGATGTAAAGATGTGCCTGTCAATGCTTACATTCTTGCCTATGGAACAGATAAATGAGCTTTGCAGCGTATCGGGTGCGGCGCTTAATGAGGCAAAGAAGGTGCTTGCGTTCACGCTTACAGAGCAGGTACATGGCACAGAGGAAGCAACGAAGGCGCAGGAAGCCGCTATGGCGCTTTTCGCAGGCGGCGGCGACATAAGCAATATGCCCACCTTGCGTCTTAATGAAGCGGAAATAGAGGAAAGCGGCTTGCGCGTGGTTGACCTGCTTGTTATGAGCGGTCTCTGCAAGAGTAAGTCCGACGCCCGCAGAATGATTGAAAGCGGCGCGGTATTTGCTGACGATGTGAAAGTATCCGACTTTGCAGAAGCAATACAGGAAAGCAAGCTGAAGGACGGCGTTATTATCAGAAAGGGTAAAAAGAGCTTTGTCAGAGTTCTGAAAGCGTAATGCATCGGTAAATCAAACAGAAATGGGGGATTACCCCCCATTTTTTAATATAGCGACTATGAAAAAGGGGCGTATAGCCCCTATATGATAGTAGTGTTATGATACTATTATCTGCAACAGCCTTGTCGCGTCGCCTGTATTCACCTTGCCGTCATTGTTAACATCGGCTACTAATTTATCAAATTCGCTGAATTCGCCGCTTACAACGGTTCGCAAAATTATTACTGCGTCGCCTGTGTTCACTGTATCGTCGCCGTTCACATCATTTACAAGCCTGTATACTGCGTAAATGTCGAGGTCGCTCGTTATATTCGTAAAGTCCTTGTCCCACTTTTCAAAGTAATAGCCTTCGCGCGTGGGGTTCTCGGGCGGAGTCGCGCTCTCGCCTGTCAACACCTCCTCAGTTTTTAGAACAGTACCGTTCCAATCCAAGAAGCGCACGGTATGCAGGGTATCGGGCGTTGCTGTCGGCACGGGAGATTCTGTCGGCTTAGGTGTTTGAGTGGGCTTAGGCGTTTCCGTCTGTATTGGCTCGTCAAGATTCCTGTTCATGAAAGCGACGAACGCACTATACGACATCGCGCCGACATGGTATTCAAGCACCTCGCCTGTCGGGCTTACAGCATAGGTTACGGGAATATACTCTCCACTTTTGTTTACAAGCTCCGTCAACTTGCTATCTGTTACATATCTCAGTGTGGGATATGTGTAGCCATTGGTTTCGCACAGCTTTTTGGCACTTGCGGGTGTAGAGCCGCCGCCTTCTACCAATAGCCCGACTACATTAACGCCCAAAGGCTCGTAGTTTTCATACAGCTTTTGCAGGTGTGGCATCTCTGAAAGGCAGGGTCCGCACCATGTTGCCCACAGGTTGAATATTGTAAGCTTGTATTCGCCCAATATGCTGCTGTCAACCGTGTTGCCATATAGGTCAACCGTTGAAAATCCCGAAATATTGTATCCAACCGGTGATTTATTATCAGCCGCAAGCGATGTAGATATAAATACTGCAAGCACTAATAGCAGGGCAAGTACCACTATTGCTTTCTTACTCATTTTTTTGCCTCCTGTTTGAATTTTTTTCATTGTAACAGCAAAGCAGGCGATTATCAAGCAAATTATAGCGTAGATATATAGCAATTCAGTTATATATTTGCATAGAATATAATCGGTATTATTTAATTGACACCATAGAATTTAGTGATAGAATATAAGCATAAATCACAATAAGAGGTATAGTTATGGAAAGAAAAAATGCGTGGTTAAGCTACACTGATGAGCAGTTGAATGAGATTGAAACCCTTTCTAAGAATTACCGCAGATTTCTTGATATGGGCAAGACTGAAAGAGAATGTGTATCCTTCACAATCGATATGGCAAAAAAGCATGGCTATATGGATCTGAATGACTGCATAGCCAATAACAAGAAGCTACAGCCGGGCGACAAGGTTTATGCAAACTGCATGGGCAAGGCAATAGCGTTGTTCCTTATTGGCAAAAAGCCCATAGAGCAGGGCATGAACATATTGGGCGCACACATCGATTCCCCGAGAATAGATGTTAAGCAAAACCCCTTGTATGAGGATTCCGAGTTCGTATTATTAGATACTCACTACTACGGCGGTATCAAGAAGTATCAGTGGGTGGCTATTCCCTTGGCTATTCATGGCGTTGTAGCTAAGAAAGACGGTACAGTAATAAATGTTGTAATCGGCGAAGATGAGAATGACCCCGTTGTAGGCATTACAGACCTGCTTATACACCTTTCAGCAGACCAGATGCAGAAAACAGCCGCTAAGGTTGTCGAAGGCGAATCGCTTGATGTTCTCATAGGCAGCAAGCCCAAGAAGGATGTTGAGAAGGAAGCCGTAAAGACATACATTCTTGACATTCTGAAGGAAAAGTACGGTTTCGAGGAGGAGGATTTCCTTTCAGCCGAATTGGAAGTAGTGCCTGCGGGTAAAGCACGCGATTTCGGTCTTGACAGAAGCATGGTAATGGGCTACGGGCAGGACGACAGAGTTTGTGCCTACACTTCATTAGAAGCAATATTAGAGGTCAATGACGCTGAAAAAACCTGCTGCTGCATATTGGTTGATAAAGAGGAGATAGGCTCAGTCGGTGCAACAAGCATGGATTCACGCTTCTTTGAAAACACAATCGCCGAAATAATGAACCTTACAGGCGAATACAGTGAATTAAAGCTCCGTCGCGCACTCACAAATTCAAAGATGCTCTCCTCCGATGTTTCTGCTGCATTCGACCCGTTATATTCTTCGGTATATGAAAAGAAGAATACTGCATTTTTCGGCTATGGCGTTGTATTCAATAAGTTTACGGGCGCACGCGGCAAGGGCGGCTCAAACGACGCGAATGCAGAGTACATATCCGAAATCAGAAGGATTATGGACGACAACAATGTAAGATTCCAGACAGCAGAGCTCGGCAAGGTAGATGTCGGCGGTGGCGGAACGATAGCGTATATCTCCGCTAATTTAGGCATGCAGGTAATAGACAGCGGTGTTGCGGTGCTCTCAATGCACGCCCCGTGGGAGATTACAAGCAAATCCGATATCTACGAAGCCAAGAAGTGCTATATGGCTTTTTTGAAAAATGCGTAAGCGGTAATTACTGTAATCACAACGGCACGGGGAAACTCGTGCCGTTTTTTTGTGTTATCGATTCTAATATTACATTTGCAATATTCGTATATTGCATTATACATAAGTTGTTGCTACAATATATAGTAGAATTATATGTTTGTGAAAAGGGGCGGCGTATATGAAACCCATTGCAAAACCTTTCGTTAAATGGGCAGGTGGCAAGTCGCAGATACTTGACGATATTCGTGCTAAATATCCTGCTGGACTGGGTAAAAGTATAACAAAATATGCGGAGCCGTTTGTTGGTGGTGGAGCGGTATTATTTGATGTTCTTAGCCTTTATGAGCTTGAATCTGTTTATATAAGTGATATCAACAGTGAGTTGATAACTACATATATAGTTATTCGTGATAACCCGGATGCTCTCATATCTTTGTTATACTCAATGCAATGTTACTATTGGCAAGCTGATAAAGATGCCCGAAAGGTTTTCTACTATGAAATGCGTGAAAGGTTCAACAAAATAAAGATTGAACAATGTGATAGCATAGAAGCCGCCGCGCTGTTCATTTTTCTAAACCGTACTTGCTTTAATGGTTTGTATCGCGTTAATTCAAAAGGTTACTTCAATGTTCCTATGGGTAGCTATAACAAACCAACTATTTGTGATGTGGAAAACATAAAGGCTGTTTCTGCCTGCTTGCAAGGTGTGCAAATAGTTTGTGGTGATTATCGTATGTCGCGGGATTTTATGGACAACAAAACATTTGCTTACTTCGATCCTCCTTATCGTCCGTTATCGCAGACTTCAAGCTTTACCGCTTATACACAAGACGGGTTTGGGGATAGTGAGCAAACCGAGTTAGCCCATTTTATTGATGAAATCTGCGACAAAGGTGCATTTGTTATTGCAAGCAATTCGGATCCTAAAAACACTAACGCCGATGATGAGTTTTTTGATGAACTCTATAGCAAGTATAGAATAACGCGTATAAGCGCGAATCGTATAATAAATTCGTCTGCATATGGTCGAGGTAAGATAAACGAGCTACTTATCACAAGTTATTGAGGGGATTAAGCGATGCGAGATTTTAACGACTGGCTTTCAAAATTCAAATCAAGCATTTCCGATTACAGCTATTATATCGACTTTAAAAAGGTCTATCGAAATATTGACAATATAAAACTTGAGTTAAATATCCTGAACTCCTTGATAGGCTCAAAAAATATTGAAGAAGATTTTGAACGGTTGATTTCGAAATATCCGGAAACGCTTAAGTGTATCCCCTTGCTTTTAGCGATTCGTAGTTATGAAATCTATGTCATAGATAGCGACGGCGAGTTTACATACAATTTTCACAAGGCGAATTATGGTATAGAGCAATACAAGCTGTTTATGCGTAAAACAGGCTTGTTTGATCTAATGGAGAATCATATTTTATCAAGCTTGGTAGATTACGCAACGGGTGTTGAAACCGGGCTTGACAGTAACGGTCGAAAAAACCGTGGTGGTCACCTTATGGAAAACTTGGTGGAATCATATCTGCAAAAAGCCGGGCTGATTAAAAATGAAACCTATTTTAAGGAAATGAAGATTGGTGATATAGAGGCAAGATGGGGTCTAAACCTATCTGCTCTTTCAAACCAAGGGAAAACAGTGAAACGGTTTGATTTCGTTGTTAAAACTGCAAACGCTATTTATGGCATTGAAACAAATTTTTATGCAAGTGGCGGTTCAAAACTTAATGAAACGGCTCGAAGTTATAAATATCTGGCGCAAGCGACCGCAGGAATACCTGGTTTTGCATTCGTGTGGTTTACCGACGGACATGGCTGGCATAGTGCGCGGCATAACCTTGAAGAAACATTTGAGGTTATGGAACACATTTATAATATTGATGATATGGAAAATGGAGTTATGAGCAGGATCTTTGTATGAGAATAAAAAAGTGGGAACCCGAAAATTTTGAGCTTGAAATGAATACAGTGTGGAGTTTCCCAGAGCGCGGCAATTGGGCTACACATGACGCAAAGTATCGTGGTAATTGGTCGCCATATATCCCGCGCAATATTATTTTGCGATACTCTGCCCCTGGTGATTTTGTGCTTGACCAATTTGTGGGTGGTGGAACAACACTTGTAGAAGCTAAACTCTTGGGGCGCAACTGCTTGGGTGTTGATATTAACCCCATGGCATTGGAGCGTTGCATTGAGAAAACGAACTTTGAATATCAAGGTTCGGGGCGTATAGAAATTAAACTGGGAGATGCGTGCAACTTAGATTTTGTTTACAATGATAGTGTTGATTTAATATGCACCCACCCTCCGTATGCTGATATTATCAAGTACAGCGAAGATATATGTAATGACTTATCAAGGTTAAAAGTAAAGGATTTTTTGATAGCCATGGAAGCCGTTGCTGCTGAATGCTATCGCGTGTTAAAACCAGGAAAGTTCTGCGCAATACTTATGGGTGATACACGCAAAAAGGGCTGTGTTATTCCTATGAGCTTTGAAGTTATGGGCATTTTCCAAAGTACCGGCTTTACACTTAAAGAGTTGATTATCAAAGAACAACACAATTGCAAGGCAACAGGTTATTGGAAAACACACAGTATTAAGTACAATTTTTTGCTATTAGCGCACGAATACTTATTTGTATTTAGGAAGTGATGTTCGTATCCATTATTATTGAACTTAGTGTTTAATAAGGCACTTTGAACTTACCAAAAAAGCGAGCCACCGCTCGCTTTTTCTTATTATCCATTCACTTATTACAGATCACTTATCGAATAATTCGGTGCTTCCTTCGTGATATAAACATTATGCGGGTGGTTTTCTATAAGTCCTGCGTTTGTAATCTTCACGAACTTGCCTTTCTCTTGCAGGTCGCGAATTGTGGGAGTGCCGCAATAGCCCATACCGCTGCGCAAGCCGCCAATCAGCTGGAATACTGTTTCCTCAACCGAGCCCTTGTAGGGAACTCTGCCCTCGACGCCCTCAGGCACTAACTTCTGCGCGTCTTCTTGGAAGTACCTGTCCTTGCTGCCCTTCTCCATAGCGCCTATAGAGCCCATTCCGCGATATACCTTGAAGCGCCTGCCCTGATACAATTCGGTTTCGCCGGGGCTCTCGTCTGTTCCCGCAAGCAGACTTCCTAGCATTACGCATGAAGCACCTGCCGCAATAGCCTTCGTAATATCGCCTGAGAACTTCACGCCGCCGTCTGCAATAATAGGAACATTGTACTTCTTTGCAGCGCGCGCACATTCTATTAAAGCGGTAATCTGCGGAACGCCAATGCCAGCGATAACCCTTGTAGTACATATACTGCCGGGGCCCATGCCGACCTTCACGCAGTCAGCACCCGCCTTGATAAGCGCCTCTGTCGCTTCGTATGTCGCAACATTGCCTGCAATTATCTGCAAGCTGCTGCCGAACGTCTTGCGTATGCTCTTAACCACATTCAATACATTTCGGCTGTGTCCGTGCGCCGTATCTATTGCAATTACATCGACCTTTGAAGCTATAAGCGCCTCTATTCTCTCCATAGAGTCCTTCGAAGTGCCTACCGCAGCGCCTACAAGCAGCCTGCCGCGCTCGTCCTTCGCAGAACTCGGGTATTGAATAGCTTTCTCAATATCTTTTATAGTGATAAGACCTTTTAGATTGAAGTTTTCGTCAACTAAGGGGAGCTTTTCAATTTTGTGCTTGCATAGTATTACCTTTGCTTCTTCAAGAGTTGTGCCGACGGGCGCTGTAATCAGATTTTCGCTCGTCATCAAATCGCGAATTTTTAGCGAATAGTCTGTAACGAAGCGCAGATCGCGGTTTGTCAGCAAGCCGACGAGCTTTCCGTTAACGGTAACAGGAACGCCGGAAATCTTGTATCGCGCCATGAGTGCAAGCGCGTCGCTAATTGTATGGTCAGGAGATAGGAAGAACGGGTCAACAATAACACCGTTTTCAGAACGCTTTACACGGTCAACATGCTCAGCTTGTTCTTCAATAGACATATTTTTGTGAATAATACCGATACCGCCCTGCCTTGCCATTGCTATTGCCATGCGCGATTCGGTAACAGTGTCCATAGCAGCGCTTATAAGCGGAATATTCAGCTTGATTTTCTGCGTAAGCTGCGTTTCCAATGACACCATATTAGGCGTAACATCAGACTCCTGCGGTACAAGCAGCACATCGTCAAATGTTAAGCCTTCCATAACTACTTTGTTGTTCCTATCCTCCATTTTTTATACCTCCCCAAAATGTTGTATTAAGTCTATATTCGCAAAGCGTTTTTGTCAAATGGTTTTTGCGTTTTATGCGATTTTATATGATATTTGGCGTATAAAAAAACTGCCTTTGAAATCAAAGACAGCTCTAAAACTATTTGCTTACAGCGGCAGCACTTCTTTATCGAATTCGTTGTTTATGACCTGCGCCAAGCTCGCGTACATCGCGGAAGCGCCACACAGAATTCCTACCCAGCCGCCGATCGTTTTAATCAATGCGATTCCCGTAAAGTCAGCTATAGCCAACAGGAAGAACAATGCCGTAAGCGTGCCGAAAACTATCTGCGTCGCTCTGTTATGCTTGAATGCTCCTATGAACATAAGCAACGTGAATACTCCCCATATCGCAAGATAAAAGCCCATGCCCTCAGCGCTTGCGGCTTCAATATTCTCAAATGGGTTTATCCATATAAGAATTAAAGACCACCAGAAAAATCCGTATGCAGTGAATGCGGTTGCGCCGAATACATTATTGTTTTTAAACTCCATAATACCTGCTATAATCTGAGCGGCGCCGCCAAGCGCAAAGCCCATTGCAACAATCATAACAGATAGGGGAATAATCCCTGCATTGTGCAGATTAAGCAGCAGCGTTGTCATTCCAAAACCCAGCAGGCCCAATGGCGCAGGGTTTGCCACAGTTGACATTTTTCTTTCGTTAGACATCTTTACCTCCGACAAAATTTTCAGACACCAATTTACCATATAGCCGAAGGCATTACAATATGTTTTGTCGAATATATTGCATTTGAGTACGGAATAGCGCAGCGTTACCTCTGACACTCCTCGCAATAATACACGCTTCCGCCTAAATACGCCTCTTTCCTGATTAGCCCTCCGCAACGGGGGCATGGAAGCGAATATGTGTCCGCGCACATTATGGTTTTATACCCCAAAGGCTGCCCGAACAGGTCTTTCTCGGTATCTCTGCCGCCTTGTGCGGTCATTTTACCAAGCGTGCTCTTTATTGCGTGAAAAAGCTCAAGCAGCTCGTCGTCGGAAAGCGCTTTTACATCGCGCTTAGGGCTCATATTCGCATAGAACAGAATATCCTGCAGCACGCCGTTCCCCAGCCCGGGGATACGCTGCTCCGTCGCAAGAAACGCCTTAGCGGACAGTCTTGCCTTATCCACCCCCTCCAACAGCGACTTAAAGTATGAAAAGTCAAATTCATCAGACAGCACATCGGGTTTAGTTCTCGCCAATTGGTCGTACGGGTTGTCTGACTCGCCCGAATACGCCTCCAAAAAGCCGTACATCTGAACGCTTGCGAAAAGACTTGTCCCATTATCAAAATCTATGCGCAGCTGATGCTTTTTCGGAAACTGCTTTTCATCAGAATACAGCCGCAGCGCAATGCCATCGCTAAGCAAAATTCCGCAATCATCACTCAGCTTAATATGTAATTTGCCGCCGTATGCCACAGCGCCGACAACCGTTTTTCCTGTAAGAAACTCCTTGTAGCCCGCAGGATCTCCCGAAAACCATGCAAACTTATGCGGGGTATATCTCGCTATGGCATCTACTATTCCTCTGCCGGCTAAATTCTCCTTAATCTGCTTTGCTAAACCAATAGCCTCCGGATATTCAATCATACGCACTCCTTATTTGCCCTAAAATACATATATGCCGTAATCCAAAATTACTGTGCCGTCTTCGGCTGGCTCAGTGAATCGCGGACAATTATACCTTTCAAATATCCAGAACCACTTTTTGTCTGAACGGAAGTTATCGCGCGGTGTTAAGCCGTTCTCATTTAATTTCTCCACGCACAAATTATAAGGAGCTTCGCCATACAGCTCGCCCGTTGCTTCCTTGCCCCTTATCCAGCCAATGCCTGCATCTCCTTCGGGAATATCAACATAAGAGAATCCCTCAGGAACAGCAGTGCCGGCAGGAAAGCACATTCCTATCCAGTATTCGAATTCGTTTTCGCCGTAGCCCATAAGCCCGAAATAGTCGGGGAATAAAGGCTCTAACCCCTCAAGCTTGCCAAACAAGCCTTTTTCGAAGAATTCTCCCCAGTACTGCGCATAAGTACCGTACTTGTCCCTGTCCGAATCTGTGTAGCGCCTGCCTATGAAGCGCAACGCAGGAAAATGCTCCTTGTAAAACTTAATAAGCTCAACTGCCATAGTGCCTCCTTTTTTTATTATATTTGCTTGCTATATGGCTAATATTCTTACATAAGGATTACTGCGTGTCATAGTGATAGTCCTCCGGAATGAAATATAACACAGATACAGTAAAGTTCAAAGCTGCGGATAGTATAAAAGCAAGCCGTTGCCGGCTTGCTTTTCCGCTCTACTGATTAAAAGAACTTCTGTCTTGCCATTTCCTTGGTTTCTTTGCTTGCTGTGAAGGGAATCCTTGTCGTATAGCCCTCTCTTGCCGCTACTATCATCTTAGTAGGCCAAGCGAATATGTCGGAATTCCATTTCAGTACCGTGTCGTTATACATTTCGCGCGCTGCGGTGATTTCCTTCTGCAGATAGTTGTTCTGCTGCATAGCGTCTGCCAGTATGCGCTGTGATTTCAGATCGGGATATGCCTCAAAAGCAACGTTTATGCTGCGCATTGCGCTGTCAATAGCGCCTGCAACCTCGCTTCTGTTATCCTCTGTCGGACGAACTCCGCCGCGGAAAGCCGCAACGGTTTTCATAACGTCCTTGTCAAGCTCAACCGACTTCTCAACTATGCCTACTACATTCTGCAGAATCTGAGCCCTCTGCTCTAAATAGTTGTCAATCTGCGAAGCGTTATGCTGAATTCTCTGCTGCAACGCTCTGAAATAGTTGCGCGCACTCATCTTCATAAATAAGAATATAAGCCCGGGGAGTATACCCAGCAGCCAAAGCGCAACTTCAAATATAACCGAGCCTGCGCCCACCTTCACCGGAATCTGCTTGTGGATTACATTTACATCTAAGCCTTCTTCGTTCACCGGTCCAGTGAGTTCGTCTAATTCGTTAGCCATAATATACCTCCATTATTAAATAAATTATATCATTGATAATGATATTCCTACAATTATTTTTTTAGGCGGGCAAGATATACTCCTATGCGACGCAGCACAGCATTTGCCGCCTGATTGCCGACGGCGTTCAAATAATTGTTATATTGCTTTGAATTTACAAGCTCCTGCTCGTCGTCAAATACATCTATATCAAGCACATGGGTTTCGGCAACGGGTATGTACTCGTCCCAATGTACCGGGATAGTATGAATATTACCGTCGCCGCCCATTTTGTTAATATAATCTATGCGCGGCTCGATATGATAGCCGTACGCTGTTACGGATACCGTATCGCTGTTGTTTTCGCTTTTCAAAACATGTGTTTTAAGAATGTTTCTTGTGCGCGATGACGGGTGCATGAAGTATTCCTCGCCGAAGCTGTTAGCAACATATTCGTGCGAATAATAGCTTGCATAGCTGTCGTACAT
>FZPS01000007.1_pt47 | contig 17847 bp, 19 predicted proteins | sample 1817821 | NCBI WGS metagenome assembly FZPS01 (sample SAMEA104158645, study PRJEB21678) | metagenome | place: Germany | collected 2015-04-21
AGGGAATACACCCGATGATACTCCACAATTAACTTGTCCAACTCCTGGCTGACCTTCAACACCTCCGAATACGTAAAACCGTCATCAATAAGATTATGCAATCTTAAGCGGAGGTTTTCAATACTCGCAAGCAATTCTGAATATGACAACTCAATCACCCACCCGTAGAATGTATCTATCTTACAAAAATTAACATAAAATATATCTGAAATAAAATATATCTAAAAATTGTTATTCTTGAAGAACAATGTTTTTTCCTGCCAAAATAGTAATATTTATAAAATATTTTAAAACAGTTGAAAAAAGCCCCGCATCAACTCTACGAGCGAAATACCCTGTTTTACTTTCAGCCCCAACAAATTATTTAAATATGCTTAATTGACTAATATATCCCATTTTGAGGCGAAGAATTGAGCCAGGTAGTGTAGATACGCCACGTGCCCATACTAAATGCTAAATGAGCCCGACCTACCGGGTAATCCGGACAGGTTGAAATGGCGTAAGCATCTCCTTGAAAAAACATGCTGTTATTATCTGCATCCCGCAAAGGGCCGCCTGCATTACAGCAGGCGGCCCTTCTATTATCCACCCATCCTTATTATCGGCTTTTCCTTATAATCCACCCATACTGATATCGACTTATCCATTATCCACCCTTCTCAATTATCTACCTTATTTAATATCCACCTTTTTAATTACCAACCCTTCTATATATCAATTAACCCTTCCTTAATTAGGAATAAAACCTTCTCTTTCATATTTCATCCCTGACATTCCCGGTGATTGTTAACAAACAGCCCGGGCGCCCGCAGATGCTGTTGAACCTGTCTATCCCTTCTGCTTCCTGCTTATTCCGGTTCCACCCATTTCTGCGCGTCCGCTTTAATGAGGCTGTAGGACTGCTGCCTGCCGTCGTAGAGAAGGCCGATCAGTTTTCCTTTGTTAGTGGGCCCCAGAAGGTTGAAGACTCCTTTCTGCACTTCGTAGCTGATTGAATCCCGGAACACCTCAAAAAAAGTGAAACCGTCCAGGGTGGCGATGACCAACCCGGGCAGCTGCCCGCTGGAGACCTTGACGATATAGGGAAAGAAGGCGGGTGCGCCCGGCTGCCTGCTCTGGAAGGCCAGTTTGGCATTATAGGTCAGGCGGGGCGAATCGTCGATCCGGTAGGCGACCTCAATAACCGGCGGGTTGGACTTGCCTGCCCGGTTGTAGCGCAGGATACCGTTGGGTGAACTGTCGGTGCCGAAGAGCACGCAGTCCGGCAGCGGAAAGATTACAATCCCGTATACAGGGTGCGACCGTCCCTGGACAGCCAGATGGGGTACTGGTAGGCGGCAGAGGTGAGGAGGGGCGCCAGCCTCCGGGGGGTCGGCGCTGTCCTTTTCCCTGCATTCAAATAAACTGCCTGCCGGAATGTCCTGGCGCCGCTCTGTCCAGCAGGCAGCTTTTCCGGATAAAGATAAAGGACTCCCCTATTCCCGCTCCACTGGGCACGCACTTCCGTTAAATCTTCCAGAAGGCCAGGGGGCATAACAGCCCGGCCGTTCCTGGACGCCAGGCAAAGCGCCCTCGGGCTGCTCGAAGAAACGAAGCAGTATAAACAGCAGGTGGAGGAACTTCTGCACAAACACAAACAGGACGCCGAAATGCTCCTGAACAAGTTATATGATAATATAAACAACCATATAGACTCCCTCAAAGAAGAGTTTTTCCGGGAAATATCCGACTCCCTGACCGGACTGGAGCAAGTGTTTACAGCCGCCGGCAAGCCTTACACGGAAGGAGACCTGATTGGCAGCAGCCATCCGGCATAACAATAAAATCTGGGAAGCAGGGGGACGGTTCTCTGAAAACCAATCTGAGAACCAGGGGAACGGTTCCATGCTTCCTTCTGTCAAGCTGTTATGTCAAACTGTTATTTATCGGGAGAAAATAAGTGAATTTTTCAAGCCTGACCCCAAAAAACCTGAGGAAGCAGGGGGACGGTCCTCCTGCTTCCTTCATGTTAAGCTGTTATGTCAAGCTGTTATTTATCAAGAGCAAATAAGTGAATTTTTCAAGCCTGACCCCTAAGGCAGGAGCATCACGTAGGTCAAATGGGAAACGCGGCCGTTTTTGTCCGTTAAGGTAGCATAGAGGTCAACCGTTTCACCAAATATCTCTTTAAGTTTCAGAAGGGAAATCCCGTCCTGTTCTTTGTCCAGCATACCCAGGTAGGAAATGGCGTCAAGTTTGTTTACACCCTTGACCAGCTGCTGCGTGGTGCTCAATTCTGTCGGGAATTTTTCCGTTTCCGAGGTCAGCACCAGCTCGCAGTCCCGGTTCACCGTGACACTCCCTCCTGTAACCTTGGCAGCTTCGGGCAGGGAAGTGAAGTCAACCGTGCCTTTGGTACCCCTTGACGACAGCTTTATGCTTGGAGATCCTTCTGTTACGTCCACAGTAAGGGCTGTTATTTCCGGCATGCTGACGCCGCCGTTGCCGCCACCGCCGCCGGTAGTCGCTTTAGTGGTGAAGGTCGCTTTCAGCGAGTCAACCAGCAGCTCGTCCGAATCTCCGATTGACAGGTGTCTGGCAATAGTTGTTGGCTTGCTGTCCGGTTTTGACGGATCGTAAACCTGTACGGTGTATTTTCTATTTTTCAACACCACGATTGTATACGTGCCGTCGGAGCCGGTGACAGCAGAAAAGGTAAGGTTATCGACAATGTACAGGACCTTCGCGCCGGCCACCGCCCGGTTGTTATTGTCAATAATCTTGCCGGTAACCACCGCTCCCGGCGTCAGGACCAGTTCAATAACGGCCATCCCGCTTTCCACCTCTACACCGTTAGCATAGGCTAAAGCGTCCGGAGCAACGGCGGTCAGGTCATAGGACCCCGGGGGCAGTTCCAGCTCGAAGAAGCCCTGATCGTCAGTGGCAACCCCGGCGACATCTTCACTTTCACCGGCCTTAAAAACTGTTACCGTAACGTCTTCAACCCCGGCCCCTTCCCTGGTTACGAAACCCGAGATACCGGTCTTTCCTTCAGGAACGGGCAATTCGTATTTGAGAGCCCGATCCAGGCAAACCAGGGCTTCAGCCCTCGTGATGGGTTTTTGCGGCCCGAAGTTCCCGTCCGGGTAACCCTTCATCAGCCCGGCCTGAACAACTGCTTTGATACTGTCCCTGGACCAGGCGGCTATGTAGCCTTCATCCAAAAATCCTGCCGTCCCGCTCTCTTCCAAATTCAGCTCCAGCAGCCGCGCCAGGATAACGGCGACTTCCTGCCGTTCAATCTCTTTCCCCGGCCGCATGGTATTGTCCTCATAGCCCGTGATATAACCTGCCCCAAGGGCTGTAGCCACCTGACCGTAGAACCAGTCCGTCTCGGAAACATCGGAAAGGTTCACTTCCGCGCCGCCGGCGAACCCAAAGGACTTGTTGACCAGGGTGATAAATTCAGCCCTGGTGATACTGTTTTCCGGCCGGAAAGTCCCGTCCGGATAGCCGCTGCAGAGACCCCTGTTGAGCCAGTCCGTAATCTGCGGCCCGGCCCAGTGTCCCTTGATGTCCTGGGCCTGGGCGAGTCCCGTAAAGGATAAAACCAGGCTCAGCGCCACACACAAGATAAATACCTTCCTCCACCTCAAGACCAATACAATCCCTCCCTAATTTATTTCTTGGTCTTACCTATCCTGTTTTGATTCTTCTTGCCATAAAAATGTAATTCGACGCTAAAAAAGGAAATTCCTTTATTCACGGCGCTTTTTGTAAAAATAAAAACCAGTCCGGAATATAAGGGTAACCAACAATCACCTGCAGGCTACACCCGGCGCACCTAATACACCTTATATACCTTATGTCCCCCATATCTGAAGCCAGGGGCTTTTAAGGCGCATTCTGGTAAAAAACCCGGGCATTTTATGCTAAAATGAACCAGAAGGTAAAATTATGATATTACCATTTTCCAGGAGGACGGTAAACCCGTAAAATGAATGAGAAACAGGGGAGGTATTAATAATGTCATCTAAAAAGAGCCTGTGGGCTGTTTTTCTCGTAACTTTTTTATGTGCCGCCCTGGGAGGTACGCTGCTCTATTACCAGGCCATCCAAAAACAAAGCCGGGACAGCCCGGCCTTACAAAACAACGCCCCCCGCCCGCCCTCCGCCGCAGGTACCGGGGAGGATACCGGAAACAACCTGAGTCCTGCGGGTACAGGCAGTGACGGCAATACACCGGGCAGCCCGAACCCGGGCAGCGGTGACGACAAATCAGGCAGCGGGCCTGCGTCAGGTACTCCCGGGCATTCCGTCAGAGGAGAGACGGACCCCCGGAACACAACAGGGGCAGACATAGAGGGAAAACCCGGCGAAACTGAAGCGGCGCCAGGCAGCCCTCCCCCGGCAAAAGACCCCGCTGAACCGGCAAATCCCCGGCAACCCGCAGGGGACGACACCATGCGGGGCCAGATCGAGCTGAACTATATCTCCCAATTGCAGACCATCGCCTCCGGCTACGAGAGCCGGTTAAACGCCCTGGCGGCTGCTGCCGCCAAAGAATACAAAGCCGCAATTGAAGCAGACCCCGGTGCCGACATCAGCCCCATCGCAGGCAGGTACTACGCAGAAGGAAAGGCCCTGGAAGCTGAATGCGACGCCCGGGTGTACCCCCTTCTGGAAGCCTTTGAAGGCGAGCTTAGGGCCAACTCCTTCCCCATCGACAAGGCCGTTCAGGCCAGAGAAACCTACGAGGCCAGAAAAAGCGCCAGGGCTGGAGAGCTCATCTCCGTCAGCCCATGATAACCCGGCAACAACTTCAAAGGCTATGGCCGGGGAGCTTACATCGGCAGCAGACCATGATACCCGGCGAGGAAACTTCGACGACTTCAAGGGCTATGGTCTCCCGGGGATCCTGCTCCAGCAGCCCATGAGACACCCCCGCGAGTAAACTTCGATGACCTCAAGGGCCATAACCGGCCAAGTACCTCTAATTCGTCAGCCCATGACATCCCGGGCATTTGACCGGCCACCCGGGCCCAGCGACCACCCGGGCATTTGCCTCCAGAACACCATCCTTGCACACTCCTTGAAAACATATCAGCGCTGGGGGGCACAGGAAAGCAAGGAGGGGATCCTCTCGATTCCGGAAAAGGAGGTGATCCTCTTGCTTCCGGAAATGAAGGAAATCTTCCTGCTTCCAGAAAGGGAGGCCGCCTTTCTCTTGAAAACAGCCTCCCTTTTCCTTTACTTTTCTAAGGCCCGTTCTCGATTAACAAAACTGACTGCTCCTGCTGCTTTTGCTCCCGGCAGTGCCGCGATTCTGAAGAGAATGTACTACAGGCTTTTGCTCCTCCTGCTGCTTTAAATTCTTCCGCTGCTTTTACTCCTTCAGCTGCTTCTGCTCTTCCTGCCGCCGCATGCCCGCCAGCGCCTCGGTCAGCCTGGCGATGCCCACGGTCAGGTCCTCCAGTTTGCCCTCGATACGCACCAGCAGGTATGTTGCCACAGCTACTGGAAAGCCCACGCTGCCCACCGCCTGCAGAATTAGTTCCAGAGAGATCACTCCTTAAGTGGTTTAGTTTGCGGGAGTCCGCCCTCTGCCTTATTTTGCAGACGTCAGCTAAAGGCGCTGTCCTCAGGAAGCTGAAAGAATCCTCCTGATCCTTCGTGTCTTTTCCTAATCCTCCCTCTTTACCCCCGGTTCCTTCAGCTTCCTCCCGAGCATTCTGTTTTCTTCCATGCATTCTGTTTCCTTCTGAGCCCTCAATAATTAGCTCCTGACCCACAACATTGGTAGTGGACGCTTCCTCTCAGGCCCTCAGCTGTTTCCTCCCGGTTCCTTAAGCTTCCCGCCGATCACTCTGCTCCTTCCTACTTCCTTCTGCTTTCTTAACCCCGTCCGCCAGCTTCTACTGGATGGGCGGGTCGTAGAGATCGTTGGTGGTGCTGTCAATGATGCGGATATCCTGCTTGGAAACCAGATCTCCGCCTGAACTTGAGAAAATGTTCCTGGCGATAACCAGATCCATGGCCGCCTCAATTTCCGCAGCCGTCACGTCGTCCCGGGGGTTGTCCAGGCTGAACGTAACGTTTTTACCGGACTGGTTTTTAAACACCAGGCGCAGGGTCTGGGTTGTAGTTGCCAATCAAACTCCTCCTTTCTTTATTAAATACTCAATATTCAATATTCAATATACATTATTTTCCATACAATGTTTTACGGTAACAGTTTAACAAACCAGGCTGTTCAGTGAGACACCTATTCTTCCACAAGATGGGCGTTGTCGATGCGTATAATGTTGTTCAAGGGGAGCTCCTGCAAAGCTGCCAGACTGGCGGCCACGTCGAAGATATCCTGGTCGGACGCGGTGGGCTTGACATTGCTCAGGCTTTTGTTCCGGAAAACCGGGTTGCCGTTGCCGTCGACGCCGGCTTGCAGCTCCAGCCTTAAAACTGAACCGATTGAGACTTTGCTTACGGCCATTTACTCATCTCCTTTCCGGTAGAGGACTGCCTGCGGAACAGGCTTTCCATCCTTTTTGAACCGGCCCGGAGAGGCAAAGGCAAAAATTTTGGGGCAGTAAAATGATTGCCATTTGCCTGCCCCGAACATTTGTTCTATATGTATATTAGCAAACTGGTAATAGGAAGTCAACCCTGAAATAATAAAAAAATGGAAAAATAAGTGTCGAAAATTGCCATAGATACCCAATTACCCAACCAGTCTCACACCAGTCCCCCGTCCTTTAAACAACCTGCCGTCCTTTACACCATCCCCCAACCAGTCTTCCGGCTAATCTCCCGTCTTTTAAACCATTACCCAGTATCCCGGCCAATCCACCGTTCTTTACACCAGTCTCCCGTCTTTTAACCCTTTACACCAGCCTTCCAACCAGTCTCCCGACCAGTCCTCCATCCCTTTACCTTTAAACCAGCCTCCATCCTTTACACCAGTCTCCCGTCCTCCAGCCTCAGGACCCTGCCGCAGGCGTCCGCCACCCGCTGATCGTGGCTGGCCACCAGCACCGTCTTCCCCGCATCATTCAAGTCTTTCAAAAGGCTGATAATCCCGGCGCCTGTGGCTGAATCCAGGTTCCCCGTGGGCTCGTCCGCCAGGATCAATTCCGGGTCCAGCAGCAGCGCCCGGGCGATGGCCACCCGCTGCTGCTCGCCCCCGGAGAGCTCACCGGGGCGGCGCTTTTCCACACCGGCCAGACCCAGCCGGCGGAGCAGCTCCCGGGCGCGCTCCCGCATCCGCCGCCCGTTTCCCCGGGGGTAGACCGGCGCCAGCACGTTCTGCAGCGCGGTCAGGGAAGGGATCAGGCAGTAGGCCTGGAAGATAAAGCCGGCCTTTTCCCTGCGGTAGCGGCATAAGCCCGCCTCCCCCAGCCCGGCAAGGTCTCTGCCCTCAAAAAAGATGCTTCCCCTGCTGGGCCTGTCCAGCGCGCCCAGCAGGTTTAAAAAGGTGGTCTTGCCGCACCCGGAGGGGCCGGTCACAGCTACAAAGTCTCCCCTGGCAAGATCCAGGCGCTGGATATCCAGGGCCTTTACCTCCCGGGACCTTCGCCCGTAGACCCGGACCAGGTTTTGCACAGAGATGAGCACATCCGCCATTCAAATCATCCCTCCGTCCTAATCCCCCCGTCTATAATCCACGCAGGATTTCCGCCGGCGCGGCCCGGTTGGCCCGCCAGGCCGGGTAAAGGCCCCCCGCAGCCCCCACCAGCACGCCGCAGGCGCAAACCGCCGCGGCTACCCTCAGGTCCAGGGCGCCGATGTCCAGGCCAAGGTACCCCTTTGCCCCAACCAGGCCGGCCCAGCCCAGGGCAACCCCGAGGATCGCGCCCACCAGGCTCAGGAAAACGGACTCCACCAGCACCATCATGGCGATATTACCCGGAGTCCAGCCGACGGCCTTGAGAATGCCGAACTCACGCCTGCGCTCCACCACCGACAACAGCATCACCACCATGATCGTAAGGCAGCCGGCCACCACGGCCACCAGCGACACCGCCAGGAAAAACTGACCTAAAATCCTGAGCACATTGGTCAGCGGGATCAGCAGCTCCCGGGGCACCACAATCTGCACTTCGGGCTTTTTCCCCGCCAGCCTCAGCTCGATCTCCCGGGCGGCCTCCTCAACGTGTTCCATGCCCCCCACCTGCACACTGATGGCTGAAAATTTGCCGGGCTGCAGACGGCCAAGCTCCCGGGCCAGCTTTTCCGTGCCGCTGAAGCCTCCGTCCAGCAGCTCATTACCCGTCCGGTAAACGCCCACCACCTTGATGTCCCGCACATCCTCCTTGCTCCCGGAGACACGAAACTGGTAAACTCCGCCGGTTTCATAGAAAACATTCATAAACCCCAGGTACTCCTGGAGGCTCTTGCCGATCACCACTTCGTCGTCGCCGACAGGCGCAGCCCCTTCTACAATCCTGCGAAAAGGTGTACCCCCCGCTTCTTCTCCCCCGTAACCAAACAACGGCATCACCAGCGCAGAGCCCACCGGGCGCAGTATAGCCGTCACCTGACCGGTAACATTCGTTACGTGGGGTACATCATCGATCAAACCTATGTAGGAGTCCGGGATAGAGGACGAACCTACACCCTGAAACAGCCCGCCAAAAACAGAACCCTTCTGGGTAACCATTATCCGTCCGGAAAGGTTGCTGAAGGTTTGCTCCACCCGGTTTTCCATCCCGGAGGCCACAGAAAACAAAAAAGTCATCAGGGCGCAGCCGAAGGCCACCCCGGACACCGCCAGGGCGGCCACCGCCTTTTTGCGAAAGGCATTGCGGATGGAAAAGAATAACAGGGACACCCGGCAACAACTCCTCACCCTTTAAAACATAAAAACTTTTACATAAAAATCTTGACCGTCAAACATTTGCCCCATCTTACAATTATAATGGGAAATAGCCGGGAAAAACCAGTTTTTTTGCCCCGGCCACAACCTTTTCACCCAAAATAAACCATCTGCCGGCAAATTACAGCAGGAAACGGCAGCAAGAACCAAGAAGAAAGAACTTCAAGAAAACAAGAAAAATGGGAAGATGGTCTAAATCATGAAGATACGCAAGAAAAAAAAGAAAAGCTACAACAGAAGGTTAAAAAAGAAGATCAGCGTTTTCTTGAAAAAGCACAATTTTAACATGACCACGGTTTTGGGCTGCCTTTTCATCCTGGCAGCTGTAGTAATTGTCCTGCATCTAATGAACTAACCCTGGCTGCAGTCAGCGTGTCATGGATGATATCCACAAGGTGAATGCAGCCGTCAGGGCCTCCGATTATTTTGGCAACCTCTTTTTTATTAAGCTCCGCAATACTTCTTCCGGTAAACGGCCCGAGGAACTCCGAACTCTCAATACAAACCGGACCCGGCGCCCGTAAGAAGGCTGCTTTACAGGAAGTTATCCTGTCCCCGTCAAAGGACAACTGCACATTCAGTTCATGAAAACTATCGCTAAAACTGCCGGTTGCCAAAAAGGACCCGTCTGTCCGGCGGTATACCGTCATACTTTTGTACCTGTTAAATAGGTTGATTTCCCTTCTGTGCTCGCCGACATAGGCGAACCAGTGATTCTCGCCCATGTTTTCCCGTTTATAGTAGCGGCAGGAATCTACATGCTCCTGTTTCCAGCACCTCTCATATTCATCTTCTGTAGGGAACCCCCTGTATTTGGTAATATAAGTTTCCGCCTGAATGATTCCCCTGACACACTCGGTTAGAAGCCCTTTGACCAATCCGCCGCCAATCCTGTCCGTCGCACGGCTTAAAAACCTGCCGGCATTGAAATAAGCCTCAACCCCCTTTAACTCCGGCAAAACGCCCCTGCCCTGCAATTCCGGGTCCGGAGCGCGGTGTATTTCCCAGCCTGCCTCTTTAATGCAAAAACTCTTTAAATCAACCAGAAGCGTCCCCACCGCCTCAAGCTCAGTGCTTAGGAAAACAGTTTCAGCCAGAAGTTCACTGTCTTTAACCTTCTTAACCGAATAAAAATAACTGCCCTGGTATAACACCTCCACTTTGCAGGCACCCCCGTTTTTTTTCCTCATTATACTTTTCGCAAGATATTCCAGGCAAGAGCACTGCACAGGAAAACCCGGGGAATAACAAACAAATCGTTTTAAACAAAAAAAAATAAGCTGTTTAGACCAGCTTTACAAAAGGAGATTTAAGAGGGGCTATAATATTAAAACTTTAATAGTTCCCGTCAAAGAAATACAAGGAATCACCTTTTTACAAATATTACTCTCTCTAGTAAGATATTTTTTTCACTATCCATGCTTTAATAATATCTTACATTGTTACACGAAGAATTTGAAATATATCTTTACGATTGCATTAATAATCAATACTAATCAATGGGACTTACGTTCATTTCACCACTTTCCAACAAGTCCCACTTTCCATTTTCCATTTTCCATTTTTCAAACAGTACCCACTTTCCAAACACTTCCCACTTTTTAACCACTTTTCACTTTTCAACCAGTCCCCACTTTCTAACCAATTTTCACCTTACAACCAGCCCCCACTTTTCAACCAGAGAGGTCCTTTTCCTTCCGGTACAGCGCCCAGACCACGCAAATACCAATAACGCTGCCGGCAGCATCCATCACCAGGTCGCTAAGCTGAAAAGCCCTGCCGGGAACAAGGATCTGGTGGATTTCATCGGTTATCCCGTAGACCACACATATAGCCAGGGCTGCGGCCACAGCTTTCACTCCCCTGGCGCCGCACTGCCTCACAGCATTGTGAACCAGCATCCCCAGCACAAAAAAAACCACCCCGTGCATGTACTCACGGGCAACTGAATTTACCTCAGAGATCAACCTCAACATGTCCTGATCAGTAATAGCCTTCCCGGTCAGCTTCAAGGCGTTTTCAACCAGAAAGGCTACTATACCTTTGCTGTAGGCATTAGAAATACCGGCAGGGTGCGCTGAAAGAAAATATATGGCCAGCATGAACAGCAGGACAGCTAGCCAGGACAGGGCTGGTTTGAGCTTGTGGTTTACAGTCATATAATCCTTCTCCGGGGTGTTTTCTTATTTATCCCTTTTAGTCCCGGGCCCGGGCACATCCCGGGCCGCACGGTAAAAAAAACTCCTTTTCCGCCGCTATCTTCTTGTGCTTAAAGCACTAAATCAACAGATTTTACAATACTAATCTGGTTTTCTTTTTTCAGTTTCCCATATTCACTTTTCGAATCAAATCCAGGTATATCCGACATGCAATCCTCAAGGATAACGAATTTCCGCAATATATCCGGCCTGTTGGAATAATACTCCAGAAACTGCTGAATTGACCTCAAAACACAGTGGCTGGCCGCTTCACCGGCAATAATAATCTTATGATATTTTTCAAATAAATTAAGGAAGTCAAGATTAACATAATTCTTTTTATCATACTCCGGCTTGATAATGCCGTACATTTCTGACAGAGGATCGGTCCCCTTGACAATACATATTGGCGTACTCTTTTTTGCCACCGCATGAAAGTAAATCATATTGCTCAACTGGTTTTCCAAAGTACAGCCGAATGTCCCCTGAATACAATGATAAGTCCAGATAAATAAATCCATATTACCGGCTTTTTTCAGACCTTCGACGTAATCAACACTATCCGCGGGGAAATACACCGGTCTCCATTTTCCATTGACTAAATCTTCCTTTGTAATCGGAGTAAATGGCGGAGGATTATTGCCATCCTGATCAACCCACCAGCAAGGAAAGAAAATTTGGTGGGGTATGTGGGTATCCAGGGTCATGGCAATTTGGGAGATTTTAGCCATATTTTTATACACAAACCTGGTAAGCCTTTCAACATCACCGTGGGAACCGGGAACACCCAAACTTCCATTTTCCATAAAATCGTTCTGCATATCAATAATAACCAGGAGGTTTTGTTCCGGATCATTTTCTGCCGGAGAAAGGTTCTCTGCGCTTGCAAGGGGTAAAAGATCATTCAAATTCCTTGTATTCTGGGTCTGTCCAATTGCCTGAACATCAACAATTTCCTCATAGGATGTTTTAAGCATAATTCAATTCTCCCTCCTCTATCTCAATGATTGTAATGTTATCTCCCGATATTTCCCATATTCAGAATAATTTATTCAATGTAGTCTAGTAATTTATTCAAAAGTAAATTTCCGCTTTCTAAATATTATACTCAAAAGTATGCAGGTTACCAGCAATACTGTCCAGTTAATGGAAATAGCCGCTACTTCGAATCTATATTCGCGGTGAATACCATAATTAGCAGAATATATGATCAGAGATGTGATTGTTAAAAGAAAACCAAAGCTGAAGACCCTGCGCAATCCTTTTTCCATATTGTCAGTTCCTGAAAAAACCGGGACCAGGCAAAGGAAGGAAACACTCATCAGCAAATACCCCATCTCCTCCAGAGCTATGAATATTCCGTGGGGATTATACTGCGTCAGAAGGGACGCTTTCAGCTCCCAACTCCCACCTGTATTTTTCCACTTCCAGGCAGCTGTTTCCTTTTTACTTCCGGAATAATCTCCAAATCAGGCAAATTTCAATGATGCTGCCGGCAGCATGTCAGGCATCAGGTACCATCACCGCTAAATTGTTTCAATATTCAATAAGTTGATAAGTTGGTGTCAGGCACCACTCATCCCATCCTTGCTCTAATCTTATCAAAAATATAAATGCGGTCATCTTTGTTGAACACTATCAGAAAGTTGAAGCCCAGCCCCAAAAGGACTGTGATTATGGCAACCACAAACAGGCCGGACCAGGAATAAGCCTGTAAAAATGATTTTATAAACAAACCCGCCGCGCTTATAACAAAAACTGAAGCAACCGATTTCCCGGTTTCCGGAAAGAAGGTAGTCCACCGGCGGTTAAGATAGAGAGCCCCGAAGGGCAGGGTATAGCCCAGGTTTCTGATGATAATCAAGACAGAACTCACGCCGGCCACGGCAAACAGCCCCAGGGACGTGGTTTTCAACAGCACTAACACAAGCAACACATTTAAGAAACCGGTTATAGTCACCAGTATGGAATTAACCCTGATTTTATTAACAATTGTAAAAATGTTATGTATTATGGCCGTCTGCCCCATTATAGCCCAGGGTAAAACCGTTATGACAGACAACAACTGCAGCAAACCCGAATCCTGCGTGGGGAACCACAGGGCGTACAATATATCTCCAAAGGCTATCAGCAGGGCTATGGGAATATTAATAATCATTCCGGTAATTTTCATATACCGTTTTGCCGACTTAACAAGCTCATCGTATTTTTGTTTGGCATACAGCTCCGTCATGTCGGGCAGAAATGTTGAAATCATCGCGTGCAAAATCATATTAATAACGTTGGGAATAATCTTTGCAACTGCCAGAATTCCCATAGCTGTTGCACTTAGCATCAAATTGGCGATCAGTAAATCAAGACCATCCTGCAGGATCTGGCCCAGGCGGGTGATGGAATTCCAGACACCTGAGGAGATCAGTTCTTTGACCTTTTTCAGGTCAAAGAATTTTCTGTTTATGTTCAGGTCCGGAATCAGCCTTCTCTTCCAGTAAATATTCGCTGATTGAGTAAAGATCGTTATAATCAGAGTGATTAAGCCGATGTAAGCAACATAGGGTTCAAAAAAAGTAAAAAATCCAATCAGCAGCACAGCCCGGAGAATATGGCCGTATACCTGGACCAGAGAAAACAAATACAGCTTATTTGAGACGTAATATGATATACCCAGGTTTGTAGCCAGCAGGTCAACAACAAAATTAACCGCCATAAAACCCATTAAAAACTGCACATCAACAAGCAAGTGTGCAGGAACATTGATTATTTTAGCGATGTTTAAAATGGCTGCTGCCAGGACCGGGAAAATTATTGCTCCCAGAATAACATTGGCGTAAAACGTTGATGCAAAATATTTGTTTGCCGCTATGAAATCCCCTCTAAAACAGGATACCATTATGAACCGGCTGGACATGGAATTCAAGGCAACTGATAAAATTGCAAAATACGAGATCAGGACATAGGAAAATTGTACAAAACCGTAAGCCTCAACCCCAACAGTCCTGACTATATAGGGACTCAGAAAAAAACTAATCCCCATTTGAACAAAAAGGGCAATATAACTTGCCAATATATTAATGGCCAATTGCCTGTTTTTGCTTATTGTTCTAACTTGCAGGTTCAACCCGATTCCCCTGCCCCGCCTTAATTAACCTGATTATGATTATACTGATTCTACGGGTGTCCCCTCATCTCCTCCGGGGCGAGGAACTATCCGGGGTCCTGCCTTCAATCGAAAACTCCCCGGTGCTGTCTGGCTGGGTATTCCGGGAGGTGTTACACCACCTATCCGGTTGCCGGGAACCATCATTTCGCTGGCCATTAGATGACAATCAGACTGATGCTGTATCATGTATTATGTATTATAAGGAATCCTATTCCTCAAGACTAAGCAGGAAAACGTCAAAAAACGTATGCCTGGCCTAAACTATGTCCACAAAGAGCTGCTCAATAATGGAGTCAGCCGAAAGCTCTTATGGACAGAATACATGGAGAATTGCCGCTATTTACATGAAATTATTTATACTCCCAAATTATTTATACTCCCAGTTGGTGTCAGGCACCTCTTATCATCTTATTTACCGCTTCACCTGATACTCCAATGTTTGCACCGATTTCCTTAAATGTATAACCCTGTTCAATCGCTAGTTTTACATAACTGAGCTTATAATCCTTAAGTGACCGCTGCCGCGATCCTGCCTTAATCCTTTCAAATTCCTCCGCAGTGGGTACCGCTCGTCTTAAGATTCCATCCAGAGTGTTATCCTCGCATTCCAATTTTAGAACAAGTTCACCGTCGTCTTTAGATGCGTCTTTAGATGCACCGATGACATCTACAGCTTCATATTCATCATAAGCATTTTTGTTGACCATAGGCTCATCCTCTTCCATGAATCGCACATATTCTTCCAACGCAATTCTCCGATCATCCGAAAACATATTGAGAATCTTATCCACGCTCACCAACCCGTTGATATTTTTCCGGTAATAATGGTCACTGCTCCATTTATATTGAGCAATTTTTTCGCTAACTTTTGCCCGCACCGGATTATGGTGAATATAGCGAAGCAACGTAAAGAGATATCTGTCGTCAAGCACCAGGATACCTTTGTATCTTCCCCCAAAAACATGATCCGAGCGGCTATGCCTTTTGTTGTAGTCCTTACTGTAGCGATTATTGACAGTTTGCATGATTTTACTAAGGGGCTTGTCTTCGGTCTGTATGATCAGATGATAGTGGTTATCCATGATCACATACCCCATGAGGTTAAACCCGCCGTCTTCTTTGGCATATGCAATATATCTCAGCAAAGATTCTTTATCTTCCCGTCCCTGAAAGATATAGTCCCGATTATTTCCCCGCTTAATGACGTGATAGATTGCCCCTTTAAATTCCACTCTCGGTTTTCTACCCATCACAGCCCTCGTCTACATTAAAGCTCAATATATATTACATTTTAGCAAATATGTTAATATTTTGCTATCACTATCATAAAAAATAAACCATAATTGACAGCATTAAATTGTTTGAATAATCAATAAGTTGATAAGTTGGTGTCAGGCACCGTTATTCCTTTTTTCCACAATGTATAGTTTCAGCCAGTACAATAATCCCAGGGTAAAATTATGACCCAATCTGGCGGCATTGCCGAGAAGGAAAAAAAACATGCCCATTTCCTTCTTCTTAAAGTTCAATCTCTTTCTAGCCTTATTGAGATATTTCAGCCTTTCAACAACTCTCCCACCTGCTCCGTCATATTTGTTCAAAGCTGAACATACATGGCCCGGGCTTTTTGTAAAACTATAAGAATTGGCCACGATAACATTGATTGTTTCATATTGCATCAAGGCCATGAACTCGGGATAGAGGACAGGCAGCCTCAACTGAACCAACGGTTCGATTCTTCTCATCAGTTCCGCATATCTCTTTTCCAGTAAAGGCTTATAGCTCTGGGTTATGGAACCCTTCCTGAGCCTGTAATTATATTGTACTGCGGCAATCTCCACCACTTTTTTGGCGAATAAAATCAAGTGTGTATTGAATAGTATATCTTCCGCATAGATTTCCTGAGTATCTGCAAATCTCAAGGATAATTGCTCGATTAAACTCCTTCTGTACAGCTTGTTCCAGCATAAATGTCCATATTTAGCTTCAACAAAGGTCTTGTAATAGAAATCAAGCAGGGTGTTTTCGTCAGTAATGACTGTACAGCCTTCCCCGGGTGAAACTTGAAAGATAATTGCATGGTCATGACCATGATCATAATCATCTTTATATATCCGGCAATAACCGCACTGAGCTATGTCCGCCCCGTATTTCTCGATTCCGTTAAGAAGCACTTCCAGATAATCCTTTTCCACCCAGTCATCTGAATCAACGAAAGCAACATATTCACCTGTTGCTACGGCAAGACCGAGGTTTCTGGCAGAGCTTTGACCCTTGTTTTCCTGGTAGAAATATTTACAGTCAGCTCTTCCCGCAATGGTATTTTTAATTATGTCCCCGCTTCCGTCAGTACTTCCATCATTGATAATAATTATTTCAAAATCTTTGAAGGACTGTTCAAAAAGAGACTCCAGGCATGACTTTACTATAACCCCGGTGTTATATACAGGCATAATTACCGATATTTTGGGCATAAATTCTTACCTTTCATAAAACAGTTGCGGTTTATTGCTTTAAATTATTTTCAACGGAATTCAAGGAAAAAGGTCAAAAATTCCGTTTCTTTGACAATCGGAGAACTGGAGGCAGCAGGAGAACCGTTCCCTTGCTTCACGCTTCAAATTGTTTGAATAATGGAAATAATCAATAAGTTGATAAGTTGGTGTCAGGCACCTCTTTGTAAAGATTCAATAACCTCTTTTCCATCTCGTCCCAGGAATAATGCTCTTTGTAGATTTTCTTCATTTTAGCGCCAATAACCGGCCACTCCTGCTTCCTCTCCGCAAGCAGCGCTAATGCCCTGGAAAAACTGCTTCTTGTAAAGTCTATCAGCTCACCTATGCCCTCCCTCTCCACTATTTTACTCATCCCTGTGTTTCTGGCCATAATAAGCGGCTTGCCGAGCATCAGGGCCTCGTAAAACTTATTGGGAGCGGCATAATAATGGTTGGGAACAGCCGGGTCATATATGGCTGCCATAATATCGCAGCTGTTCTCCAGCTCCAGTGTTTCTTTATAGCTCAACTTGCCATAAAAAATAATGTTATCATATTTCCGGGACATTTCCCTCAGGTAACTTTCAAGCTTGCCGAAACCACCCACATGAAACTCATAAACAGGGTTATTCTTCACGGCCTCCGATATTTCCTCGATAAATCTTCCCTCTATTAAAACTCCCACGTAGACTATTTTGATTTTTGATTCATCCAAAGCCAGTTTCTTTATTTCCTTTAAACCTGCCGGCGCATTGTGAATGACAACCAATCGCCGCGGCCTTGTTCCTTTGATCTGCTCTTTTCGCTGTTCTGTACAGATAATAACCCCGTCCGCGGTATTGATTATTCTATGGTCCATCTTTTCGATTGTCTTTTTTAGAAAACCGGGGACATTAAAAGCATCTATATAGTAATCAAAAATATCGTAGACAAATTTCTTTTTAAACCTCCCGGCGGCAAGGGAAGCTATAAAAGCCGTATCGAAGTCACAGGCATGGATGATATCATAATTATTCCTGTTTTTGCAGAGCCAGCTGTATACCCTATAATTAAACTTAATTAACGGAATTAAATTATTTTTTATTCCCCCGTCAAATGCGGCAGGGATGCCGAACCTGTGAATTTTTACCTTACCCGATTCCA
>FZPS01000110.1_pt53 | contig 17833 bp, 13 predicted proteins | sample 1817821 | NCBI WGS metagenome assembly FZPS01 (sample SAMEA104158645, study PRJEB21678) | metagenome | place: Germany | collected 2015-04-21
GGACATTACCGCTGTGATAGCAGCTGTAAGTGTAGTCTTGCCGTGGTCAACGTGGCCTATTGTTCCTACGTTTACGTGGGGCTTGGTTCTTTCAAATTTTGCCTTTGACATTTTTATAATCCTCCTTTGTCCGAAGTACGAACAGAATAATATATAAATGTATATGTATTTCTTGAAACATCCAAAATACCATTACAACGTATCCCGGTGTTTCATAAGCGGGCCATTATATTTAGCCCACAACTAGGATTGACCGGTGGCTCCAACCTTTGCTGAACATAGATTAGTCATGGAGCGGGTGATGGGAATCGAACCCACGTAGCCAGCTTGGGAAGCTGGAGCTCTACCATTGAGCTACACCCGCACAACCCTAGGGCTGTGAAACCATTATATATTGTAATCCTATGTCTATGGTTTGTCAACGAAAAAAACGAATAATCCTAAAGTTTGATATATGTATCTTTTATAGCTATTCTTTACCATCTAGGTAACGTTCTAGCTTGCGTTTTACTCTTTGCAGGGCATTGTCTATAGATTTAACATGCCTGTCTAGCTCCTCTGCTATTTCCTGATAGGATTTGCCCTTTAGGTAGGAGCTGAGTACCTCCCACTCTAGGTCACTTAATATCTCGCCTATCTTGGCCTCTATATTGTTAAAATCCTCTCGGCTGATTACAAGTTCCTCTGGATCAGACATCCTGCTGCATGAAAGTACATCTAAAAGAGTCCTATCTGAATCCTCATCAAATATGGGCTTGTTTAGGGATATATATGAGTTAAGGGGTATATGCTTTTGCCTGGTAGCAGTCTTTATTGCAGTGATAATTTGCCTAGTTATACATAGCTCAGCAAAGGCCCTAAAGGAGGATAGCCTGTCTGCCTTGTAGTCGCGAATGGCCTTGTAAAGGCCTATCATACCCTCTTGTATTATGTCCTCTCGGTCAGCCCCTATTAAAAAATATGATCTGGCCTTGGCTCTGACAAAGTTACGGTATTTGCGGATTATAAACTCTAAGGCTTCGATGTTGCCAGCTTTAGCATCCTCTACCAGTTGTTCGTCGAGCATAGCATCATAATCTACACTATAGCCATTACTTGACGCTTGCTCCACTAAAATCACCTCAACAACAATACTGTAAAACTACTACAAAAAAATGGTCGTAAATTGCTATAAATACACTAAAAAATGAACAAGTGCATACTGTTGACATTATACATTACATAATATCTTTTCGTCAAGCTATCTTTGCCGCCTGAGCCGGTCTAAAACCCTCATGGTTTCAGCATCTGCCCATTCTTCCAGGGGATTGTTGACAGCCACTTGCCTATTTAAAAACCTATTATCCATATCCCTTTGGCTTTTCTTTATCCAGTTTTCTAGCTCTCTTGCTGACATCCTAACAGCCCCTCGGCCTAGGACAATGGTCTGCTGCAGGGCATCTGAGCTAGCAACTATTACCCTCATATTCTTTTCAATCCCGTCTGACCACCGCTCTATATAGTGGTCTGCCGTTTCATTTTCCCTAGTATAGACTAGCTTGAGGCCCCCTAGCTGCTCTACCCTCTCCTGGCCACCTTTAATCATATGGGCGTCAAATACCAAGATAAGCTCTATCCTCTCATAGGCCTGAAACTCTTGGAGTATATCTATCAGCTCAATCCTAGCATCTTCTAAGCTGTGCCTTGCAGTTTCTCTAAGGCTTGGCCAAGCATTTATTATGTTGTAGCCATCTACCAGCAATACATCCCTAAAAGACCTCATCGATAACTAACCCCTCTGTCTGACTATCTCATACATTAAAATACCTGCTGCAACTGAAGCATTTAAGGACTCTACCCTTCCCTTTTGGGGGATGGATACCAAAAAGTCACACTTTTCCTTGACCAGGCGGCTTAGGCCATGGCCTTCACTGCCTACTACAAGGGCAATAGGCCCGGTTAAGTCCTGCCCAGTGTACAGGTCTGCCCCCATGTCCGCCCCTGCCACCCAAAGCCCCTCTTTTTTTAGGGTCTCAAGACTAGTGGCGATATTAGTAACCTTGGCTACTGGCAGGTACTCAACTGCCCCTGCCGAGGCCTTTATGGCAGCGGGAGTAAGGCCTACCGACCGCCTCTTTTGTATCACAATTCCATGGGCCCCAGAACACTCTGCTGTCCTTATGATGGCTCCTAGATTGTGGGGATCTGTGATCTCATCTAATACAATGATAAAGGGGTCTTCGCCTAGGTCTCTGGCCCTTTGCAGTATATGATCAAGGTCTACATAGTCATAAGGGGTCACATAGGCTATAATGCCCTGGTGGGCACTTGACTGGGCTAGGTCATCTAGCCTGCTCCTGTCTACCTCTTGAATGACTAGCCTTTTCTCCCTGGCCCTTTTTAGGATCTCACGCACAGACCCTTCACTAGAGCCCCTTGCTACTAGTATCTTTTCTATGGTACGACCGGACTTTAAGGCCTCAAGTACAGGGTTTTTGCCCTCAATTTGGTTTTCGGGATAATCTAGTTCTGCTTGCCCTTTCTCCATATCAGGTCTATCCCTGTCTATAGTCTGTTTTTTATAGGAGCCCTCATGGGATCCCTTAGCGGATCTGCCTGCAGGTCTTGGCCTTTGGCCCCTGCTGCCTGTTTTGCTCGCTCTAGGGTCCCTTTGACCCTTTCCTTGCTTTTTCATATGATATGTACTCAACCCTTCCACAAAAATTAAGGCTTTTAAGCTTTTTTATACTTACCCTACTTTTTCAGTATCAAATCAAATAGCTGGCAGATCCTTTCCTCTTGACCTAAAAGGAATAGATAGCCTAGTAGGGACTCAAGCCCTGTTGCCCACCTATATTCTGTAACATCTGCATTCTTTGGTATAGTTCCTGACTTGGCATTTCGGCCCCGCCTCACGATATTTAGCTCATCTTCAGTTAAAAAGGACTCAATATCGTGTAGGGTCCTTGACTGGGACCCTGCCCTTACAAAGCCACTTGCCTTTACATGTAGCTGGTGAACGGGCAGGTCATGGTTATATATTAGATATGTCCTGATAAAAAGATCATATACTGTATCCCCTATAAAGGCTAGGACTAGGGGATTTAAAAGCCTCACCTGGTCACGGTCCAGGTCCTTTCCCGTGATTTTTTCTATGCAGCTTAGCATTTGCTTCAAATTAGGTTCACTCCAAAAATTCCTTTATACAAAAATTTCTTTTATATAAAAATTCCTTTATACAAAATTTTTTTATACACCAATCACTTTATAATTAATAGGCTAGCTAGTCCTCTAGACTTTCATTAGGACCGGACTTTGCCAGCAGGTTTGAGATCCTGTTAGCAAGTAGCCTTATATCTGAGATTGTGTTGGTAAAAAAGCCAGCCTTGTTAAGGCTTATTAAAAACATAACTATCATAGGGCCTAAAATAGCGCCTAAAAAGCCTGAAAACTTTAGGCCTACATATATAGAAAAAAGGGCCACCAAGGGCTGTAGTCCTATTTGACTACCTAATACCCTAGGCTCCATAACCTTTCGAATAAAGAAAAAGCCTATACCTAGTATTATAAAAAAGATACCATGGTTATAGTTACCACCCATTATATCTATTATCCCCCAGGGCAAAAGTAATGCTATAGTCCCTAGTATGGGTATAAGGTCTACTATGGCTAATACTAGTGCCAGCAAAAAGGCATAGGGCTGACCATAGATAACAAAGGCCAGTAGCATATAGAAAAATGCGGTTGTAGCAATAATAAACTGGGCTTTTATATAGCCGCCAAAGGCACCTATTACAGAGCTTTTAAGTAGCCTAAAGGGTCTAAGTAACCGGTCGCCAAAGGTTTTTTTGGTCCATTCCTTTAGTTTTTCATAATCAGCAGCTAGGAAAAAGAGGGCCAGGATAAAGGTTAAAAAGTTTACTAGGATATTTCCTGTAGCTGATAAAACATACTTTGTCGTTGTTAGGGTAGTGCTAAAAACACCACCAATCAGGTTAGGGTCCTTTACCTTTTCATAGAGCTTGTCCACCCAGCTGTCTACTGCATCTCTAATCCCCTGTGGTACCCTGTCATGCCACTGGAGCTTGGATAAAAAGCTCTCCAGCTCAGCTATAATATGGTCCCAGTTTTCGCTTATATTATTAGTCAGACTTATTGCCTCTTTTACTATAACTGATACCAGAGAAAAGACCAGAAAAAAGACCAGAAAAAGTACTATGATATTTAAAGCAAAGGTGGTTATCTTGTTGGGTACGATAAACTTTTTATTAATTCTAGCAAGACCCCTGTTTATCCCTTGTACCAGCCAGTTTACTATGGCCGCTACTAAGATAGCAAAGACAAAGGGTGATACCAGGTGAAATACAAAGGGCAAAACATATATAATCGAAAATAGTATTATTAAAAGTATAGCTAGTCTAATAGCCAACCTTTTATATAAACCCTCAGCTGGGTTGATTGCAGAATCCTTCATAATTATCCTCCTATAGCTTTTAAGGCAAGCAAGCCTTAATGGCAAGTCAGCCTAATAAAGGCCTTTATATCTATATCTTATATTCTAACAAATGTAGACCCTCTTTACTATGTGTATTTATATATTTTTACCAAAATCCTATCTTTATATAATAAGGGACCCTCTGCTATAAAAGGTCCTTTAGCCATGAAAAAAGCGGCCCTTAGCCGCTTAAAAGCTTTTATTTTAACTCCATCTTGTCTAAAACATCGCCTGCCAGCAGAAAGATTAGGCCCGTCACCAGAAAACAGTATAACGAAAAGGGTAGCATACTGATAAATACATATTGTTCATCTAGAATCATTGAAGTCAGTACTACAAATACTACTGCTGGGACAATTATAAAGACCAGTACTAATATACCTAGAATGGCTTTTAAGAATATATTTGGCTGCCCCTCTACAATCCTTTGGTTTATGATAGCCAGGCCAATAAATATTGAGCCTGCAGCTGCATAGCCAATAGCCAGTAGGAGGGCTGACAAGGGGTCTGTCCCGCCTGCTACTGCAAATACGGTAAAGATTATAAGGGCATCTACGCATGGCTTTATAAAGGATACCAGGGAGGCTGCCAGGACCTTTTTCCTGGCTGGCTCGGGTATCATAAAGATATAGGGGCTTTTTATCTCTGTGCTTAAGGGGTTAAATAAGGTCAAGAAATACTGCATATATACCAAAAATCCAAACATACCAAATGCTGCTCCTGTGCTCCCCCCTGCCTTTGCGCCAACCACAGCAGCAATAAGGCTGGCCATTATAGTATAGCCATTTATAAAGGGGATCCTGTTTCTACGCCTAAGCTCAAGTAGCTGCCTTTGGATTATGGCCTTTACACCTGTGCCCTTTAGCCTTTGTCCTTCCTTTACCCGTTTGCGGTTTTTCTCATTTGCTACCGCATGGACTGTAGTCTTTTTCTCCTTCATGGCCAACTGCGCCTTAAAAATATACTCAGTTGAAACCAAAACATCCTCGTAATAGTCTGCCTTACCTGAGGCCAGGGTCAAGATAACAGCTAGACCTGTACCTAAAAAGAAGACTGTTGACAAAACAATATTTAAGACATGGCCCTCTAGTAGTCCCTTAAATAGCATAAGGGCCCAGCCTCCAAAGGGTATATAACCAATCCAGCCTGAATCAGCAACTGAATATAGGGCATTTTTTATAGACCTAGCCTCCTGTATATAGGTAATATATAGTACTATGGCAAGACCAATCCCACCTATAATCATAAGAGTCTTTACCAGCCTTTTCCGCTGCGGCTTTCCATTAGTAAATAAGTAGATGGCTATAGAAAGAAGCTGGCCTATTAGGACCATTACTGTATATGCCGCTAATAGGGCAATAATCTCAGAGCTACCAAAGCCAAAGTTAAACCTTAGGTTGAAAACCTGATAAATGATAAATACAGAGGACAGCAGGGACCTACCAAAGGTAGATAAGAGTCCATATAGCAAGATCTTTTTGCTTGATATAGGAGCAGTAAATAGAAAACCGACATCTGACATGGAAAAAAGGGTAGAGCCAGTCGATAGGCCTGAGCCAACATAAATAGTTAGAAAGAATAGGCCCAGGGCCACTAGGGCCAAATGTATAATCCTCGGGTCAGCTAGCTTTATATCCTCGCTATCCCTTGGCACAACAATAGATAATACTATCAGGCCTATGATAGTAAGTGTGAAAATAATATAGCCTATCATCTTTGCCGGCTGCCTCTTGAGGGCAAGTATTCTGTTTTTCATCTGCATTATAATTAGATAGCCGATCGCCTTCAATTTTCCTTGCTCCCGTTTGTATTGTTTTCCTGCTCAGCCCTTTTAGCCTGCCTCTTGCTTTCCACGATTTCAAAATATAGGTCCTCTAGTCCCTCATTTTCAGTACCGTCACTGCGTCTTCGGCTGGCCTCTATACGGCCATCCATCATGATATGGGTAGTGTCCCAAAACTCTGCTACGCTATCTAGCATATGAGTAGAGATAATTATTGCACCACCTGCATTTTTTTGCTCAACTATAATATCCTTTATCTGCTTTATGGCATGGGGATCAAGACCTATCATAGGCTCGTCAAAGAGGATTAGCCTTGGTCTAGGCAAGAGGCCACAGCATAGGCTAAGCTTTTGCTGCATTCCCTTTGATAGGTCGCTACCTAGCTTTTTCTTTTTATCATCCATTTCAAAACGCTCTAATAGGACCTGGGCATCCCCTGTCCAGTCGGACAGCGAATAGGCCCTGGCTATAAACTCTAAATGTTCCCATACAGTTAACATAGGATAGGGAGCGGGTACCTCTGGTATATAGGCTAACTCTCTTTTTGCAGCTATAGACTTGTTGTCATGACCATTTACTTTTATACTTCCTGTATACTTTAATAGACCTGCTATACACTTTATGATGGTTGATTTGCCTGCACCGTTAGGCCCTAGTAGAACTGATATTTCACCACTTGATACATCAAAGTTTATATTATCATTAGCCAAAACCTTTGCGTACTTTTTTGTTACACCCCTTACGGATAGCATAATTTTCCCCCTTTGTTAAAGTCCTTGTAAATCCATTTGTAATTATAGCACAATCTGCCAATATGGCAAGACCTATAAATCAGCTCTAGGCTACAAGCTATTAGGGGCCTAGTGTATCCAGACTCCTGTATTTCTAGGTATATTGTCATATATCCATTTTGCATTCTCAGTAGCTAACCTAACACAGCCTGCTGATGCCCTAACACCCAATCTATCATCAAGGAGCTTTTTATCCTTGGTATAGGTAACTGAGTGAAAGACATAGCCACCATTAAACTGGGTGTAATAATAAAGGCCACTTTCAAGCCTCTTATTATAGTGCCAGGCCTTTTTAGCCTGAGTCTTGAAATGTCCCCTAGTTGTTGGTGTCCTGTTTAGGCCAGTTGCACATTCCCAGTCATGGATCAGGCTCCAATTGCCATTACCGCCTTTGAATATATAGGTCCTTTGCCTATCAATATCTGTCCAGATATAATAATCGGTATCAGATTTAAACCTTCCTACTAGGTTAGCATACTCCTCTAGGTCCTCCTTACTTAACCTATGGGGATTGGTAGCTGGGTCCTCAGGTATTTCTAGGGCATCGTAGGGTACATAGCCCCTTTTACCATCATATATAATATTGCACATGCTAAGAACATAGCCCTGGCCCAGGATTGTAACCTTGCTGCCCTCCTTTATAATCCCAATAACCTTTTTATCATTGTACTGGCTATCATAAAATTCCTGGTCCCTTAAAAGGGTCCCATAAACCGGAGATCCCTTTACTAGCCCCTCCCATTTGGCGGCTAAGTCTGGGTCTACCGTCGGCTCTGGGGTAGGTTTTGCTGTGGGCTTGGCAGTAGGCTTTGCTGTCGGTTTTGCTGTCGGTTTAGCAGTAGGCTTTGCTGTGGGTTTTGCTGTAGCTTTGGCTGTAGGCTCTGCTGTCGGTTTTACTGTAGGTTCTGACCTAACTTTAGCTGTCGGCTCGGTAGTAGGCTTTACTGTCGGTTTAGGTGTCACTGTCTCCGTTGGCTCAGGTGTTACCAGCTCCGTTGGCTCAGGTGTTACCAGCTCCGTTGGCTCCGCACTTGGCTCTACTCTAGGGTCAGGCCTTTGCTCATCTGTCGGCTCTACCCTTGGCTCCTCTGATGGCTGGCCTGTAGGCCCAGCCTCTGATAGGTCCTGGTCACCTTGGTCGTTTATAGCAGTGGCTAGGGGTCCCTCTCCACTATTTATTGGATAAAGGCTACAGGCAGTTAGCTTAATAACTAATATTATGATAACAGATAAAAAGACTGATATCCTTTTATTAGGCATAAGTAAACCCCCTTGGTCAATTTACTATATTATACACGATTTGCCTTGGTTCGCTAGTGGTATTTTGTTTATTTACCTCTATATTATGATACTATGGGAGAAAGTAGCCCTATAGACCCTATGTCTGCCAATAGCTGAGGCCATTAGCAGAACTTAAGCAATATTTTAGCTTGCTTAAATAATTTTAAATAAAAAAATACTGTACAGTATAAACCGTACAGTATTTTTGAGTAGGGGTTTTATAGCATATCCTAATTAATTCTTAGTATATTTAAGCTAGTGTATTTAAGCCTATTTACTAGGACTAAATATCAAATTCTACACTTCCGCCCTGTCTAGTAAAGACCGGTATTACTGCAAGGGGTGCAGTACATTCTACCCAGCTACCACCTTCAAAGACCTGGTCGGTATTTGTATTTCTCCATTTGGCTCCCTTTGGTAGGTAGACCTTGCGCTTGTCCATACCTTCGTGCATGATAGGTGCAACCAAGACATCAGGACCAAACATGTAGGCATCCTCTATCTCCCATGCAGTTTCATCCTCAGGGAAATCGTAAAAGAGGGGTCTCATAACAGGATTACCCTTTTTGTGGGCATCCTCCATTAGCTTCTTTATATAGGGCTTTATCTCTTCCCTTAAGAACATATACTTTTTAAGTATCTCATAGGCTTCCTCTCCATAGGACCATACCTCATTGTCAGCTCCTGAGAAGAAGAGGCCTCCGCCCTTGCTTCCTAGGGGTTCTTGGTGGGGTAGTCGCTCACCATGGAGCCTAAATACCGGGCAGAATACGCCAAACTGAAACCATCTGACCAGTAGCTTTCTAAAGTCTGGATCATCAGGATTACCCCTCAAAAAGCCGCCAATATCCATGGTCCACCAGGGTATACCTGCAAGTCCTGCATTAAGGCCAGCAGGTAGCTGCTCACGTAGGCCTCGGTAGCTAGAATCAACGTCGCCTGACCAGAGCAGGGCTCCATACTTTTGGCTGCCTGCCCATGCACAGCGTACAAGGTTTATAACCTGATCCTCGCCTGACTCCTTCATACCATCATAAAAGCCCTTGGAAAAGAGTCTCGGATATATATTGTTTACCTGGAGGGCTGGCCCTAGCTTGTACCTGTATAGGGGGAAGAAGTAGTTGCCATACTCAGGCTCTGCCTCATCAAGCCAAAAGAGCTTTACACCCTTGTCATAATAGTTTTCTTTTACCTTTTGCCAGACATAATCCCTAGCACCTGGGTTGGTGGCATCGAAAAAGACCAGGTTGCCTGTAAACTCCATATGGGTAGTTATGCCCATATCATTTTTAACAAGATAGTCCTTTTCGTTCATTTCCTCATAATTTTCGCTGTCCTTGGCAACTGTTGGCCAGATGGATACCATTAGCTCTATACCCATCTCCTTGAGTTCCCTGATCATGCCCTCAGGATCTGGCCAGTAGTCAGGGTCAAACTTCCATTCACCGTGGTTGGTCCAATGGAAAAAGTCAACCACAATAACTGATATGGGTAGACCCCTTTTCTTGTACTCCCTGGCGATGGATAATAGCTCGTCCTGGGTCTGGTAGCGGAGCTTGCACTGCCAAAAGCCCATAGCATAGTCGGGCATCATAGGTACCTTGCCTGTTACATCGGCATATTGCTCCTCTATCTCTGCTGGTGTGTCACCTGCTGTTATCCAATAGTCTAGCTGCTTTGTGTTTCTGGCATGCCATTCTGTCAGGTTTTTACCAAAGACAACCTCTCCTACAGCTGGATTGTTCCACAAAAATCCATAGCCCAGGCTAGATACTGCAAAGGGTATAGAGGCCTGTGAGTTGCGTTGCTCAAGAAGTAGCCTGCAGTTTTTCTGGTTTAGGTAACCATGTTGGTATTGGCCCATACCAAAGATCTTTTCCTCCGGATCTGATTCAAACCTAACCGTAAGGGCATAGTCGCCCCCTAGGTGGGGTCTAAATTCTCTGGCCTCTAGGTTGAGAGTACTACAATAACGGGTAAGCTCTCTGCGGTTTCTCACATACTCCTTTAAAAGGACCTTGTCCTCTTGGTTATAGTAGGTGATTAGGCCATCATATCTGATGCTAGCCCTTATCTTACCGTTTTTAATAATAGCCTCTTGTTCGTTAATACTAATGGTAACCCCATCACAAGAGTCAGGCTCTGTATCTAGGGCCCAATCCTCATTTATAAATTCACTGCCCATTATAGCCCTTACCCTCAGGCTGTTTTTGCCCCAGGGCTCGATACATAGCTTTTCACCATGAAGTTCCCTTATGAGGCAGTTCCCTTCTTGTCTAAACATCTTTCCCATACCAGGTCTCCTTTACTTAGTTTTATCATCAAATTTATCTGAAAAATTACTATTATCTATACTTTATCATAAGCATAAGCCTAGTATTATATCCACTAGCTAAAGCCTTGGATATTCTCATCTAAAGCTAGAAAAAGAGGGCCTTGTTACTAGCAAAGCCCTCGCTTTCATATGTTAAGCTGATCTAATCCTATTTTTCTGCCTCTTCCATAAGAGCAACTAGTCTGTCAGCTTCGGCCTGCTGGTAAGCTACACATTCATCATAGCCATACTCCTTGGCCTTTTCAACCATTTCCTTAACGATCTTGTCAAATTCAGCATCGTTAGAGGCGTAGATTGCCTGCCATGAGTAGTTCTTTATGGTTGTGGCAACCTGGTTCCATGTTGTCAAGAGCTCATCACTCTTTGGAGTTGCTGCATAGGAGGTACCAACCTTTATGGATATATGTCCATTTTTGATTAGGTACTCATTAACATCTAGTGCTCCTGCCCAGTCTCTCCAATCCTGCTCGATCTCGCTTACTTCACGGTCTAGGTTGGTTTCCCAGAAATTATAGTTGTAGGTGTCACCATTTTTAGCATCTGGGTTTGTAGCATCCCTGTTCCAGGTTTCGTTGTTGATTTGGTTTTGACCGTCACCAAAGGTTCCGGACCAGCCTTCTGGCATTTCTACTGTTGCATCAGCTAGGGCTAGCTTACCAAAATCAGTTAGGTAGGGTCTACCCTGGTCATCATAGTCCCAGGTCACGCCTTGAGGACCATTTTCCTTAACCATTGTACCCTCAGGAGTTGCAAGCCAGTTGATTATTGCCATGCAAAGCTCTGGATACTCTGTCTTTGCACCTATTGTCCAAACGCGGTTTTCACCATATACGTTTAGTCCATAGGCAATATTCTTTTGGTCTTTTGCTGCTAGGGGCATCATAGCCTTGCCTTCGGATAAGTGCTTTTCACTATTATAGGCACCGCTACCCATCCAGTCAAATATTGTAAAGAAGGCAGCACCGGTTTGATATTTCTCTATAAATTCATCATAGGTCTGGGTCATTGAGTCTGGATCCAAAAGTCCACGTTGATTTAGTTGGTTGTAGAATTTAAGAGCTCTTAGATACTGGCCACCCTCTTTTAGGCAGTCCTCATATGTCCTTGTCTTTGTATCAAACAAACCAAAGCCAAACTCATCATAGCCATAAAGAGCAGCTGTTGACTTTACAAACATAACCATGTCTCCATCCCAGTCGGAGAACATTGATACACCATAGGTCTTGCCGCCTGTTTCGGATTTGGGCTCAAGCTTTACCATCTCTTCAAGAACGTCAATAAAGTCCTCTAGAGTGTTAACCTCTGGATAGCCAAGCTCCTTGTATAGGTCCCAACGGATGTCTGGGCGATAGAAAAATGCTTCGTGGTCCTCGGATGTAGTTCCTACGTTGTGGCCAAAGCCATATAGGTTGCCACCTGAAATGTTTTTGTTCTTTTCAAGTGCCTTTTCCATATTAGCCTTTATATATGGGCCAAATTCATCTAGAAGCTCATCCTCTTCCCAGTCAAATAGCATACCGGCCTCGACAGCCTGTAGGTACTCGTCTGCGTCATTACCAAAGACAACTATGTCGCCTAGGTCCCCTGATTCCATACGGGTCGCAAAGGTACCCTCACCTTCGTTGATTATGTTCAGCACGACATTGAATTTTTCCTTCATTATCTGTGCGAACCAACCAACCTGCTCACCTGAAAAGTTAGCAAGCTGTGAATAGACTGTTAGGGTAACTGTCTCTTCAGGTATTATGTCGGTAAGGTCTGCTTCTCTGACATCTGTTGGTTGGTCTGTTGGATCATCAGTAGCACCTGGTGACTGTGTTGGGTCATCTGTAGGTGTAACTTCGTCTCCACCCTTACAGGCCACTAAGGAAAATGCCATAACTAAGACCAATAGTAGAGCCAGCGATTTTGCTGTTTTCTTCAATTTCGGTTCCTCCCTTATATTTAATAATCTGGTCCTTGTAGGACCTTTTTTATATTAACCGGCCTTTGACCGGGTAATAACTAGCTTTTTAAAGCTAATAGTACACTAAGGTTAAATTAGCCCTTGACTGCTCCTATCATAATTCCCTTTTCAAAGTAACGGGACATAAAGGGATATACTAGCAGGATGGGTATTATGGTAATCATGGCTACGGTTAGCTTTACTGTCCTAGCATTTAGGGCTGCATTTAGTGCGGCCTGAGAAATCTGTCCGCCCCTCATTAGCTCAGCTAGGTTGTTTGAGGTCTGCAGGTAAATATACAGCCTATACTGGAGGGTATAAAGGTCAGGCTTGTTTGACATAAGGATCATGGAATCTATAAAGTTGTTCCAGTGCCCAACTGCGCCAAAGACTGCAATCGTAGCCAGGATGGGCTTGCATAGGGGCCAGATAATCTTTCTAAAGATTGTAAAGTGGCCCGCCCCGTCCATAAAGGCGCTTTCCTCCATTTCTGGTGGTATCGACTCAATATAGGTCTTTACTAGTATGATATTAAAGGGCGAAATTATTGCAGGTATTACATAGCCCCAAAAGTTGTTGGTAAGTCCTAGCATGGACATGTTTAGATACCAGGGGATAAGGCCCGCATTAAAGTACATAGTGATGACTATAAACCTATAAATAAACTTTCGGCCCCACATCTCCTTTTTGGTAACCAGATAGCCGACTAGGGCTGAGGCAAATACCATGGCCGCAGTACCTATGACGGTCCTGGCAACTGACATAAAGGCTGACCTACCAAGGTCATTTACATTTGCCAGCATAAAGTAGTTGTTAAAATGTATACCCTTTGGCAGAAAGTTTATCTGCCCTGTCCTAACCAGCTCATTATCACTTATAGTGTTGATAAAAAGATAGTAAAAGGGGAATATACATATCAAAGTAAAGATTATAAAGAAGCTGTAGTTGAGGATGTTAAAAGCTACATCGCCCTTGGTCCTTTTAAACCTGTGCTTCTTTTTACGTCCAGGCTTTTTTGAGCTTTTGTCTACTACGATAGTATTACTCATTTTTCAAGCCCCCCTTAAACTATACTCTCGCCACGGATTAGCTTTGAAGCTCCGTTGGCAAGGAATAATAAAGTTACACTGATAATCGACTTCATCATACCCACTGCTGTAGCAAGCGGGATATTGCCCGAGCCACCACTACCTAAGCCCAGGGTATATACATAAAGGTCAAGAACCTCTATGGTAGATTTATTAGCTGAGTTTTGGAAAACAAAGTACTGATCCATACCATTTGACAGGATGCCAGCAACAGCTAGTAGAAGGAGTACAAAAAATGTTGGTAATAGGCCAGGTACTGTAATATACCACATCCTCTTAAAGCGTCCTGCCCCATCTATGGTTGCAGCCTCATAAAGCTGGCCATCAATACTAGATATACCTGCTATATAGATGATTGCGGACCAACCAAGACCCTTCCAGGTCCCCCAGGCCCACATCTTGAGCCAAATATTTTCTCCACTCATCAGGTAGTTTACGCCTGAATCTATTACACCCAGGCTAATGAGGATGGAGTTTACAAAGCCCTCTGTGGAAAACAGGGCAAAGGCAACTGAATATACCAGTACCCAGCTTATAAAGTTTGGTATGGTGGTAAAGGTTTGAACAAGCCTTGATACCCTAGAGGCCTTTATCTCTGATAAAAATATTGCAAAGGCCATAGGTAACCAAGAAAATGCCAGGCCTAGACCAGACATGGCCAGGGTGTTTTTAACAACCCTTACTATATCGGCCCTAGTTGCAGAGTTTTTAAAGAGGAAGGTAAACCATTTAAAGGCTACAAAATTGTCCGCGGAAAGCTCACGGCCTGGCTTGTAGTCAAACAGTGCATACCTCCAGCCCCAAAGAGGCAGATATGCAAACATAAAGCATAGGATTACAAAGGGTAATATCATCAAGAAGAGCTTGTATTTTGCCTTCATCTCATAGCCTTCATCAGCCTCTGCCTTTGGTAGCCTCAAGTATGAAAATAGGGCTGTTATAAAGCAAAGTCCAAAGGCTATCATAACAATCCACAAGCCATCAGGATAAAGGGGCTTTAGCCTTTCTGCATGCTCAGATGTGCTTATGGCCTGATAGGCTGGGAGTATAATCAGTAACGATAGCATTCCTACTATACAGGCTATTGTAATAATTAGGGTGCCCAGCTTTTTTAGGCGTTTCTCACCTAAGGACATACACCAGCCAGCACCTGCTACAACCATGGAAACAACAGTTAAAAGAGAGGATAGGTAAACAAGGTTCAAGGTCCCCTCCTCAATCCAGCCCCTTCTTAGTTGCCTTGAAAACTCCGACAATAGGGATTTTCTAGATAAGGCAGTTGTTAGCATAGCTGAGTTTTTGTTTATAAGCTCACTTATCCTAGTTGGATTTACCTGAGGAACCATAGCCAGAATTAAAAGTATAACGACAAGTACTCGAAGCAGGATAAGAAGCATTCCAGTGCTTTTTTGTGCTTTAATCTTCATCTTCACACTTCCTGTCTATATTTTATGGTCTTTCTTTCTGATTCAAGGGCCTAGCCTAGGCCAATTTATCATCCTGTATCTAACAGGTTCATCCTAGGTCATAGGTAAAAAAACCAAAAAACCTATCCCTAAAACGTTTTAGCAGTCTCATATATATTTAACACTTTTTATACAACTGCCTTTATCGCTTTTCATCCTAGCCTAAAATATATTGTCCAGTTGTCCAGGTAATAATCCTAGCAAAAAAATCTGCTATCACTAACTGCGCTTTCTACTGTCAGTTTTTATTACCAAAAACGTTTTAGTTATCCTAGAACTAAGTTTTCATGTCAGGCTAGAAGGTTAATTGCTGTAACCATATCAAATAAGTTGCTATAATAAAACTGCTAATGGCTTATATTGTCATAGATAGATAAATACTTATAATTTTCCTAAAACGTTTTTGTAACATTTACACTATAATTATAACATAGAGATTTTTAGAATCAAGTAGTTTTTTTACTTTGCCCATTATTAAAATGTGGAAGCTAGAAGGTTAAGTAAGAAAACCCCCGCATGTGCGGGGACCACTTATACCATAAAAAAACGGAAACAAGACAATCGGGATCACCCCCGCATGTGCGGGGACCACTTTATGCGACTTGTATCTTGAACTTAATGCTAGGGATCACCCCCGCATGTGCGGGGACCACATTCGCTCGCCGTGACTTGTCCAAAATGCGACGGGATCACCCCCGCATGTGCGGGGACCACCCTGCATATATCGTCAATAGCATGGTTTTCTTGGGATCACCCCCGCATGTGCGGGGACCACACAACAGACATAATGTAGTAGGATGTTTTGAAGGGATCACCCCCGCATGTGCGGGGACCACGTCAATCCCCCTCCCCCTCTATTGAAAGGAGTGGGATCACCCCCGCATGTGCGGGGACCACTATAAATTAGAAGACTGTGACGAGTATATAGAGGGATCACCCCCGCATGTGCGGGGACCACCATGCTGACTTCATAGCATTCTCTGGACTATAGGGATCACCCCCGCATGTGCGGGGACCACTCTGGCTCATTCAGTGATTGGTCACCGTCAATGGGATCACCCCCGCATGTGCGGGGACCACAATAAGCCAGGAATTTTTCTTTGTCGGTGCCGGGGATCACCCCCGCATGTGCGGGGACCACATTGACCAATTGTTGCAGGGTCTACCTCGGCCGGGATCACCCCCGCATGTGCGGGGACCACTTGTCTACAAGGAAATAATCCGCCGAGATAATGGGATCACCCCCGCATGTGCGGGGACCACGCAACGAGCTATATAGTAGCTATAATCTCGCCGGGATCACCCCCGCATGTGCGGGGACCACCTGTCCTTTTTGCCATTTCTTCTGGAAACTCTCGGATCACCCCCGCATGTGCGGGGACCACTAACATCATATTTCTTTAGGATTGCTGCCATTGGGATCACCCCCGCATGTGCGGGGACCACGGACAAGCCAGGTCGAATTTACAGAATATCAAGGGATCACCCCCGCATGTGCGGGGACCACTTAGGAAATACTTTTCTTTCCTGCGCTCTATGGGGATCACCCCCGCATGTGCGGGGACCACTATAGGTAATTATCCTGTCAAGTACGGCCGTCGGGATCACCCCCGCATGTGCGGGGACCACTTTCTACTATCTTTGCCCCACATCTTTGGCAAGGGATCACCCCCGCATGTGCGGGGACCACTGGGCATTCTCACCGGCCAAGAATACGAGCAAGGGATCACCCCCGCATGTGCGGGGACCACTATTATAATAATCTGTTACATACCTACTATACGGGATCACCCCCGCATGTGCGGGGACCACAATATTCTGCCCATCTTTGGGCTTTTCCTAATGGGATCACCCCCGCATGTGCGGGGACCACAATTATTTGAAAGGCTAGGAGATGAGCAATTTGGGATCACCCCCGCATGTGCGGGGACCACCTCATTCCGCTTTTTCCGCCAATGAGCAAGGTGGGATCACCCCCGCATGTGCGGGGACCACAAAATAAAGATTTAAAACGGAAAAATGTCTATGGGATCACCCCCGCATGTGCGGGGACCACATATGTATACCCGTACCAGTAGCGAGAAAATTGGGATCACCCCCGCATGTGCGGGGACCACAGCTAATATAATAAAAGAAAAAAGCATTATGCGGGATCACCCCCGCATGTGCGGGGACCACTCCTTGCCACTCCTCTTAAAAAAGTGATATTTGGGATCACCCCCGCATGTGCGGGGACCACTTTCTTTTACTTCTTTTCTGTGTTGCTCTATTGGGATCACCCCCGCATGTGCGGGGACCACACAGGTTTGAGGTGGATAGGGAGAATCCGAGGGGGATCACCCCCGCATGTGCGGGGACCACAGGGCAAGTACAAGTTCAGGTTGGTGCTCTGCGGGATCACCCCCGCATGTGCGGGGACCACGTTGAATCGGAGCTACAAAGTGTCATGGGAGAGGGATCACCCCCGCATGTGCGGGGACCACACCTTTTAAGGTCCTCTTTTTATAGTAGACCGGGATCACCCCCGCATGTGCGGGGACCACCTTATGCTCAAAACCTGCCCTTTTAATAGGCAGGGATCACCCCCGCATGTGCGGGGACCACAATCGTATCTGTCTAGCTTTTCTTTATCAATTGGGATCACCCCCGCATGTGCGGGGACCACGAAAT
>FZPS01000074.1_pt73 | contig 17830 bp, 11 predicted proteins | sample 1817821 | NCBI WGS metagenome assembly FZPS01 (sample SAMEA104158645, study PRJEB21678) | metagenome | place: Germany | collected 2015-04-21
GGATATAGCTGGGGCATTGGGTGGGTTTTCTAAGGGAAAAGATTTTTTTGAAAGCGAAAAGTGGATAATTAGTTCGGCTGTGGGGCACCTTTTGGAGATATGTCCGCCACCGGGAGTAGAGCCTGTCAGAGGCAAGTGGTCTTTAGCGAACTTACCAGTCATTCCTAAAACATTTTCTCTCAAGCCACAACCCAAAACCGAGTCTCGCCTTAAGCTGCTGATAAAGTTAATCAGGCGTCCTGATGTATCCTCAGTCATTAATGCTTGCGACGCCGGACGAGAGGGTGAGCTTATTTTTCGCTACATTCTTCAATATGCCAAAAGTAAATTGCCGATTCGTCGGCTTTGGCTCCAATCCATGACGCCAGAGGCTATTCGCAAAGGTTTTGAGAGTTTGCGTACTGATGAGGAGATGCTCCCTTTAGCCGCTGCAGCCGCCTGCCGCTCTGAAGCCGACTGGCTCATTGGAATAAACGGGACACGGGCAATGACCGCTTTTAACTCCCGTGAAGGGGGGTTTCTCAAAACAACTGTGGGCCGTGTTCAAACCCCCACTCTAACAATGATTGTAGAGAGGGAAGAAGAAATTCAATCTTTTGTGCCCAAGGCTTACTATGAGCTTCATGGAACTTTTGGCTGCCAGGCGGGACAATATGCAGGAACCTGGTTTGATCCTAATTTTACTAAAAAGCCTGAAGATAAAGATGGCAGGGCGCAGAGGATTTGGAATAAGGAAGAGGCTGAGGCCATTTTCCAGAAATGCTTAGGAAAAACCGGTACTGTTACTGAAGAGAGCAAAAAGAAAACAGAGCTATCCCCTCTGCTTTTTGATTTAACCAGTCTGCAGCGGGAAGCTAACTCTCGCTTTGGTTTTCCGGCTCGCAGGACCCTACAGGTTGCTCAGGCGCTCTATGAAAGGCACAAGGTGCTGACTTATCCGCGTACCGACTCGCGCGCCTTGCCAGAAGATTATTTGAAGGAGGTTCACTCCATCATGCACTCTTTGCAGGAGAGCGACTTTTCTGAGCTGAGTAAACAAATTTTAGAATCAAAGTGGATACGCCCAAATAAGAGAATTTTTAATAACGCCAAAGTTTCCGACCACTTTGCGATCATCCCGACGGGGAAAATTAAAAAACTGGATGCGGATGAGTGGCGTATTTATGAGCTGGTGACACGACGCTTTCTAGCTGTCTTTTTTCCTGCAGCCGAGTATTTGATTACAAACAGGACCACCTGTGTAGAAGAACACTATTTTAAGTCAGAAGGCAGAGTGATGCTGTTTGCCGGCTGGACCGCTGTTTATGGGCGCCAGGCGTCTGGCAATGCTGAAAACCCAGATATGCCCCCCGTCTTGGCCAATGAAAAAGTGAGCACAGATGAACTGGAGCTAAAAGCTTGCGAGACGAAACCGCCTGCTCGCTTTACAGAAGCAACCCTCCTGACAGCTATGGAGACGGCAGGCAAGTTTGTGGAAGATGAAGAGCTGAGAGATGCGATGAATGAAAAGGGCCTCGGAACTCCAGCAACCCGTGCGTCCATTATTGAAGGTCTTATCACTGAAACCTATATACAGCGCGTAGATAAGGAGATCGTCCCTACATTAAAAGCATTTGACCTGATTACTTTATTGCGGGGATTGAAGCTGCCCGAGCTCTGCAGTCCAGAGTTGACGGGCGACTGGGAGTTCAAACTAAAGCAAGTGGAGCAGCGCCAACTGGAGCGGGAAGAGTTTATGGAGATGATCCGCTCCATGACCTCTTCTATTGTGGATAAGGTACGTGGATTCCAGGAAGAAATACCGGTTCATTTTGGACCGATAGATACACCTTGCCCACGCTGTGGGGGGCGTATTTTGGAAGAGTACCGAAAATACCAGTGTGAAGAGTGCTCATTTACAGCTTGGAAAGTTATCGGCGGCCGTCGCATGAAAAATGAGGAGATGGTCCAGCTTTTCAGGGCAGGGCAACTGGGCCCACTGGATGGATTTGTCAGTAAAATGGGGCGCCCCTTCTCAGCTTCACTAAAACTTAACAAAGAAGAGTGGAAAGTGGAGTTTGATTTTGGAGAAGATGAACGCAAATCCGCAAAAACGGAAATAGATTTCTCAAGCTTAACACCGCAGGGCATCTGCCCTAACTGTGGTGGTAATGTATTTGAAACCGAGGATGCCTATCTTTGTGAAAAAACCCGCTCACCCAAAGGCAAGAAGTGTAATTTTCGAATGAGCAAAGTTATTTTGGAGCAGCCTGTTTCTCAAGAACAGTTCCAAAAGCTATTGACCCGGGGAAAAACGGATTTATTGACCGACTTTTTCTCACAAAGGAAGAAAAAGAAATTCTCTGCATATCTTGTTGTGGATAGTAGAAAAGGGATTGGGTTTGAGTTTGAACCACGAACCCAGGGGGCAAAGTCTCCTAAAACTTCCAGACAAAAACCTTCTGCAGGCAGGAAAACAAGCCAAACTTAAAGTATAAAAGATTCAGCTCCTCATGCGGTTTCTGATGCTTAACTGGAGGGACTTGAAGAATCCCAAGCATGGTGGAGCCGAAAGAGTAACCCAGGGTTATCTTTCGGCGTTGGCACAGCGAGGGCATGAGGTGTTTTGGTTTTCCGAAGAATTTGATGGTTGCTCCCCTGAGGAGACTATTGATGGGGTGAGAGTAGTGCGGGGAGGCAGGAATATTATGAGCCGTGCCATCAGTGCTCATAAATGGTATTGTCGTCAGCCTGCTTTTGACCTTGTGATAGATCAGCACCATGGTGTTCCCTGGTATGCCCCATGGTGGTGCAAGACTCGCTGTATTGCCTATATTCATGAGGTGCTCGGTTCAATTTGGAAAACCTTCTATAACGGTTGGCGGACTCCAGTTGGAGTGCTCGGGCCTCAGCAAGAGCGGTTGATGCTCTGGCTGTACCGAAAAGTGCCTTTCTGGACAGCATGTGAATCTACGGAACGCGCCTTGAGAAAAAATGGAGTTCGCTCCATTACCAGAATTCCTTATGGGGTAGATACAAAAGCGCTCAGCCAGCTTCCTGTAAAGTCTCTGGAAGAGCCTTTGCGGTTAGTCTTTGTATCCAGGTTGGCTCCCAATAAACGTGTGGATCATGCGATTCGCGCAACCTCCATTCTTAGGCAAAAAGGGATCAATGTGACCTTAAAAATTGCAGGCACCGGAGACAGCTTGCAAGATTTAAAGCGCTTTGTTTTTGAGCAGCAACTGGAAGAGATGGTGCAGTTCGTTGGGTACCTCTCAGAGCCTGACAAAAACGAGCTGTTGAGAGATTCGCACTTTCTCCTGCATACATCCGTGCGGGAGGGCTGGGGACTTAATGTGATCGAAGCCAATGCGATGGGTACTCCTGCTGCTGTTTATCCCACAGAGGGGCTAACAGAGAGCACTTTGAAGGACCAGACCGGCTTAGTCTCAGAGGAAGAGACGCCTGAGTCATTAGCTTCTTCTCTTTTGCAACGATTGCAGGATGAAGAGTTTTACCAGAAGATTCGTAAAGCAGCCTGGGAGCGTTCCCAAGATTTTCACTGGTCTCGGGTACTACCAGTTGCCTGTGATTGGCTAGAATCCCAGGCACAAGTCCCTTTTAGGAAATGCTAAAACAGTTGTTGGTCACTCTGCTTTTGGTGCTTTTATTTTTTTTGCCAGGGGCTTTTGCTCAGAAAAGCGTTGAACCTGCCACAGAGTTCTCAAAAGTATCCAGAGAAGTCAAAAATATGCTGGAAGCGCAGATTGCTTTGGCACGGCTGGGAATTTCCCCTGGAGTATTGGATGGTCTTGACGGCAGGCAGACTAGCCGAGCTATTGCCACTTTCCAGAAAAAGTATGACTTGAAAGTGACTGGCAAAATGGATTCCGCCACTTGCCGTGTGCTGCATATCTATGAACCTGTTTTTATCGAATATACCGTTAGCCACTCTGATAAAGAATCTTTAACGAAAATCCCGGAGGGCTGGTATGCCAAGTCCCTGGAAAAACGGCTGGATTATGTAAGCATTTTAGAGTTGGTAGCAGAGCGTTCGCACTCATCTCAAGATTTGATTCGGCGCATGAACCTGCAAATCCAGTGGAGCTCGGTGGCGGAGGGGACGACTCTCCAAATACCTTATGTTTGGATGCCCCGTGTAGAGGGTGTTCCCGAGAAGATAGTTGTCTCTTTAGAGGAGCGCTCTCTTTCGTTACTGGACGCAAAGAGCGAAGTTCTCTTTTATGCTCCCTGCAGCATAGCGGGCCAAAGTGACAAAGCCCCCAGAGGACGATGGACTGTGACTAGTATTAAAAAAAATCCAACCTATCGCTTTAGTCCAGAGAACTTCCCTGACTCAATAGAGGGGAAGCTTCTGGGCAGAGAGTTAATTTTACCTTCAGGACCAAACAATCCCGTGGGAAAAATCTGGATCGGTCTCAGTAAAAAAGGCTATGGAATTCATGGGACTCCTGAGCCAGAAAAAATCGGAATCACTACCTCAATTGGATGTATTCGTCTCTCCAACTGGGATGCAGAGGCTTTAGCCTCTTATATCGAAGTCGGCCTTCCTGTTTATGTAGAGGATTAAGGCGCTTCCTGAAGGTCACGGACGACTACAGACATGTGAGGATAGCGCCTGTCTGGATTCCTCTCCAAACATTTCATGATGACACGTTCCAGCCCCTTAGAGATATCCGGATTGTGCTCAGAGGGCGGGATCAGTGAGGAGGTCTGATCCAGCATTTTTCTAAGCACTTCTTCTGAAGAATCTCCCGTGAAGGGACGGCGATGTGTAAAAAGCTCATACGCCAGCACACCAAAAGCAAAGATATCGCTACGTTGGTCAGCCGGTTTTCTCAGAAGTATTTCGGGCGCCATGTAAGCTGGAGTCCCTGCAGACTTAAGAACAATCGGCTTTGCCGGTTTGCGGACGCAGAGATCAAAGTCAATAAGCTTGGGATGGCCTCCTCGGGAAATCACTATGTTTTCAGGTTTGTAATCCAGGTGAAGGTAGCCGTGGTCATGAATATGCTCCAGCGCCGCTGCGCTGCCAAAAACAATCTCCCATATCTTTTGCACGAGTATTTCGTCTTCCACCGCCAGCAGCTCCCGTATGTTGGCTCCCTCCACATACTCCATTGCCATATAGGGAGTTTGATGGCATTTTCCATGGTCCAGATATTGGATTAAATTGGGATGAGGTGGAATTTCTGAAAGAGCCTGGCATCCTTGAACAAACCGTTTTCGGTTAACCGATGTAAGAGAGGGCAGGGCCACTCTAAGTGCAAAAACTTCCTCACGCGTGTTGGAGGCGAGCCAAAGCTGAGCCATTCCACCTTCGTTAATTAATTCATGCAGGCGATAAGGGCCGAAGCGGCCACCGCTTTGCAGCTTGCAATCAGCAGATTTAAACCATTTGAAAATAGGATTCACGTACTGAACAGCTGTTTAGTGAAGAATGCAAATACCTTCACGGAAATAAAGTCAGAATAAGTTATAAAGTTTTTCAAATGCAGATGAGTCATGAGTAGGGGCTCCCTGCTTTTTCACCGAGGGCCAACTCTTTGAGAGTTGCGGGATAGAGTTTATGCTCTTCAAGTTGAATGCGTTGGTGGAGGGTTTCGGGGGTGTCTCCATCCAGGACAGGCACAGCGCGCTGAGCAATCACAGGGCCAGAGTCTATTCCTGAATCCACGTAGTGAACAGTGACTCCGGTGATTTTTACGCCAGAGTCAATGGCTTGCTTCCAAGCATGTAGCCCCGGAAACATAGGCAGGAGAGAAGGGTGGATGTTGACAACTTTCCCCAGAAAAGCGGTGAGAAACCCTTTTTTTAGAATCCGCATAAAACCGGCCAGGGCAATCCACTCAGCGCCAGCTTCCTTAAGTGCAGCAATATAGTTTTGTTCCTCCTGAGCTTCCAGGCGTGTTTTAGAGTTGCCAGGAAAAATATATCTGGAGGGAATACCAAAGGAGCGGGCTCTCTCTAAAATGCCAGCAGTTGGAGAGTCTGCTATTACTAAAACGATATCCACCGGTATTGTACCTGCCTGGGCAGCTTCTGCGATAGCAACCAGGTTGGAACCTTTCCCAGAGCCCAACACTCCCAGCTTTAACCGTTTTTCAGTTACATTACTCATTTTTATCTGTTGGCGCCACCAACAATCCAACAGGAAGGTAGCACAAAAAAGCATACCTGGGAAGCTTCAAGAGCTCTGCCAACATTGCAGTACACCGGTTTTAATCAGTAAATTAGGAGAGTTGTTTTTATTTTTATTGATCTGTCTCAGAGAGCTAAATGCCTATACAAAAACCAGGGCTTTTCCTTTTGAGAGTCGCCCTGGTCTGCTATGAACCAATATGATGATTAATTACTTATAAAGACCAGTACTCATGGTAATTATAAAAAGCATCCGATTATTTTCTAAGAATAACAAATCGAGTTACATTTCTGGAGTGGGAGTAAACCAAGAGGCGAGCTCTTGACTCCGTAGCCTGCATGGATGATCTCAGCTCAGCAATAGTCCGGGTATTCGTTCCATTGCACTCCATAATGATATCACCTGCCATCAGGCCGCTTTTTCCAGCGGAAGACTCTGGATCCACTTCACTGACAAGGACACCGGTGATTTTGTCAGGAATTTGCATTTCCTTGCGTAGTTCCGGAGTTACTTCTCTAAGGCTAACACCGTTTATGACGCTTTCAGAAGATGGACCTGGTCTGCTGCTTCCGTCAAATCGATGAGCCCCTTCGGGCCACTCATCAAGCGTTACAGAAATATCTTGCTCCTGAGCGTCACGGATAACGCGAACTGTCGCCACTTCTCCCGGTGCCAGTCCAGCCACCAGCAGTCCAAGTGTAGCGTTGTCTTTAGCCTCTTTACCATTAATGGCTATGATGACATCTCCGACTTTAATGCCTGCTTTTTCAGCTGCAGAGCCTTCCTGAACCTCAGTGACCAGCGCTCCAGTTTTATCCTTAAGGTTAAAGCCTTCGACCAAATCATCTGTCAGTCTTTGGAGGGTTACACCTAGATAGCCGCGAGAGACTTTACCACTACTGATGATCTGCTTCATGATATCTTCAGCCATGTTGATAGGAATCGCAAAGCCGATCCCCTGGTAACCACCCGAGCGAGTGTAAATAGCTGTATTGATTCCAATTACCCTGCCCAGTGCGTCTGTCAATGCTCCACCGGAATTGCCCGGGTTGATCGCAGCATCGGTCTGGATAAAGTTTTCATATTCCTCAATACCGAGATTGCTGCGCCCAGTGGCGCTAACAATTCCCAGTGTCACTGTTTGGCCCACACCAAAGGGGTTGCCAAAAGCTAAAACGACGTCACCATCTTCAACCAGATCACTGTCACCCAAAGTAGCGACGGGAAGGTCCTTTGCATCTATCTTTAAGACAGCGATGTCTGAGCGAGGGTCAGAGCCCACAATTTTAGCATCGAATTCTTTGTCACCCTCGCTTAAAGTCACCTTTATTTCATCACTATCAGCGACAACATGGTTGTTTGTAAGGATATAGCCATTTTCCGAAACAATAACTCCAGAGCCCAACCCGGTCCGTTTTTGAGGGGCTCGCTGTTGCGGCGAACCTCTATCTCCGAAAAAGCGACGGAAGAGCTCATCTCCAAAAGGAGAGATACCATCACCGAATATATTTTGTGCCTGAACCGTTTTGCTGGTAGAGATACTGACGATGGAAGGCCTTACCTTTTTAACCACAGAAGAGTAAGAAAGCGACACACTTTCATTTCGTTCGATTGGTGTGCGGTCTATGTTAAACTCTGGGTTTCGGTTTGTCTCACTTGCCTTGACTGCGGCAATTGCAATGAGAGCGCACGCAGCAAGAGGGAGCGCCCATCCACTGATTTTTTTAATTATATTTCTGCGCATAACTGTTTAATATACTTTATATTTCACTAATATGTTCGGGGGAGCAAAGCCTCGGGCAAGCGAGGATACTCTCCCCAGCTAAATAAAGGGTATCAGATATACCTTTCATAATCCTTTCATAAGGATTACAAATTTGTAATAAAACAGATAAAAGCTGAACATCTCCTTCATCTGTTTTTGAGACCTGTCGGTAAAGTTTTCTCCTAGCGATAGCAACTGCCACCAGCGCAATCGCTCCCGCCCTGAGACATCATTGGGGAGAAGGGGCAGCTTCCCCCGGAGCAGGGAGTAGAGTTGGAGCGGTTCGAAGCAGAGCTAAAAGTAGAAAACTTCTTCTCTATTCCAGTAGCTCCACAGAAAGGACACTCCAGCTGCCCCAGTTTTTGATGTGAAACTAACAGCTCAAACTCTTTTGAGCACTTTTGACAACTAAACTCATATATAGGCATTTTGCTACTTTATTATTTCGTTTCAATTTCAAGGATTTGTCCATCTTTAAGAAGCTTTTCCTTCAGAACAGAATAGTCTACCTCATGCACGGTTTTCTTTGAGTCCAGCGCTATTGAAGCCGCAGTTGCAGCCGATTGCCCCAAAATCATAAAGACCGGTTCCATCCGTATAGAGCCAAAAGCAATATGGCTGGCGGAACAAGCCACTGGCACTAGCAGATTGCTACAATCTTTCTCCTGGGGAATAATAGCGCCGTAGGCTATTTTGTAAGGCCCACTCAACCGTACCTGGACATCACCCTCATTCTGGACATATCCATCATCTGTAACATAGCGGTGAGTGTTGTGAGAATCAAGTGTATAAGAGCCCATACCGATTGACATGGGTGTTTCTATTTTGCACTGGCAGTCGGTCTGGGTCATCACGTAGTGGCCGATCATTCGACGGGCTTCCCGAATGTAGAGAGCATGTGGCCAATGGTCGTTATCAATAAACTCATCTTTCGGCAACCCCCATTTTTGCCAGCGTTCCCGAACCTCCATGGAAAGTCGTGGATCATTTTGAAGAAAGTAAAGGAGCCCCAGCTGGTATTGCCGATGTGCATCCATGATTTTTTCGCGCTCCGCATAACTGGCTTCGGGGTACTCATAGTTCATCCCAATAAAATCCAGGCTAAAGGCGCCGTGATTATTGGAATCAGTTTTGAAGTTGGGCATACGAGAGGTGGTCATCACCGGAGGGGTTTCTCCAGAAGCAAAATAGCGTGCAAAAAGCTCATAATCTTCGGGGTCATAGCCTTCGGGCCTGGTGATGGAAACTCTGTTGGGTTCATAATCAGTCAGGCACATTCTATAACAATATGCCTGGACGCGCTCATCAGCCTCTCCCTCGGGGGTGAGGGGATCAGGCCTGATAAACTTTAATAATCCGCTTGAAGGGTCACCAGGAACTTTATAGGCCGATATTTTGGATTTAAAGTGATGCCCATTATATTCCAGCGTGGTGCGCCCGCCATTATAGTCTTCTCCATATTGGGAGTTGGCTTCTCTTCCCACGTAGTATTCACAGCCCGCGGCAGCCATTAAGTCGCCCTCGAAGGTGCAATCCAAAAACATTTTTCCTCTGAACCGTTTTTTGCTCAAGGTCTGAATTGAGGTGATTCTTTTTCCTATCTTGCGAACTCCTTTTTCCCGATTCAGTTTTTCATTTCGATAGACTGGTACCCCGTACTCTTCCAGCCATTGATCATAAATTCGCTCCGCCACTTTGGGTTCAAAGACCCACATAGTCTGGGTTTCGTTGTTAATGGCAGCAGTGCCTTGGCCCTGAGCGCCGAATTCATTACGTTTTTGTAAGCTCCAGGCAGAGTCTTTCTGGTACTCCAGCCAGACTCGGTGGTAAAATTCTTTGGACATACCCCCGATGGTATAAGCTCTGCCTGAATCGGTGAAGCCGAGCCCGGCAGAGGTCATGGCCCCCAGATGTTTTTGGGGAGCCACCAGGATGACACTTTTACCCTCCTTTTTTGCCTGTACGGCAGCTACGACGGCAGCAGAAGTATCGCCATAGACGATGATATCTGCTGAGAGGCTCTGAGCCGCGGAAGCCGATGAGAGACTAAAAGCAGTTAGAAGAACTGCAAAAACAGGCTTCCAGCGAAGAGAGCAGAAGCCATATCCAGAAGTTTGAATGTTTTTCATAAAAGACAATTTTAGCGAGTGACTACAATTGAGAAACTATTTCTACTCTACACCCTCTTTCCATTATGTAAACTCGGCTATAGGAAAACAAGAAAAATGAGCTGGAGTTCCTTTTGAGATTCAACTTTTCCTTTTAGGTTTTTGACAAAAACCCTTCTCTAAGTCATTCTACTTTTATGCCCTATACAAGGGAACAACTGGAGGAAAGGGAAAGACTGACACTGGCTCCTTATGCTGAAAAAAGCGCTTTCAGTCGTGGCCGCGTTCACGATGAAGTGCCAGCTGAGTGGCGCACTGACTTTCAACGAGACCACGACAGAGTAATCCACTCGAGGGCCTTTCGCAGACTGGAGTACAAAACACAGGTATTTCTGAACGGCTCAGGTGATCACTTGCGCACACGCTTGACCCACACGATAGAGGTGGCTTCTATCGCTCGAAATATAGCAATGGCCCTGGGGCTTAATGAAGAGCTGGCTGAAACGATTGCCCTTGCCCATGATTTGGGGCATCCACCTTTTGGACACAGGGGAGAGGATTGCCTTGATTGCCTGATGAAAGAGGATGGGGGGTTTGAGCATAACATGCAAAGCCTGCGCATTGTTGAATATCTTGAAAGGAAATATCCTCAATTCGTAGGGCTAAATCTCTGCTGGGAGGTCAGGGAGGGGTTGGCAAAGCATCAAACAAGCTACGATCATCCAGAATGGACAAGTCAGTTTAGTACTCCCAACCCATCGCTGGAGGCTCAGGTCGCTGATATTGCCGATGAAATTGCTTATTATAGCCATGATCTTGATGATGGACTTGATGCTCAGCTTCTAAAAGAATCTGATTTGGAAAAGGATGTAGATATCTGGAAACAGGCATCCAGGCAGGTCCGCCAGGATTACAACGCATTGCCTGATGAAACCCGTTGCTACTTTATTACCCGCTGTATCATCGATAGCCAAGTTAAAGATGTTGTCAGGACAACTGAGGCGGCAATTCAGGAAGCTGATATTCGTACACCCGATGAGGCACGAAGTTTGGAAAAACCCTTAGTTCGTTACAGTCCCGAGAATCGAGAAATGAACTTGGCATTGCGGACCTATCTTTATGAAAATCTCTATTACAGCCCAGAAGTGGAAATACCGAACAAGCGAGCCACTGATCTCATGGAACAGCTCTTCACCTACCTTTTGAAACATCCAGAAAGGCTTCCAGAGCTCTCTCAGGAGGCAATTCAAACAGATGGGCTTAAACGAGCGCTTTGCGACCATATAGCGGGGATGACCGATCGCTCAGTGATACTGGAATATGAGAGACTCTTCCACAGTCGGCTTAACTTCATGAGATATTGAAAGGTTTGTCTGTTTTTCCACTGTTTCCACACTATTGAATATATATATGCACTCCATAGACATAGCGATTATTGTTTTTTATCTGTTGGGAATTATAGCGCTGGGCCTCTGGGTGGGCAGGGGGCAGCGAAGCGCGCGTGATTACTTTTTAGGCAACAGAAGTATTTCCTGGTGGGGGGTAGGCTTAAGCATTGTCGCTACCGAGACCAGCGCTTTAACTTTTATTGGAATTCCTGCAATGGCTTATGGTGGGGATTTAACCTTTATCCAAATTGTAATAGGCTATGTCCTCGCTCGCGTTATTTTAGCCGCTTTGCTGGTGCCTCATTATTTTAAAGGAGATATCTATTCTCCATATCAGCTGTTGAGCCGCTCTTTTGGTCCATTGACGGGAAAGACTTGCGCCGGCATTTTTCTGATTGCAGGCACTCTGGCGGCGGGTGTTAGAGTATACGCTACCAGTATTCCACTGCATCTGATCACGAACATAGATATTACCTTTTCAGCAGTTCTTTTCATTCTCTTGTCGCTTGTCTATATGTATATGGGTGGGATAAAGAGCGTGATTTGGACAGAGGTTTTACAGTTCTTTCTTTTTGTAGGAGGTGGCGTTTTTACTCTTTTTTATATTCCAACACTACTTGAAGGCTCTCTCCTTGAAAATTTGAAAATAGCCAAATCAGCCGGTAAACTGCATTGGTTTAATGGCGGGTGGGGCTGGCAGCTGCCTTTTAACATCTGGATGGGGATTATTGGCGCCACAGTGCAGGTACTCTCTTCTCATGGTGCAGACCAGTTGATTGTCCAGAGAGTGCTCTCCTGCAAGGATGCTCGCGAGGGTAGCAAAGCCCTTATACTGAGTGCGGTTCTGATTTTGCCACTTTTTTTGATTTTTCTTTTTTCAGGTCTTTTCCTCTGGATTTTTTATAGTCAGCAGCCAGCAGAGTTGGTTCTCCCAGATGGAAAAGTCGATTATGTTTTCCCTCTTTTCATCCTCTCGGAGATGCCGGTTGGTGTAAAAGGTTTTTTGCTGGTTGCAATTTTTGCAGCGGCCATGTCTTCAGTCGCATCGGCACTTTCAGCCTTGGCTTCGGTTTTTGTAATGGATTTTGTGAAACCGCTTCTTCACCGGCAATATTCCGACAGTTGGTACTTGAGATTTGGTAAAATTTCGACGCTGTTCTGGGCTCTGCTTTTGATTATCGTTACCAAAATAAGCCAGACTCAGCCTGTCATTTTTAACTGGGCCTTTTCTTTAAACGGTCTTACCAGCGGCGCATTATTGGCTGGTTTGATTTTGGCTTTGTATGCTCGCTGGCTGAGTACCATGTCTGTAGTGCTTGGGATGGGAGGCTCTGTGGGTATCATGATTTCTCTGCAGATAACGATGGAGCTTACAGACACTAAATGGCTGGCCTGGCCCTGGTTTACCATCACAGGTGCGCTTTGTGGACTTTTGCTTAGCTTCTTTTTGAACGCTGTGGGAGTTGGAAAAAAGATCACAGCCTCACAGAAGCATTGAAAGCAGCGAAGTGTCTCAGCACAGCCTCCGTAACTCTGATAGAGAGCATCTAAAGAGAAAGTTATTTTTGAAAACGCTTGCTTTTTATTTAAAATTCTTTAGCCTCATAAGCGCGTCGCACACGTGCGATGGTGAGCTCGCTTAGCTTAGTGGGAGAGCGCTTCCTTCACACGGAAGAGGTCAGAAGTTCGAATCTTCTAGCGAGCACCATTCTTCATGTTTTCTCCTGGTTTATATTTCCCTAAGTAAAGGTATTTGAACTTTCTTCTGCAAAGGTTTTAAAACGGCTTTCTAACAAGGGTAAAATACTTCAAGATTTTCCGGTTTAAGAAAGAAAAAATTTAGATTGATTTTCAGGTTTTTTTGTTTAGCATAATACGTGAGATGCGAAGTTGGATATTTTGATATGAGGTGAGGGGGAAGGACTCTCAGTATCAACTTAGTCCTGTCTACGCCGTTTCATAAAGCTCTGCTTTAAGCTGAGAGTGGCCAGCTTGGATGGTCTTGGTGTATATACGCTAAAATCATGGTTAATTGTAGTGTGTGCTGCAATGTAATCTGCGGGGAGTTGAGTCTATAGCCATTAAAAATGAATGCGAATTGATTTATGGCGAGTATAAATTACAAGTCTGTATTGATAGCGGGTGCAGTGCTGGCAGTGGGGGCTCTATCCCTGGGTACAGCGCATGCAGCCTTGCCGGACCCCTGGTATCATAACCTTGTCAATTATGAAGGTGATGCGCCTGGGTCTTTTTCATACGATAACGCCACCGGCGTTATGACTATTGTCGGCTGTGGTACCGATGTTTGGGATAAGTCTGATTCCTTCTACTTTGCCTATACAACCCAAGACCCTTACGAGGATTTCGACTATTGTGTAAAGGTCAATGATTTTGATGGGGGTTCTGATGGCTGGATGAAGGCCGGTATCATGGTTAGAGAGACTCAGTATGAGCTCTATGATGATGTGGGTAATGTTAATGGGTATTACACTAGCGGAGGGGATCGTTATTTTGGGGTGCAAACTCAGCGAAAGACCAGCCCTAGCAATGTAATGTGGACAACTCAGTGGCGCCCTATAGCCGATGAACCAACTGAGCGCTTGCGCTTGGGGAACTTCGTTTGGCCGCAGTGGCTCCGTGCCCGGCGTGTTGGCAATGTCTTTTATGCATTAGTGAGTGCTGATGGTGAGAACTGGGAAAATATTTGCTCGGTAGACACCGATGATCCAAGCTGGGGCGATCTGCCTCTGGGTTGGTATTCGGGCTTTCCACTGGCTGTGGGCGTCTATGTGACTTCCCATAATGCAAGTAGTAATGACTCCACATTGAAGGCGCAGGATTTCCAAGTTTTTCCTCAGTTGCCGGTCTCGGTCGTAAATGGGATTGAAGGAGGAGAGATTAGCGCAGGGACCAGTCATAAGTTCCAGGCGAAGTTCTCTGGTTATAATCCTTTTGAATATGTTTGGAAGAAGGATGGCCAGGTCATCGCGCAGGGAACGGAGCTTTTTGGCAACTCCTTCAGCTATAAAATCGATACTGCTGAGCTGGCCGACAGTGGCACCTATACTTTGGAGGTGACGAATACGGCCAATGGAGTGACGACGACTAAGACAACCAGTGCTCAGCTGAGCGTGGTGACGGACGTGACTCCTCCGGAAGTTGAGAGTGCGCAGGCGCTGAGCAACAGCGTTGGTATTACCTTCAATGAGCCGCTGGATCCTGCGAGCGCTACGGCGGTCGCGAACTATACGGTGAGTGGCAAGACGGTGACTGAGGTGAAGCAGTTGTTGCCGGACCGAGTGACGCTGGTACTGAATAGTGCAGTGACTCAAGGCAGCTCTGTCGATGTGACCGTTAGGAATGTGAAGGACCTTTCCGGTAATGTGATAGAGGATACTCAAGTCACAGCTAAGGCCGAGTTTGGCGTTGCCAATGCCGGTCAACCGTTTGTGAAGGGTACCGCTCAGGCACTGGGTGGTGACGGATTCTTTGTCAACAACCAGGGCTTAGTCAACTGGGGCACTTATGATGAAGATACCTTTGCTTACAAGCAGTATACGGGTGACTTCGATGTACGCGCCCGCGTTCTGAGCCAGAGCCCTTCTACACAATGGGCTCGTGCCGGCTTGCAGATTCGCAGTGCGCTGGATGAAAACAAGCCTGCACCTCACAGCTCCTACGCTGAGATTCATCATACTCCGGAAAAGATGATGCAGTGGAGCGATGATATCCCTGGATATGGCGCCCCCACTAATAATATTCATGGGGTGGAGCAGCAGGATATGCGTCATGCGATTTATTCTAACTGGCGTCCTGCAAATGAGAGTGAATCCAGCAGCGGCGGAGGGGTGGAGTCCTTCCTTTTGAGTGGAGTTCGCGTTACTCCGCTTAACTACGTTAACGATGATGGCAAGCTGTGGATTCGCATTGGCCGTGTCGGTAACGTCGTCAACACCTACTATGGAGTAGAAGATGGTGGCATTGTTACTTGGACACGTACTACCAGCAACACAATCAGAGATATGGGTACCAATGCCTACGGCGGTATCCACTACGGTATTGAGGGTAATAACTTCGGTGCGACGGCCGGCCTGACCAATGAATTCAAGAACCCGACCACCTGGTTCTACATGAGCGCGGTGGATTATGAAGAGGGTTATCTTGAGGCAGTGGAGTTGATTCGCTCACCGGTCAGTAAGCATGTCAGAGCTCCGGCAGTGTTGAGCCTGACTGTGACGGCCACGGGCGACCCGCTTACTTATCAGTGGTACAAAGATGGTCAGCCGATTGTGGGTGCCATTTTTGCAACCTATGAGAAGAACCCGACAACAGAAGCCGATGCTGGTAACTATACCTGCGAAGTGATGAACTTCGGCTCCGGTGCTCCCGATAAGGGAACCAGCGTGATGTCTGAGGTAGCCGTTGTTACGGTTGACGCCGACGTTACCGCGCCGACGGTGACCAGTATTGCCTATCAGGTACTGGGTGACTTTGTATCGCTGGTTTACAGTGAGTCGATGGACCCTGTTTCTGTGGCCGATATTGCCAACTATATCATTACTGATGAAGATGGCGCGAAGATGACCGTGACCAGCGCGGCTGTCAGCAACAATAACCGGAACGTGACCTTAAAGGTGAACGGTCTGGTGGCTGGTGGCGTTTATGGTGTGAGACTGCCGAACATTACGGATCCGAGTGGAAACCTCGTGATTGATGAGGGTCTGGAGTTTGGCGTATTCTCCATGCCCAATGGAATTACGCTTCAGTATTACAGCGGTGATAAGTACGCCTCTGATCTGGCCGGCCATATCAGTAATGTTCGCGGTGGAATGACCCCGACTTCAACAGCTTCTGCTGAGGCTCTGGAGATTCCGACCGACCGTGCTGATAACTATGCCACTTATATCCATGGTATGCTGGTTCCGCCTGAAACCGGACTTTATCGCTTTGCGGTGACTTCTGATGATGCGAGCCAGCTCTTCCTGAGCACGGATTCGAACCCTGCAAATCTGGTGAAAATCTCCGAGCAGACAGTTTGGAGCAACGCCAAAAATTACAGCAGTTCTACCTGTGTTCAGTCTGGCGAGATAGCTCTGGAGGCCGGTAATCACTATTACTTCCAGGTCTTCCATTATGAAGGCACCGGTGGTGATAACCTCTCCGTGGCCTGGTCGCTGCCGAGCGAAGGACCTCTGGGAGCGATTGCGGATAATACGCCTTCGATTCCCGCGGCCTACGTGCTTAACCCGGATATCTTGATTAACCCGCTGAATACGATTCTTGAGATCGTGAATCAGCCTCCTTCAACGATAACGGTTTATGCCAACAGCTCACTGGATCTGCCCGTGGAAGTGAACTACGCTTCCGACTTGGGCGATGACGTAGCTCCGACCTATCTCTGGAGTGTGAAGAGTGACTACACCTTCGGCCAATGGGCAGCTGTGAGTCAGGTGGACTTCCCTGATGGCAGCGTGAGTGGCGGTACAACTGCTACGCTTCAGTTCAAGAACCTCGATATCTACTATCATACAGGCACCTACCGTCTGGATGTTTCACTGGCAGGCAAGACTGTCTCGACTGGTGAAATTCAGTTGGTGGTCCAGGCTGATACGGAACCTCCGACAGCCAAGGTTAGAGGCTCTAACACGATGGAGCAGGTGGTTGTACAGTTCAGCGAGCCGATTAGTGTCGGTCTTGAGGATCCCTCCAACTATACGATTGATGGGTTGACCATCCACAGCGTGGATTTCCGTTTGGATGGAAGCGATGCCTCCATTGCGGTGCTGAACACCTCGCGTCATGAAGAGGGTAAAGTCTATACAGTGAAGTTCTCGAATATCGCCGATATGGCTGGCAACTCTATGCCGAGCGGCTATTCAGCTTCCTTCACCGGCTTTGTCTGGGCTTCTGGTTACACCTATCTGGAGTGCTTTGACGAAGAGATCACCTTCGAGGAGCTCTTTGAAGCAGTCTTCTGGAACGAAGGTAACCATGCATATCGCGCGGGCAAGGGACCGAAGTCTGCGAAGTACATTGAGATTCTTGCGGATGACTACGATGTAGATTATGCCGTTTTGCGTGTGACCGGCTACATTGTTCCTGAGGAAGATGGAACTTATGAATTCGCCGGCGCTTGCGACGACGACATGAAGCTCTATATCTCCCCGACCGACAGCATCAGCGCCATTACGACTGATGAGCCTGTTGCCTGGCAAGAGGGCTGGAACAGCAATGCCCACGGACGTATCTATGACTGGAAAAACGCCGATGGTGACGAGGTGGACTATGACAGCACTACGATCGACCTCAAGGGTGGCCAGAAGTACTTCTTCTCGGCTATCCTGAGAGAAATGGCCGGCGGCGACTTCATGACCTGGACCTGGAGAAACACCAGGGATGCGATGCAGGCCAATAATACTGCGCCGAT
>FZPS01000197.1_pt144 | contig 17826 bp, 21 predicted proteins | sample 1817821 | NCBI WGS metagenome assembly FZPS01 (sample SAMEA104158645, study PRJEB21678) | metagenome | place: Germany | collected 2015-04-21
ATATTTATTTTGTCAAAGCTAGTTGTAGAAAAAAAAGCAAATTTCTCTAAAAATTCCGAATAGGCATAATTAAAATTTAGATAAAAATAAAGACACATGAAAATACACCTTTGTACTTTCATGTGTCTTAAAATTACTTTAATCTATTTTAAATTATTATTTGAATCTATTTCTCCTTAAGAATGTAGGGATTTCCAATTCATCTGTCTCTACCTGACTTGGTTCTGGCTCTTCTTTATTAACAGCATTGTATAATTTTTCCTTTTCAGTTGTTGCAGAATTTTCAGGTTTTTTTAATGCAGGTACTTTTTCAAATCCCGTTGCAATTACAGTAATCAATATCTCATCTTTAAGGTTCTCATCAATAACAGCACCAAAAATAATATTTGCATCTGGGTCTGCAGATTTTTGTACTAATTCAGCAGCAGTATTAACTTCAAATAAACCTAAATCCGCTCCTCCTGTAATGTTCAACAGAACCCCTCTGGCACCTTCAATGGAAGTTTCTAAAAGAGGACTTTGAATAGCCTGCTTTGCAGCCTCTTCTGCTCTGCTGTCCCCTGATGCTCTTCCTATACCCATATGTGCAAGTCCTGTATCCAACATAATGGTCTTAACATCTGCAAAGTCCAAATTTACCAATCCTGGTACAGCAATTAAATCAGATATACCTTGAACACCTTGTCTTAACACATCGTCAGCAATTTTAAATGCTTCCACAATGGATGTTTTCTTTTCAGCAATCTGCAAAAGCCTGTCATTTGGTATGGTAACTAATGTATCAACAGAATTTCTTAATGCTTCAACTCCTCTTTCTGCTTGTTGCATTCTCTTTCTGCCTTCAAACATAAAAGGCTTGGTCACCACTCCTACAGTAAGAATTCCCATTTCTTTTGCAACTTGAGCAACCACTGGAGCAGCTCCTGTTCCAGTACCTCCGCCCATTCCTGCTGTCACAAAAACCATATCTGCACCTTTTACTGCCTGTGCAATCTCATCCCTGCTTTCATTAGCAGCCTTTTCACCAATCTCAGGATTAGCTCCTGCTCCAAGTCCTTTTGTAAGTTTTTCTCCAATTTGGATTTTTGTATTTGCCTTAGATAAAAACAAAGCTTGTTTATCAGTATTTACAGATATAAATTCAACTCCACGAAGCCCAGCTGTAATCATCCTGTTAACTGCATTATTTCCACCGCCACCTACACCTATAACTCTTATTTGTGCAAATTGCTCCATATCAACATCAAATTCCAGCAACTTAAGTCCCCCTTCTTCTCATTTGTAATCGCACTACCCATCCATACTATTTTATACAAAATTTTAAGTTATTATTTTTCGCATATAATGTCACTTGCATACACTCTCTCAATTTAAATAATATATTATTATTAAGTGTAGCGCAAGATTGTATTTTAAATTTCAATGCACTTTTTTACACTTTTATTACATTAAGGCTACTTCAAAAACAAAACCCTATCATTATAACTATTGATTGCACATTTATGGATTATTCAAACAAATAATCTAAACTTTTAACCTATATCGGCTTATTTTCTTTTTGCATTACAATATTTTATTAATAAATTTATTATAATCTAAAAATAACAATAAGTATATTGGAAAAAACAGTCCTAATGTTAAAACAGTCTAGTGAAAAACTTGTAAATCTTTTCTAAAATTCCAAATTTTCTTTTTGATTTTTCTGGTATTTTATTTTTATTCTCACTTTCTTTTTTACTAAGTTTCATTCTCTTAGCCGCATATTTTATTATACCAACACAAGTGAGAAATTCAGGTTTTGAAATGCTGGTCACTTTATGTGTCGCCACTTTCACAGGGAAACCAAAAACTTCATATGCCAGCTGCATATTGCCATCAACATATGAAATACCTCCACCTGCTAAAACAACAGTTCCATCAAAACCATTTAACATCCCGTTTTTATCCAACAATTCTTTGCATAAATAAAAAATTTCATGAACCCTTGCTTCAATTATTTCTATAACTTGAGAAACTTTTATTTCTCTTTTTTTATTTTCATTTATATCATTTATAGTAATTTCATAATCATTTTTAATTAAGGAAGTAAGAGCTAATTCATACTCCCTTTTTAGTTTTTCAGCTTCGTCTAAAGATATTCTAAGACCAATTGATATGTCATTTGTTATATGCGCTCCTCCAACAGGTATAGAATCATTAAAAACTACTTTTTCATTTTTATAGACTGAAACATTTGTTATGCTTCCTCCTACATCAATTAAAATAACTCCCATTTCCTTTTCCTGTGAAGTTAAGGATAATTCACTTATAGCCAAAGCTTCAACAATAATACCATCCACTTCTACATTAGCTTTTTGCATACTTTTTACTATGTTTTGAACAGAAGTAATTTTGCCAGCTATAATATCAGCTTCAACTTCAAGCTTAACCCCTGTCATACCTAGTGGGTCAACAATTTCATCACAACCGTCAACAATATATTGGGTAGGAACAACATCTATAATCTGACGGTCTTGAGGAAAACTCACCTTCTCTACACCGGATAAAACTCTTAAAATATCTTTTTTTGTAATTTCATGCTCAGCATTTGAAGTTTCAATTGAGGCTCTGTTAGAAATTATACTAACTTGATTACCCATTATATTTACATATGCAGAATTAATCTCAATATTTTTAATAGCTTTAATCTCTGCAATACAACTACTTATTATACTAGAGGCTTCATCAATGTCAACAATTACTCCTTTTTTTACACAGTTAGAAGGTTTCATTGACTTAGCTAAAACTTCAATATTCCCAAACTTGTCCACTTTAGCTACTACAGCACATACCTTTGATGTACCAATATCAATAGCACATATTATATCATCCACTTTATGTAGGCCTCCTAAACTATTTCATCTAATTTAAAAAGAATTTTAAAATTTTTAATCAATAACTCTACTATAAGATTATTTAAAAAATTTATAGCTAACATATTTAATTTACAAAATTCTATATTTATCATTTATTTTAATTATATCTAATTTAAAATATTTTATCACTTAATATTATAGTACTACAAAAAATATTATGCATTTATATTATACATTTTCACTTTCTATATTATCTTTTTTTCTGTCTTTATTCAATAGAAATCTTCGAATTCCAGCAAAATTCAAAAATAATCTATTTCCAAAAGCAAAAACTGCCGCTAAATATAATTGTATACCCAATTTATCTCCCATGTAAGCTAAGCCTGCTGCAAGCAAAGCATTTCCAAAAAAGCCTGAAAGAAATATTTTCATTTTAAATGTTCCCTTAAGACTTGAATATACTCCTCCAAAAACTGAATCTAATGCAGCAAGTATGGCTATAGCCACATAACTTGAATATTTAGGAGGAATGTCAAAAGGAATAAAAATCCCCAATATAATCCCAATTATTAATCCTAGCAGTGGAATCATTATTTTTCCTCTTTTCCATTGTATTTTTTTAGTTTATTGTAATAACTAAATTTACTCTTAGTCTATTCAGGTATAAAAGTAGGATTCTTCCCTGTTGTTAAATCTAAATATCCCTTTTCATTTTCATCAATATTATTAAAAAATATTTCTTGTAAAATCATAATTTTATATTCATCTAATTGATTATATGCACCTAAATTAACTTTTACTCTCTTATCCAGAAAAATCAAAACATTGTCTAAATCTGAAACATCAACTTTAGATATACACTGATCTAAATTATTAATATAGCTTTTATTGTTGCCTTTTTTTTGTGTAAAATCTATTACATTAAAAATTTTGTTAAAAGCATTTATGCCTTTTATATTGTTTCCACTAATCATTTTACCCAAGCTATATCCATTTACATCCAAGCCTTCGATAATGGGTAGGTTTTCCCAATGTTTTTCATCTCCTGCATCGACAACAAATCCTTCATTATCAATTATAAGACTTGTGTTAATATAGGGCACTACAGCAACTGGCTCTCTTTCAGTAATTGTTATCTTCACCTTCCCGGGGTAAACCATCCGCACAACAATATCTTTTACATAAGAGCATCTTTCTAATATATTTTCCTCCGAGTTTGTTGACCTAAATGTCAACATACCTTTAATATCAGCATTGTAAGCCAGCTCTCTAAACCAATTGGCACCAAGCACTATCCTTGATGCATTAATTACTTCAATGTTATTATAATGCTTATTGCCATAAACTTCAATGCTATTTATATAAAATAATGGTGATAGTGCAATGCCAACCAATAACACAGCTAAAAATACAATACTAAAAAGTCTTTTAATAATTTTTTTATTCTTTTGTTTCTTTCTTTTTTTCTTAACTACACTTTCTCTTTTTTTCATTTGTATTCCCTCAATCTTTTCTTTCTATCAAAGCACCTACATTAGAAAGCTTTAACTCAATATCTTCATACCCTCTGTCTATATGCTTTATACCACTTATAACTGTTGTTCCTTCAGCTGCAAGAGCAGCTAAAACCAACGCAGCTCCTCCTCTTAAATCCCTGGCACAAACATTTGCTCCAGTAAGCTTTTCTACCCCTCTTATTACAGCAAGGCGACCTTCTAATTTAATATCCGCTCCCATTCTAAGAAGTTCTTCAACATGTTTATATCTGTTGTCAAAAATAGTTTCTACAATAATGCTGGTTCCCTTAGCAATTGATAAAAATGACACAAATTGCGACTGCATATCTGTAGGAAAACCTGGATAGGGCAAAGTTCTTATTACATCTATAGACCTTGGTCTTGCTGGTCCATAAATATGTAATGAATCCCCTCTAAGGTCAATACAACAACCTGCTTCTCTTAAATAGGATACAATAGATGTTATATGCTCTGCTACAACGTTTTTTAAAGTAAGATCCCCTCCTGTAATTCCTGCTGCTATCAAATATGTACCTGCAACAATTCTATCAGGTATCACATTATGCTCTACATTATTAAGTTTTTTTGTACTTCCAGTTATTCTAATTACACTTGTTCCTGCTCCTGAAACTTTAACTCCCATTTTAATTAAAAAATTTTGAAGGTCAACTATTTCAGGTTCTTTTGCTGCCTGGCGTATTATCGTTTCACCTTCTGAAAATACAGCTGCAAGCATTATGTTTTCTGTTGCCCCCACACTAGGGAAATCTAACTGTATATCGCAGCTTTTCAATTTATCAACTTCACAGTACAAAAAACCATGATGCGCATCATGCACCTTAACACCCATTTGTCTCAAAGCTTTAATATGCATATCTATTGGTCTTGGACCTATTTCGCACCCACCTGTATAGGTAAGCTTATTGGCACAAACAACATATTTAAGATATCTATATCCTTTAATATCTATCTTAATATTTTATCACTTCATAAAATAGGTATCAAATATTTTTATAGGGGAAATACTTCCTTATAAAAATACTTCTTCACAATTAAACTGTTTATGTTATAATCTTTAAAGATAAAAATTTTACTAAAAGCAGGGATGTAAATGAATTTAAAACTTACTTTTACCATTATGGTTACTAAATTGTTAATTTTTTTATTAAGACTTTTAAAGCGTGGGGGCACTACTTTGCCTGGTAAAGTTGCACAAAAAATTTTCCCAGGCATAATTAAATATATTTCAAAAGATCTTAAAATCATAATGGTTACAGGAACAAATGGAAAAACTACTACAACACGTATTATTGGTCAAATACTGGAGAAAAATAATATCGACTATACTACAAATAAATCTGGTGCAAATCTTGTAAGTGGAATAATAACCACATTAATTGATTCTGTCAACTTTTCTGGAAAAAGCAAATATAAAACTGCACTAATTGAAGTTGATGAAGCAGCTTTTAATGTAATAACTAATGACATAAAACCAGATATTTTGGTGGTAACAAACTTTTTCAAAGATCAGTTAGACCGCTTTGGTGAGCTGCACACAACTTTAAACAACGTAAAATCAGGAATAGAAAAATCCCCTGAAGCTAAACTTATTTTAAATGCCGATGACTCCCTTTGTGCTTCGTTAGCTAAAGACCATAGGGGGCAAGTATTATATTATGGATTTGACGAAAAAGCATATGAAGGTACTGATAATCTTTTAGCTTCAGATGCTGTCTTTTGCATTTATTGCATGGGCAAATATGAATATAAAAACAGGGTTTATGGACATTTAGGAACATTTGAATGTACTTCCTGTGGTTATAGCCGTCCTACTTCTGATATAACCTGTTTAAAGGTTGATGAATTAAATAGTTCATATACACAAATAGAATTTTCAATAGGTGAAGAAAATTACAAGGCCAAAATTAATTTACCCGGACTTTACAATGGATACAATGCACTTGCGGCAATATCCTGTGGACATATTCTAAACCTTCCGCCTGAAAGTTTCATATCTTCCCTTGAAACTTTTGAAAGTGGTTTTGGAAGAATGGAAACCATCAAAACTGATGGCAAAGCTATAAAATTAATTCTTGTAAAAAATCCTGCAGGATTTAATCAAGTGATAAATTTTCTTTTAACTGAACCTAAAAAAAATCAAATAGCCTTTTTAATAAATGATAAACCTGGTGATGGAATAGATGTTTCTTGGCTATGGGATGTAGATTTTGAAGAGTTTATAAAAATTCAAGAAAATATTTCTTCCTTTTACGCTTCTGGAAGCAGGGCAGAAGACATGGCACTAAGACTTAAATATGCAGGAATTTACAGTGATAAAATAGAAATTGTTAGAGATTATGAGGAACTAATTAATAAGGGGCTTTCAAATACTGAGAAAGGAAATAGCTTTTACATACTCCCCACTTATACAGCACTCTTAGATATAAGAGGTGTTTTAAAGAAAAAATTTGGGTTAAAGGAGTTTTGGAAATAATATGTATAATTTAAGTATCTGCCACTTATATCCTGATATTTTAAATCTCTATGGCGACCGTGGTAATGTAATGGCTTTAGAAAAACGTTGCTTTTGGAGAGGAATAGAAGTAAATATCTCAAATGTATCTTTAGGTGACTCATTTGACTGTCATGAATATGACATTATATTTTTAGGCGGAGGACAAAATTTTGAGCAAAAAATTATTTTGGATGATTTAATAAATGAAAAGGGAAATGAAATTAAAAATGCAATAAATAATAATAAAGTATTTTTGGCAATTTGTGGAGGCTATCAAATGCTAGGAAAGTATTACATTACCCAGGACAAAAAAGAAATAGAGCTTTTAGGTGCATTAGATTTATGGACAATAGACGGAAAAGAAAGGCTAATGGGTAACTTGGTATTTGAATGTGATTTTTTAATAAATGAAAATTGTGATGGAAAAATAGTTGGTTTTGAAAATCACGCTGGAAAAACCTATCTTGGTAAAGATGTAAAACCTTTAGGGAAAGTCATAAAAGGATATGGAAACAATGGTGAGGATGGCTTTGAAGGAGCAATTTATAATAATGTATATTGTTCATATTCCCATGGAAGTCTGCTTCCTAAAAACCCTTCCCTTACAGACCATTTAATAAGTATTGCACTAAAACAAAAATATAAAGATTTTGTATCTCTTCAGGCTTTAAATGACGATTTTGAAATAAAAGCCCATAATTCAATGCTAAAAAAAATCATTTAAGTTTAAGGCAGGGCATATAATTTTATACCCTGCCTTAGATAAAATGCTTTTTTATTTTTACAAAATTTTTGCCATAGTTGATTCTATACATAATTCTATAGCTTCAAAATCCATATTTGGTATATAATAAGCTTCTATATCATCATGTATGCTCTTTGCTTTTCCAATATTTTTAATTGCCAATCCCAATAAAAAGTCAAAATTTTGCTTATTTTCTTCTAGCACCAATTCATTTATATGAAATTTATCAATATACTGGTCAAAATCAATACATTCTTCAAATTTAACATTTGCAAAGTGGTATTCATTTGACGTTGTAAATGAAATATTTAAATCTTTTATTATTAAATGTTCAAGCTTTAAAGGATTTAATGCACAATAAAAAGACTCTACATCAAATCCTCTCTCTATTGCTGCAGCTTTTATTTTTTTAAGAAAGATTTCAGTTCCCGTGCCAGTTTTTCCACTAACACAATAAACTTTGTCTGTATCTAAAACTGTAGAAAGGTAATTTATAAGCCCCTTTGGAGTAATAGCACTTGCAAAAAGTTTTCTCTCCTTTCCCACTTTATCTGATACTTCAATATCTTTGAAATTAATATTTATAAATTCTTGACTTACCTTGTTAATTTTAGAAATATTAACAGATTCTTTTATCATCTCACTACTGTCTTCATAAATTAAATAGGCGGCTTTTATATATCTATACGCTCTTTTAAAATTTTCTCTAACTTCCCTATTACATTTCATTATTTTATCCTTATTTTTTCTTATTCCCTCTTCATCCCAAAAGTCGCCTAAATTAATGATTTCATCCACAGCTCCAGGATTTTTAGGATCCACTACATGCGGTGCTGTACCATCTAAAAGTGCCACTTTTTTTGCAGGTATAACAATGCCATCTAAACTTTCACTATCACTTGAACAGTGCATATATTCAAGATTATATCCCATGTGGAGAAATTGTTCTCCAATTTTTTTCATAAAAGTTGATTTTCCTACTCCCGGACCACCTTTAATACAGATTATTCTATTGGCCTCTTCTTGAGATAGTATGTAGTCATAATAACTAAAAAAGCCTAGGGATGTATTACCTCCAGGAAACATATGCCTTATTTTGCCTTTTGCCATAACAAACCCCTCCAAAAAACATTAAGTATACTTATAAAATATGCATATGCTTATATTATGTGATTTTTATGAGTAAAAACATGGAATAAACATTATATAATTCCACTAAATATCTTTTAGCTGTAATTATTAGCCATATGTGTAACGAAAAACAAGACAAAGGTTTTTATTTTTTAAAAATTTTTTTAAAAAACACTAAAGTTTTTTTTTATTTTTATCGATATGTACACTGACAATGAAAAACAAATAAAAATTTATTATATTTACTCCCCAAATTTACTCCCCTAATTACTCCCCAAAACCGTGCATTCTCCCTTCTCATATTGGAATGTCACGGTCCTTTTTTTTATTTGTTAATGTAAAACATTATATGTTTTTGCATTTTATTACACTTAATAATTGTTCCTTTGCCTCTTTAATGTTTACAGGTATTTTCACATCTACCCCCTCTTGTCTTAAACTGTGAAAAAGCTTTGACAAAATAGGAGCTTCAAGTCCTACCTTTTCAAAAATTTCAATATCACTAAAAAGCTCTTTTGGACTTTCCCCGCTTATTATTTTACCATCACTGATTAAGTAAATTTTATCAGCAATTTCCGGAACAATATTTAAATCATGAGTTGTAATAATAAGAGTTATTCCAAATTCTTTATTTATTTTGTTTAAAAGGTATAATATATCACTTTTTGAGCTAACATCCAAAGAATTAAAAGGCTCATCCATTACCAAAATTTTAGGCCTATTGACAATGGCACCTGCTAGTGCTACTTTTTTCTTTTGTCCACCACTTAAATAATGTGGAATTTTATTTAAAATATCTTCTATTTTTAATAAAGCAGCTATTTTCTTAACTTTTTTATCAATTTCATCTTTATCCATCTTTTCATTTCTCATTGTAAAAGCAATATCATCGTATACTGTTGGCCCTATAATCTGCTCATCAACATTTTGAAATACTATGCCTATGTTTTTTCTAACCTTTTCAAAATTTTTATAAGGATCCATTCCCAAAACTTCAACTACTCCATCAACTGCCTTTAACAAACCAAGAATATGAGAAATAAGAGTAGTTTTCCCTGCTCCATTAGGACCTAAAATAACCACTCTCTCTCCTTGATTGACCAAAAACTCTAATCCACAAAGATGAACTTCTGTTTTATCTGGATAAAAATGTTTCAAACAATTTACCTTTACAATAGGATTCAAAAAACAATCACTCCCACTAAAATAATTATAGATACTGCCATATATAAAAAATCTAAAACTCCAAATTTTTTATCATCATACCCTACTATAATTCCCCCACTGTAGCCTCTTAAAGAAAAAATTTGATACATACGGTTACTCATATCTATTGAGTGTATCACCATAATACCTAAGGCTCCTGCTACATTTTTCAGATTTGAAAAAATATTAAAAGCCCTATAGCCACCTCTAAGCCTCATATTTTTAATCAAATTCCCTATTTGATCAATAAAAATAAATAAAGACCTATATGTAAAAAGAAATATATCTACTAAAATCTTTGGCAAAAAAAGAGATAGAACTTTGAATATATCTACATAAGATGTGGTTGTTATAAGTAATATCATATTTAGTGCTGCTCCAACTGCCTTAAATATCACAATTATACCAGCTTCAAAAGACTGCTGCATCATTATTAATGCAAAAAGCAGACTAAAAAATACTGGATATAATATTAACCCCCCAACTGTCTTTAAAGGAATTTTTGAAAATATCAATATTCCCATAAGAATAAGCATAATTCCACCTATGTGGATTATGCTATCTGAAACCACAACAGCTATTAAAACAAAAAGAGCAAAAATCATTTTACTAACAGCTTTTAAATTATGACATATACTTTTTCCACTAATGGAAATATTATCTATCTCCGCTAAATGATGCATTTAAAATACCTCTGTATTCTTTATTAAAATTATTTATCAGTCACTGTACTATTTGATTGATTTGTGATATCAGGCCTTATCTTATTAAAGAATTTTACTATTAATCCCGTTCCCATTGACTCTATAAAAATTCCCAACAATAAAATTATTATAATGGCAGCCCACCCTGAAAGAAATAAAAAGTTCACATCTTCAATATCCTGCTCCTCATCATGGTGGTGTTCTTGTTGTCTATCTTCCTGTTGCAAGTGATGGTCTTCATGGTTTTCATGATGAGTAACTTCCTCTTTATGATGGTGATGCCCAAATTTATCTGCAATAGCTTCATATCCACCGGTAGAAACACCAATTAGCCCAATCATCAATGCCATGGATGTAATTACTCCAATTGCAGTGGCTATACTTGCACTTTTAAAAGCAGTCAATTTTTTGGACAAAAGCCTAAAAAGTAAACTTCCTACAAAAACTTCAGCACCTACTATAAGTGTATTAAGGCCAACAATTGTCATACCTCCATGCCCAAAAAAGGCAAGTAAAAAGTTTACTACAAAAACTGCAATAAACCCAAGTGCTGGTCCTGCTATAATACCTGAGAGAACAGCTAAACTCAAGTGAATGGGCAAAGGACCAAGGGGTACTGACATTCCAATTAACATTAGAGCTGCAACCACTCCTGTCATAGGTACTTTTCTCTTTAAATCTGTTTCTTTTATTTTTTTTAAAATAAAAAACATAATAAATCCAACAATTAAGTAACCTCCCAATCCCCAAAAGGCAGAGATTACCCCATCTGATATGTGAATATGACTCATTTTTGTTTCTCCTTTAGATTTTTAAATAATATAACTGTGATAATGTTGTTTTCACATAGATTATAACCCTTTTACAAATAATAATAACAATTTCTTCTTCACCTGTAAAGAAAAAATTCAATGTTATTTAGATTAATTGGCCTCTTTTAAACTTTCTAAAAGAAAATAATACATTTGCTATTTTGTGCAGCAATACATAAATGCCACTTACTAAAAATACAAACCAAAAAGTTATAAACCTAAAAATAAGCGTAAAAGCTAAAGCTTCATAAGTTTCTATTCCCATAGATGACAAAAATAAAACTGCAGATGCTTCAAAGCTGCCAAGACCACCTGGCAAAAGAGGTACCATCCCAATCATATATGTTAGATATGTTACAGCTAAAATTGGAATATAGCTTATATTAATTGATAAATAAGCAGAAACTAAATAAGCCTTCAAAGGAAATAAATTCCATATAATTAGTGACAATATCAATTGAAAAAAAAGAGCTTTCTTTTGTTTAAATACTTTTATTATTGTACTTTTATAAGTTGTAAGTCCCCCATCTAGCTTTTTAATATGCTTTTTTCTTATAAAAGGTATTTTAGAAGCCATAATAACTATTACCCTTGGATTTATTATTGAAAATATCATTAAAAAAATCAACAAAAAAACAAAAATCAATGCAAAAATCAGTAATTTAAAATGGCTTTTTTCATGGCTTACATAATATAAAAATAAAAAAGCTGCTAAAATGTTCATAAATAAAAAAACAATCATACTTATTGTTTTTTGCAAAACAATTAAAGCAGAGCCTTTGCTATAGGGTATATTAAATCTATCCTTTAAAATGTACCCCTTTAAAAATTCCCCACCTGCTTTAACAGATGGAGTTATTGACTCTGCAATAGTACCATACATATTTACATATAAAATATCTTTAAATCTGATTTTTAGTCCTGATACTTTAGCTAAGTGCTTCCATTGCAAATTAATTAATAATATTGTAAATAGCTGAACACTACAAATAATACCCAGTGCCTTTAAACTTATTTTGGTAAGATTATCAAACATAAGTTTGTAGTCAACTGACCATATTACTAGCAACATTAGGCTTAAAGCCATCAGTATAAGAATTACCTTTTTTAATTTCACTTTCACTACTCCTGTTTTTCTTAATAGTAAGCATAAAGGTTGATTTTAAACCTAGTAATCCCTGCTTAATTTGTCGTATATATATACATTTACAATTGTTAACATGAATTTTATTCAGTTTTTCAAAGCAAGATAAATTACTTCTTAATAATATCCTAGCATCCCTAGAAAGTTTTTTTGTGATGTTTTCTATTATTTCATCATGGGGCATTGCCTGTCGGGCAATATGAATTACCGAAAAATCATGTGCATTTATATTTTGCCCGGATGTCAACTGGACTTTTACACTATGAGACAAATTTAATTTTGAAATAATTTTATTTGCCCTTTCAACTGCAACAGGATCCACATCAATTATTTTTACATTTGCCCCTGTCATAGAAGCTATTTGTAAGGCTGTACACGGTATGGAGCCTCCCCCTATAAAAAGTATTGAATCATTATTATTAATTTTAGCTAACTTTACTTCTTTTTTAACAATATTTTTATAAAAAGCACTGTATAACTTTACCAACATAGTGCTTTTTGAAAATACCTTTTCTAATTCTTTAGTTACAAAGGGTATTAATTTCATTTTCTACATCCCCCTAAAAACCTATAATAACAAATTTATAATCTTTGAAAGCTGATTTATCAATCCACCAGCAACAAAGGCTGTAACAAATGTAAAGCTGCTTATTATAAGGGCGATTTTAACACCAAACTCCTTTATCAATACAGCCAAAACAGATAGACATGGAAGGTAAAAAAGCGCCACAACTGATGCAACCAAAAGCTGTATCGTAGAAAGATCTAATTCAAGTAATGGCAAAACAGCCAATTCCCTTCTTAAAACTCCTAAAATCAGTCCTAAAGTAGCTTCTTTTGGCAGACCCAACCATCCACCTACAAAAGGCTCAATAAACCTTGCTGCCGCATTTAAAGCCCCTGTTTCAACTACTAAAGCTGCAAAGGCTATTGCTAGCACCATAGGTATTTCAGCTTCAATCATAAAATGCTTTGTTCTAATGGATATTTTCTTTAATAGTGCTTTAACATCTGGCATTAAAAGGTTTGGTATTTCTAAAAGTATAGGGTCGGATTTTCCTGGAATTAGTTTTTTAGCAATAACTCCACTTATAAACATGGCAAAGAATGAAATTAAATACACAGCTATTAAAGCTAAAACAGACTGCTCACCTAAAAGAGATATAAATGCACCTGTCTGTGCAACACATGGGACTGAAAGGGAAACAATAGAAGCTATAATAATTCTTTCTTTTTTAGTTGTTGCAGCCCTGCTTCCTAAAATAGCCGGCACTGCACATCCATATCCCATAATTATTGGAATGATATTTCCACCATTTAGTCCTATTCTTTTTAAAATACCATCCACAAGTACTCCTAATCTTGGCAGGTAGCCGCTGTCCTCTAAGAAAGATAGGGCAACATAAAACAAAAATACGTAAGGAAGTACAAGGGCAAACGGCCACTCTATACCTTTTATCAGTACCCCGTATTCACCTACCAGAATATTGTACAATATTCCTTCAGAGACAAATTTTGAAACTAAAGATTTTACAAAGGGGGCATATAAATTATTTATAAGTGGGAGAAGAAGTCCTCCTCTTAAGGCTTTCCCCCCTCCAACCACTACACCTAACATCAGTGCTATAACCAAAAACGCAATGGGTATTCCTGGAAAAGGCTTTAGCATAAGATCGCCCATTTTTTCTAAAAAAGTAGGATCAGACTCTCTTATTTTTTGTACCTTTTTAGCTATATCCTCAGACCTTTTCCACAGCTCATCTTCAGTAAGCTTTTCTCTTTCTTCATCTGTTTTTTTATTTGAGTAAATAGCTTCTGATACTGTATTTAATATCTCCCTAAGCCCCTTATTTCTTATGGCTATAGTTGGAATAACAGGGGCAGCAAGTTCCTCTTCTAAAGCCTCAATATCTATCTCTATGCCCTGGCTTGCAGCAACATCACTTAAGTTTACTGCAAAAACTATTGGGATATTTTTCTCCTTTAACTCTAATGCAAGGTATAAATTTCTTTCTAAATTTGTTGCATCTATAACACAGATAATTGCATCTGCATTTTCATTTTCAAGGATACTTACTGCCACTTCTTCAGCTTTAGAAGTGGAGTTCAATGAATAAACCCCTGGAACATCAATTAAGGTAGCTTTTTTTCCATTAATATTTATTTCAGCCTTTGTAAAACTAACAGTAGTTCCTGTATAGTTAGATGCTATAACATTCATTCCTGTAAGTTTTGAAAATATAACGCTTTTCCCTACATTTGGGTTTCCCATAAGCAATACTTTTAACTCATCATCAAAAGCAGTCTTTGATTTTTTTTCTGAATGACAACTCATATAATTTCACCGCCTCACCTGTTTAAAGCAATAAATTATCCTTTCATATTTTTTTAAAAAAATACGAAAGGCTTTTATCTTTTTAAAAACATATTAATCCCAAGAATACAAAACAAAGAAAATTTAAAAATTATAATTAATATTTCTTAGCTTACATATTTAACTTGAATTTTTTTTGCTATATCCCTTGAAAGGGCAACATTCCTTTTGCCAAGTCTTACCACCACAGGACCTCCAAAAGGCTGCCTTGTCATTGAAGTTATTATAGTCCCCTCTCTAAAACCCATTGATTTTAATAATCCGATTTCAGGTAGTTTTTTTATAATGCATTTAGTTGGTTCTTTAATATCGCATAGTACTGTATACATTTCGCCATCTCCTTTTCTATCTCTTTCTTATTGATAACGATTCTCAATGTCATCTTTATTATATTTTACTCCATAACTCAAACATTGTCAATACATTGTCAAAGTTTTTATAATATTTTTCACTTTGCATATTTTGAATAAAAAGGATAATAAGTATTGCTTCATGAAGCAATACTTTTATAATAGTTATTGGCCAAAACTAATTATAAAAGTACGGTATTACAAAAAATATATTTGTGAGGGAGAGATTGTAATGAGTCTTAAGAAAAAGGCAATTTCAATTATTGTATCCCAATGCGTAAAAGCAGGTGGAATACCTCAGAAATTCAATTCAAAGGCAAAAAGTGGTAAAGTAAATAACGAAACAGATTATTGGTAATGATTCATTTTTAAGTAAAGTATATCCTGTTTCTCAAAAAGATGACCCCACATATACTCTAATTAAGTTTAGTAAAAAATAAGCAAATGTATTATTAAAACAAAGGGTAGAGTTTACATCATATGCTTTTTATGTATAAACTCTACCCTTAGATATAAAAACAGGAAGGACGAGTCATATGCAAGTATTTAAAAACAAAATTGTTATAATAAGTATTTTTATTTTGATAGCATTAATAATACTGGTTTATACTCAATTTTTATCACCAGTTAGCTTTTCCCTTAATTCTGCTAATTGGTATGTCGTTGATGATATAGAGTTTAATAGTATAAATTATCATTATTCTGAAGAGTATAAAAATTCCCCCAGTAATGATACACAATATCTTACAGATTCAGAAGTACTTCCATCAAATGATAAGAATGATTATGTTAAAGTATTTTATAACGTAAAGGCAAATAACAAAAGCATATTTGATATTGTACAGGTTGATTCCATGGTATATGAAATTGATGATAAATATAAAGACAGGTTTTTATACTCTTATTCAGCTTCATGTATTATGGTTCAGTCGGTAAACCGGCTTGGAAATTCACTTATCCCTTGTGATGTTTATATTTATGTAGGGGGTTTAGAAGAAGAGGAAATCAAAGAACTTATAAAAAGTATTTCTTTAAAGTTAATTTATCAAACAGAATTTTTTGGAACACGTACTAAAATTCTTGATACAAGAAATGTAAATGAATTTATAAATAGTCCTTATATTCAGGCAGAATAGAAAGAGGGGTAAGTTAATGAATATTATTAAACTTAAAAACGTAAATTTGAAGTATGGCAGTGGAAGTAACAGTGTTGATGCATTAAAAAATATAAATTTATCAATAGATAAAGGGCAAGTGGTGGCTATTACCGGAGCATCAGGATCAGGAAAAAGTACACTGCTTAATGTAATGAGTGGTTTAGACAAACCCAATTATATTTGCATTAATATTTTTTATAACAGTTTCAGTTACTGCAATTAATTGTGCAACTACCGTGTTTATGAGAATACAATTGAGAGAAAAAGAATATGCCATGTTAAGAGCTATAGGTTTAATGCCTTCAAGTTTAAAACATATAATAGTATATGAAATAACCATACTTACAACAGTAGGATTACTGCTGGGATATATTTTGTCCATTGTATCTACTAAGATTCTCCATAGCTATTTTAGTGTAATGATTGGTAATTATATGTATCAAATTCCATTTATAATTTTGCTGCCAATAAGTGTTTTCATAGTTTTGGTTCTTGGCTTATCATGTATACCTTTAATTAAAAGAATTAATAATATACAGGTTATAAGGGTTCTAAACAGTATTTAATTTTTAAAAAAATCATGCTGTTTCTTTATACGCAAAATAGATAAAGTCATCAGTAAAAAGTGCCTATAAACCTACCCATTCACCTGGGTAGGCAATAGTCACTTTTTTAAACCTTGATAAAATGGGACCTAAAAAAATAATTGAAGACCTCATTTCTACTGCGAGATCTTCGGGAACTTCAGTGCTGTTTATAGTTGAAGAATCAACTGTTACCACACCTTCCTCAAAGGTGACCTTGCAACCTATCTTCCTTAAAATCTCCAGCATTCTTTCCACATCTCTCAATCTTGGACAATTTTTTATAACGCTTATTCCATCGTTTAATACTGTAGCAGCAAGTATAGGCAAGACAGCATTTTTTGATCCTTCAACAGACATGGTTCCCTTTATTTTGCGACCTCCTGTTATCACTAATTTACTCATATAAGCACCTCCGCTACTGGGTGGTTAATTCTTTGTAAGTATTTAAGACTCTTAGAACTACAAAGTATATTATATTTTATGCGTGGTTTACAAAAGTGTTACTTTAATCACTTATGCCAGAAAAATATAGTGTTTCCTACTACTTTTAAATAAAATTAAATCAACTTTCGCACATAGTTAATGTGCAGTGAACATTGAAAAATCAATAGTTTTGGGCAATCTTAGAGTAAAATTAAAGTATGCAATTTTTCAAAAAAATATGGGAAGAAGTTAAAAAACCCCTTCCCATAATCACGTCTTTCCTGTATATTGATTAGTTGAAAATAC
>FZPS01000066.1_pt103 | contig 17818 bp, 10 predicted proteins | sample 1817821 | NCBI WGS metagenome assembly FZPS01 (sample SAMEA104158645, study PRJEB21678) | metagenome | place: Germany | collected 2015-04-21
GACTTCCCTGATGAAGCAGTTCGACAGCCGAAGCAAGATGATAGACGCTACGGGGAATTTTCGGTGTCAAACTTTTTGAAGTTAAAAAGACAAGAATAGGTCGAATGAACTTGCCTTTAGTGGTTGTTAGGCCGGAGAGCAGTACATCAACAGCTCTATTGGTAGAAGAGAGTAGAGTAGGAAATGTTTTTTCAAACTGTTCATACTCAACCAAAATGGGATATGTTATAGGATCTGTGGAAAAATTTTCCATACTGCTTCTCTTTTCCGGTTGCAAAATTAGTAATAAACGGTCAAATACGGAAGAATTTTGTATTTTTACATAACATTGACAATTTATGGAAAAACTATTTTTAATCGATGCATACGCCCTGATTTACAGAGCATACTATGCCTTTTTGAAATCACCGAGAATCAATTCTAAGGGATTAAACACATCTGCTATTCTGGGATTCGTAAATATTTTGGAAGATATTCTTACCAAGGAGAGTCCGACTCACATAGGAGTAGCCTTCGATCCTCCCGGTGGAACCTTCCGGCATGAATTATATAAAGAGTACAAAGCTCAAAGAGAGGAGACGCCGGAAGTCATCAGACAATCCGTACCAATAATAAAACAGATATTGGAGGCATACAGAATACCAATAATTGAAGTTCCCGGTTTTGAAGCCGATGACGTTATTGGAACCCTTTCAAAAAAGGCAGAGAAAAAGGGAGCAACAACATACATGATGACACCCGATAAAGACTTTTGTCAACTTGTAACCGATCGCATTTTGCTATACCGGCCTAAATATGGGAACAACGGATATGAAATACTGGGACCGGCAAATGTTCAAAAAAAATACGGGCTTAAATCAACCGCTCAGGTAATTGACATGCTCGGACTTATGGGTGACAGCTCTGACAATATTCCGGGGTGTCCGGGAGTCGGTGAAAAGACAGCGATCAAACTTTTAGATGAGTTTGGTGATATAGACACTCTGTTGGCAAACACCGATAAAATAAAGGGAGCTCTAAGAGAAAAAATCGAAAACAACCGGGAGATGATTTTATTAAGCCGGACGCTGGCAACCATCAAAACCGATGTGCCGGTTGAGCTTAATATGGAATCACTGAAATTGACCGCTCCCGATGAGTCCGGACTCACGGCTCTGTTTGAATCTCTGGAATTCAGAGCTCTGCTTTCCAGATTCAGATCAAAAGCAATTTCTCAAATAGGCGGTCCTGCAAAAAAAGAAGCCAACCAAACTAAAGTTCTTAAGAGAGAAGTCGTAGAGCCGGTTAAAGGGAAAAAAGAGGGTTTTCATGGCGATCTGTTTGAAGAAATTGCGGACGAAAGGCAAGGTTTGTTGGAATTTTCAAATCTCAGAGACTTAAGTTCGACTCAACATAGCTATCATCTTATTGATAATGAAGAAAGTGCCAAACTTTTAGCTGATAAAATTTCGACCTGTAATTTTTTCTGTTTTGACACGGAAACAACCGGAATAGACCCGATAGCGTCCGAAATTGTAGGAATGAGTTTTTCCGTCAAAGCTCATGAAGCCTGGTATGTGACAATTTCACCGGAGAGAGAAGAGAGAGAGAGGATGCTTGATATTTTTAAACCTCTGTTCGAAAACAAGTCAAAACTTAAAATTGGACAGAACATAAAATTTGACATGCTTGTTTTGGAAAATTACGGAATTGAGGTGAAAGGAGAACTTTTTGATACGATGATTGCCCACTACATTCTTCAGCCGGAACTTAACCACAGTATGAATTATCTCTCGGAGGTCTATCTGGATTACAAAACAATACATATTGAAGAACTGATAGGGGCTAAGGGGAAAAATCAGAAGAGCATAGCCGACCTCACGCCGGAGCAGATCTATGAATATGCATGTGAAGATGCCGACATAACCTTGCAATTAAAGGATATACTGGAACAGGAACTGAAAAAAGATGGGACCTATCCTCTTTTCAAGGATGTTGAAATGCCTCTTGTAAGGGTTCTAGCCTATATGGAACGCAACGGTGTCAGAATTGATACGGAATCTTTAAAAGAGACATCAATTCTGTTAACCGGGAGAATGAAAATCATCGAAGAAGAAATTTTCAGTCTAGCCGGATACAGCTTTAATATACTTTCACCCAAACAGGTGGGTGAAGTCCTTTTTGACAGACTAAAGGTTATAGATAAGCCTAAAAAGACCAAGACCGGACAGTATGTCACATCGGAAAGCGTATTGGAATCAATAAAGAACAGACACCCTGTTATAGAGCTTATTCTACAATACCGAAAACTAAAAAAACTGCTGGGCACATATGTTGACTCACTGCCGTTGTTGATAAACAGGAAAACTGGCAAAATCCACACCTCATACAACCAGACTGTAACAGCCACAGGAAGACTCAGTTCAAGTAATCCCAATCTGCAGAATATTCCCATTCGGGATGAAGATGGAAAAGAGGTTCGGAAAGCATTCATTCCCGATCCGGGATGCAAATTCTTTTCGGCAGACTATTCACAGATCGAGTTGAGAATAATGGCCCATCTCAGTGGTGACGAAAAGATGATTGATGATTTTATGCAGGGATATGACATACATAGAGCCACTGCTTCTAAAATATTCCATAAAGAGTTGTCGCAAATTACTCCTGCAGAAAGAAACAGTGCAAAAACCGCAAATTTCGGCATAATCTATGGTATTTCACCTTTTGGGCTTGCCGAAAGAATGGATGTCTCAAGAACGGAAGCCCGGGATTTGATTGATAATTATTTCAAAACATATCCTCAAATCAAATCTCATATAGACCAATCTATTGAAAAGGCTAGGAAAAGGGGTTATATAGAGACTGTTCTGAAAAGAAAGAGATATCTTCCCGATATTAATTCAAAAAATGCAACGGTACGCGGTTATGCCGAAAGAAACGCTATCAATGCACCTATACAGGGAAGTGCTGCCGATATAATCAAACTGGCTATGATAGCCATCCATAAGCGGTTCACGGAGCTTAATTTAAAATCAACAATGATTCTTCAGGTTCACGACGAACTCAACTTCAATGTTGTTGGCGGTGAAGAGGATTTAGTTAAGGAAATTGTAGTAGAAGAGATGGAAAAAGCCCAAAGTTTATCGGTTCCTTTGGTTGTTGACATCGGTTGGGGAGACAACTGGCTTGAAGCACATTGAATTAAACCAAATTATTCTGCCGATTTTTTCTTGAAAATATGACCGGCTTTATTTTTTTAAGCCGGAATTTAGACCAAAATATCCTTCATCTGGCGATAAAACTCCCATAATACAATACCGGCCGATACAGAGACATTCAAAGAGTGTTTTGTGCCGTATTGAGGAATTTCTAGTGAAAAATCACAAATATCTACCACGCTCTGTTTAATTCCCTTTACCTCATTACCAAAAATGAGAACATAATCGGTTTCGCTTTTCAACTTAACCTCATGAAGTTTGATACTTTTCTCCACCTGTTCAACAGCAACAGTTACGTTACCTTTCTCTTTCAGTCGCTTTACACAGTCAATACAACTCCTTTCGTAACTCCATTTAACCGTCTCCTCCGCACCAAGAGCAGTCTTATGAATCTCAACCAAAGAATTTTCGGGCGTGGCTGTTATTCCGCATAAAATAAGCTCTCTTATACGAAAAGAATCGGATGTTCTAAATAAAGAGCCCACATTATAAAGGCTTCTTACGTCATCAAGAACAATAGTAACAGGAAATTTTCTGCTTTTCTTAAATTCTTCAACCTTCATCCGGTCTAATTCCTCTATTTTGAGTTTTCTCATTTTATGTTCTCTTATTTTGCGTGTAAAACTTCTTTTTTTCTCAATAATGTTGAAAACCTATGAATTGTTTGTTAAAAGTTTCTTATTAAAATGTGGATTATAATTTTGGATATTAATTTTTATTTCCCATATCAAAATACAAATGTAAAATCAAAATGATAACCCTTATATTTTGTTCCTCTTTTCTAATATTTTTTTAACAGAATAAAAGGTGAATAAAAATAAAAGATATAAAAAATAAGATTTCAACTGTTGTTAATAAACCATCTATATTAAATAATATCAATAAAATAACTTGTTAATTTTATATTTTTAATATAAACAATCATATTGAAAAATGAAAGTAATAATATTTTACATTAGTTTTCAACACATTCAACAGGATAAAAATAACATCATAAAATAAAAAACAAAAAAAAACAAATCATATTTATTAATGTCTTCTTGAAAACTTTATCTAATGACAGTAAAACTAATGCTGACACTCTTTTTATTTTCATTATCGGTAATGATGGCATAGTATATGCCCGATGATAGTCTGTTTCCTCTGTTATCATGAAGATTCCAGCTGTATGAACCGCCGTTAGACCTTCCAATATGCAGAACATTTCCCGTAACTCCGGTAAATCTTATTGTACTGTTTGCAGTTAACCCTGTTACTGTTATCATATCTTCTGAATCTGGCATAATAGGATTAGGATATACAGTAATAGAGGAGTCTAAAAGAGTGTTTTCCGGATCTCTAGCTGTTCCGCCATATTCAATTATACCTTTGTCTGTACAAAAGAAAACAGAACCGTCAAGACCATTTTTCGTTATGCTTAAAATATTATCGGAAGGCAAGGGACTGTTCTCTGTTGTGAAATGTTCCAGTTCTTCTGTTCCATCAGGACTCAGTAAAAAAACACCGTTACTGAGAGTTCCTATCCATTTTCTGTTTCCTTGGTCTATATAAATGGCAGTAGTTAGGACTCCGTTTAGCAGATAGTCGGCCAGTCCGCTGCCATCATTCCTTGAAATTTTTATTCTTTCAAAAACAGGTTTATCGGTATTAATAAAATCGTCAGGGTTTTTGAGAATGAAAATACCTCTGTTTGTACCTATCCACATAGTACCGTCAAGGTCAAAATCATAAAAGAAAATATCGGAAATTTCTTCCGTTAATCCGTCTTGATTGACAAAAACAGGTCCGGAAAACCTGATTTTATCATCTTTGTTATTTTTTATAGTACCTTTTGTATCAATACATACAATTCCCGGAATATATCTTGAAGAATTGATCCACACAAGATTATTATTACCAAACCTGAGTTGTTTGAATGTAGGTAATCCGGCAATGTCTTTATAATAGAGTCCAAACCAGTTGCCGTCAGGTTCTAGAACTTTAATTATTGTGTCAACTTCATTGTTTGTCATCCATAGATTACCATCATTATCATATTGAAGACTGCTTACACTGACATAATCATATTTACGAACTTCAAGAATATTTTTAAGACCGCTGTTATCCCAGGTATGAAGTTTATGGAAAGAACCATTTTTAAACTCATAAAGACCCTGTCTTGCAGATCCGACGAAAATATGATTCCTGTCTTGCGGATCTTGAGCAGCTTCGGTAAGATTTATATAAGAGAGACCGGTTATCTCATTAATATTATCTTGAAATGATTTCCATTTTCCATTTTCCATTATCATTACCGTACCTGGATAGTTAATTCCAAAATAGTTTTGGCAACCGCTTACAGCCAGCATCTTGTCTGTTTCAGGCCAACTTACGGAATGAATCAGGTTACGTCTCGGTCCGTTCGGCATGATTCTGTATTTTTTACATCGGTATTCGTTATCTGCCAATTCAAATTGACACAAACCATCGGTACCGCAACTTGACCAAATACTGTTCTTTTCAAAAAACAGATGATTTATTTTGAAATTTTGAAATTTGTAGGAATCGTAATTATCAAGTGAGTTGTAAATGTGTATAATAGAATCTTGCAAGAGAATCATTTTATCATCCGTCAGACAAATATTTTCCACTCTGTCCATAATATTATGAAGAGTAGAATTTGTCCTGTTAATTTTCCAGACTCTCTTGTCATAGGATCTGCAAATAAGCTCTCCATCAAAGGTAAAAAGGTCTATAAACCTCTGGCTATGGAACTGTTTCCAGTTGTTACGGTCCAATAAATTGTCATTTATGTTACCCAACATTATACCATCCTTTTCAGTAGCACAAAAGATGGAATCTCCGTCAAGAGTGAAGGTTTTTACCGGTGAATTGAATCTATACGTATTTTTTATTTCAAGTCTGTGTAAATCAAAAAAGATAAGACCGGCTCCCGATGAAAGATATGCTATGTTTCCGGAAATTTTGATTTGATAGACGGATTTGTCAATGACAGTTGAATTTTTAAGATCCGTGAAATTAAAGAGCTTACCGTTTTCGTAAAGAATGTCAATATTTCCGTTCGAGTAAACCAAAATTATAGAGTTTTCAGCCTTACAGTAGGCCATGGTGGTAATTTGGTAGTCACTCAAACCGCTTGTTTTATCGTAGGTGAAAACGGCGTCATCATCGGGGTTATATGAATATAGCGAACCGTCACTAAGTACAAAAATCTGCCCGAATGCCTTTAATGACATAGTTGCGTCACTGTATGCCTGGTGTGATCTCCAATGTCCTATAGGAATACCTGCTTCGGTTTTTTGGAAAGGCAAAACCAACGTCACCGCAACAGATACGGCAAACGCAGCTTTTCTTATTTTCTGTATCATATTTTTTTCAGATAATCTGCCAGTTTTCTTACGGCTGCACCTCTGTGACTTATCAGGTTTTTGTTTTCAAAATCCATTTGAGAGAATGTCTCTTCAAATCCGTCCGGAATGAAAACAGGATCATATCCGAATCCTCCCTTACCGTGACGTTCTGTTCCTATTTTCCCTTTAACTATCCCCTCAAAAAAAATCTCTTTACCGCTAAGTAATAACGCAATAACTGTCCTAAATTGTGCACTCCGGTCTTTTTTTTCTTTCAACAGGAGAAGAAGCTTATCTATATTGGCTTCAGAATTATGGTTTCCGGCAAAACGTGCGGAGTGTACTCCGGGCGCTCCGCCAAGTGCCGTAACCTCCAGTCCGGTGTCATCGGCAAAACAGTCATAACCGTAATGCTCCTTTACATAACGTACCTTTTGGAGGGCGTTTCCCTGAAAGGTGTCCGATGTCTCCGGTATATCCTCGTGGCAGTCAATATCCGAGAGTGAAAGTATTTTGAACCCCTCTCCCAAAATTTGCCGGACCTCCTGAAGTTTATGGCTGTTGTTGGTGGCGAAAACCAGTTCCATATGGCTTATAATACGATATTAACTATCTTGTGCGGTACAACAATTACCTTACGAATATTTTTCCCGTCTATATATTTTTGAGTCCGTTTATTGGCCAGAACGGCATCCTGAATCTCTTCCCTAGTAGCGTCTGTTGGGAAATCCATAGTGAACCGGGTCTTTCCGTTGAATGATATCGAGTAGGTTACAACATCCTCTTTAAGCCATTTTTCGTCATACTTCGGCCAATCGGAATCACATACGGTTTCGCTGTTCCCAAGAGCCTCCCAGAGCTCTTCTGCTATATGGGGGGCGAACGGGGCTATTAGTTTTACAAGGTCCGTCAACACCTCATGATTATTACATTTAAGCGTAGTGAGTTCGTTCACACAAATCATAAATGCCGCTATCGATGTGTTGTATGAGAACTCTTCTATATCTTCGGTTACCTTCTTAATGAGTTTGTTAACAGATTTGAGTTCCTCTTTTGAAGGTGTCTCATTTGATATACTAAGTTTACCCACTTTATCGAAGAAGAGGTTCCACATTTTGCGGATAAACCGGTGGCAGCCGTCTATACCATTGGTGTCCCAGGGTTTGGACTGCTCTATGGGACCCAGGAACATCTCGTACATACGCAGTGTGTCGGCGCCATATTTCTCTATTATATCATCGGGATTGACTACATTGTACATGGATTTGCTCATCTTCTCGACAGCCCATCCGCAAATATATTTGCCGTTTTCAAGAATGAATTCGGCGGTCTCATATTCGGGACGCCAGGCCTTGAACCTCTCAATATCAAGCACATCGGATTCTACCATATTGACATCAACATGCAGCGGTGTGGTATCATATTGGTCTTTATGACCGCAGGAGACAAATGTGTTGGTATCCTTTATCCTATAGACAAAATTGCTGCGGCCCTGAATCATACCCTGATTGATGAGTTTGCTGAATGGCTCCTCCACCTTGCTTATACCGATATCTTTAAGGAATTTGTTCCAGAAGCGGGAATAGATAAGGTGGCCGGTGGCATGCTCCGAACCGCCAATATAGAGGTCAACATTTTTCCAGTAGGCAATGGCTTCGGGACTTACGAGCGCCTTATCGTTGTGCGGATCCATATAACGCAGATAGTAGGCCGATGAGCCTGCAAAGCCGGGCATGGTATTCAGCTCAAGCGGAAACACATTGATATTGTCAATTAGGGAATTACTTACCACCTTGTTTGTCCTTATATCAAAGGCCCAGTTCTTGGCATGTCCGAGTGGCGGTTCGCCGGTCTCGGTGGGTCTATATTCGCTAACTTCGGGGAGCTCAAGCGGCAGAGCCTCCTCGGGAACGATTGTAGGTATTTTGTCTTTATAATAGATGGGGAAGGGCTCGCCCCAGTAGCGCTGGCGGCTGAATATGGCATCACGCAGGCGGTAGTTGACCTTTACCTTACCCAGATTGTGCTCCACAACATACTTTTCGGTTGCGGCTATAGCCTCTTCAACAGAGAGTCCGTTCAGTACAAGTCCGCCCTCACAGATAAAATCGGGGCGGGGGGAGTTCATCATTATTCCCTCCTTGGCCACAAAGCTCTCCTCCGATACGTCACAACCCTCTATGAGCGGACGTATCTCCAAACCGAAATGTTTGGCAAATACGTAGTCCCGGCTGTCGTGGGCGGGAACGGCCATAATGGCGCCCGTCCCATAGCCGGCTAATACGTAATCGCTTATCCAGACAGGAACATCTTCGCCGGTAAGAGGATTGATGGCGTATGAACCGCTGAATACGCCTGTTACCTTGTGGTCGGCTATGCGCTCGCGTTCGGTACGCTTCTTAACGGCCGACAGATAGGTATCAACATCGGCCTTTTGTGCGGGTGTTGTAAGCTGCTCCACCAATTTGCTTTCGGGAGCAAGCACCATGAATGTCACGCCGAATATGGTATCGGCACGGGTGGTGAATATGGTGAACTCTATATCGCTATCCTTTACGCGGAACAGTATCTCGGCACCTTCGGAACGGCCAATCCAGGTGCGTTGAGTCTCCTTTATGGAGTCCGACCAGTCTATGGTGTCAAGACCCTCCAGCAGACGCGGGGCATAGGCCGATATACGCAGGCACCACTGTTTCATTTTCTTCTGCTCCACAGGGAATCCGCCTCGTTGGGAGACACCGTCTATTACCTCGTCATTAGCCAGAACGGTACCCAATTCGGCGCACCAGTTAACCATAGTCTCACCCAGATAGGCAATGCGATAGTTCATAAGAACATCGGATTTTTGTTTCTCATCCATTGTCCTCCAATCATCTGCAGTAAATGAAAGTTCCTCGGTTTGTGCTATATCAAGACCTGCCGTTCCCCTTTTTTTAAAGTGTCCGATCAGATTCTCTATGGGCTGCGCGCTCTGAAGCTTGTTGCAGTAGTATGAATTGAACATCTTTATGAAAGCCCACTGTGTCCAGTGATAGTAATCCGGCTCACAGGTACGCACTTCACGGTTCCAGTCAAACGAGAACCCTATTCTGTCAAGCTGTTCACGATAGCGGTTAATATTATTCTCTGTGGTTATGGCCGGATGCTGGCCCGTCTGAATAGCGTACTGTTCGGCAGGCAGACCATATGCATCATACCCCATGGGGTTGAGTACATTGAAGCCGCACTGTCTTTTGTAGCGTGCATATATGTCCGATGCTATGTAACCCAGCGGATGTCCTACATGCAGTCCCGCCCCTGACGGATAGGGAAACATGTTAAGTACGTAATACTTGGGTCTGGAGGGGTCTTCAAAAACATTGTAAGTGCCCTGTTTTACCCATTTTTCCTGCCACTTCTTCTCAATTGCCTTGAAATTGTATTCCATTCTTAGGGAAAAATCTGATTTTTTGCAAAATTACACAAAATCAGCAACAATAACCCCATAGAGCTATGACAGGATTTTATTTTAACCAGACCCAACTGTGAACCTTGGTTTCAGAGGGGGTGTAATGAAGCGCTTCCATATCGGGAATATCAATTACGTAAGTCCTGCGTGAAGCGTTGTTCAGTTTTGCCTCCCTAAGCCACAGATTTGCACGTTTCAGCTCTGCATACGTGATCCCGTTCTCTTCCGCAAAACTGACGAGGTCGTCAATAGGGTTAGTGATTGTAATTTGACGTTTCGGCGGAATATAGGGATAAAGTTCATCGGGTGTGAAACTGAATCCGAACTGATGCGGGTTCTCAAGCATCATCTTGGCAGCTAAAAGACGAAACATATAACGCGATGTCTCATCGACAAGCCACATATTCAATGCACTCTTTTGACGCTGATTCTCTATGCGGCGCACCATTCCCTGTTGTCCGCCGTTATAGCTGGCCGCCACCGTCATCCAGTCGCCGAATTTTGCATATGCATCGCTCAGATATTTGCATGCGGCCTCGGTGGATTTCACCAGATTGTATCTCTCGTCAATATTTGCGTTTACCTCAAGGCCGTAGGACCTGCCGGTTGACTGTATGAACTGCCAGAGTCCGGCGGCGCCTGCGCCCGAAACCGCCTGGGGATCAAGATTGCTCTCAATGACCATAAGGTATTTCAGGTCATCGGGAACTCCCATACGTTTCAAAATCGGTTCTACTTGCGGAAAATAGCGGTTGGCCCTTTTGATTATAAGGGTGGATGCGTTGTGAGAATAGGTAAAAGCTATGAGCTCCCTGTCCATGCGTTCGCGCAGATCGGCACGGTCAAAGCGTATGGTATCTCCGGCAAACACCATATAATCCGGCACTTTGGGAACCGGTTGGGCTGCAGCTTCGGAGTTGAAATTGAACAGTGAAAAAAATGACAAAATAATAATGGAGAGAGAGATAGGTTTATGGTTCATTGTCTTATATGATTTATATTTGGTTATATGTTGCATTTTGGGATGCGAAGATAATGCAAATGGGTATAAGAGCAAACAAAAATGTCTTTATCCGATGATTTTTCAATTCCGATTATGCTCTACTCAGATGGCGCAAAATTGATATAGAGTTGGCAAATAACCCTTTTTTGTTCTTTTGAGAGAATTATTTTAAAGCTGACAGTTGTTTGATAAATATTTTGAAGTAACTTTACAGAAATATAAATTTTATTAATTTCATAAATTCCAAACAAAATGAAACACCAGACTTTATTTAAGAAGCTTTTTTTCTGTTTGATCTTCTTATTCAGCGCTATGGCAATGGCCCAGCACAAAATGGACGATGTGATTCCCGGAATTGACGGTCCGCTGCCCATATTGGATCACATGCCTCCCGGAGCCGCAGAGGGAACAGTGGGCTGTTTACATCTGGAAAAGGTTAACAGCTATGTCATATACTTTAACGGGGATCCTATATTCTATTTTTATGCCGATTTAAAATTCCCCTATCCATCGATATTTGGAGCGGAGAGCTACACTTTACAGATATACGATTCAAAGTCCGATACATGGAAAGATTTCTTATATAACAATGAAGTTTGCACAACTACAGGAGATAATTTCAGCATTGATATTAAATATTTGGGGAATGAGATCAATTTTCGTCTTAAACTGAACGGAGGAGTAATGGACGGATATGTATCAAATTCCGTACTGGTTAAGCAACAGCAGCGCCGTTCCAGAATGACATCCTGGAGCAGTGATTTTGGCTACAAGGAATTTGTAGGCGATGTCTTTGAGCAGCCGGAATTCCATATGGAAGCTTACAATGCAGAAAATAAAAAATTTGAGACTGTGATGTATCCCTACTCTTATTGTACATACAAGTGGTACAGACGTAACCCCAACAGTTATGAGATGACACTTATAGAAGGTGCCGATTCTGCCACTTATACAGCAACAGCAGATGATGTGGGTTATCAGTTGGTTCTGTTAATAGAGGGTGATGATGAACACTACAGTCTGTTATTTCAGGTAGAATCGCCAATAATCAGATACCCCATTTACAGCTCTTTTGAATATAAGGGAAGCGACGGGTTTATAATCAATACCAATTATATTCTCCCGGAAGAGGTCCTTTCAATGATCAATATCTCATGCTTTGGTGAATACGACACCGTTACACAAACTATGCCGATGATTGATATTCCAATCAATGAGATAGTTACCATTAAAGAGGGGCAATATGCCTTTTATTGTGACAGTTTGACTGATATAATATATGATTTTCATTTGCCAGATAATCAGTATTCATTGATTCAAACCTGTACTATGTTTGGAAACAGGATGGTAGAAGACCTGTATGCAGGTTTCTATTCTCAACCAATGCATATTCAAACAGAGCTGGACGGAGCTCCCGTGGTACGTGATATCGAGTTGCTGAAAAAAAATATTTCGGGAGGAATAGAGATTGTTAACATTGCCGACAGTATTATGCATATCATAGGCGACACCATTGTACTTGACATGATAATTGGCGATTACTATATCAGAGTTCCGGGAAGTGCCGATAACGAGACAACATATTTCTCCAACACACCTCTTTGGAGCGATGCCGATATTGTAAACCATCCCTCTTATACCTTACATTGGGAGGACTCTATCTTTGTTGTCAAGCTTATAAATGCGATTGTGCCCACAACCGGCAGCGGTGTTGTTGAAGGTGAAATATATGAAGCAATAGGAGACCTTAACGCGCCTGCACGCTCGCCTTTTAACAATCATACCCGGAACGCTTATACTCTCTATTTGAGAGACGCCAACAATAATTTGATTGCCAAAACCGTTTCCGATACCGACGGCGCTTACCGTTTCTCGGATATACCGTTCGGAGAGTACGATGTAATTATCGATGCAGTAGGATACAGAATGTTGACGCAACCGCACCATGTTGTCCTTACTGAAGAGACCGCTTCGATATCCGGTGTCGATTACAGCGTAACGAACGATGGTGTTGAAGCAAGGAGTATTCCGGTTGGTGTGAAGTCTGTCAAAACAGATAGAAGTGAGAAAGACGATGTTGTTTACGATCTGAACGGAAGGGTGATAAACGCTATTCCGGAGCAGGGAATATTCATTAGGAACGGAAAAATACACTTTAGCAGATAATATTTTACCATATAATTAATTTCTTTAATTTTGTATGTGGATGACATATGGCTTCGCTGTTTTTACGCTGAAAACAGTCGAAGAAATGTTGCTATGTTGTTTGTGTATAAAGAAATATATCTAACCAAGTTGTTTAATAATGAAGTATGAAAAGGATTATTCTCTTTTTGATTACAGGTGTTCTGTTTGCTTCATGCAGTAACCGGAATGCCAAAATCGAAGCCGTTCATAGCGGTGTTACCATAGTTGTTCCTCAGGGAAATCTGACCGTGAGGGCTATTGCCGATAATGCATTCCGGGTTACTTGTGCGCCGGTGGATATGGAGTTTCCTGAGCTTGAAAACCTTATCTATATGGACAGCTCAGCGGAAGCATACCCGGTAATCCACGAAATAAAGAGAAGAAGGATTGTTATGAGAACCGATCCCGGTAACATCAGTGCTTCAATCAATCTTCGCAACGGTAATATAACCTTCCTTGATGCTGCAGGAAAAGTCCTTCTTAAGGAAAAACCGAATTCGCGCATAGTTACGCCTGGACGCACGGGAGAGTTCAATTCGCTTGCCGTAAGCCAGTCTTTCCTCACTCCCAAAGACGAGTTCCTGTTTGGGACCGGTCAGTTTCAGGACGGCTATCTGAACATACGCGGACTGACTCGTCGGCTGACTCAGGTAAATTCGCAGATCTCCATCCCTATGGTCATATCCGGCAAGGGTTACGGAATACTCTGGAACAATTACGGACTTGTTGACTACAATCCTTCGGAAACCATCGTTGAATTACAGCAGGGTGAAGCCGACGGAACATCGGTCGTTGTGGACGCCACGGGAACAGCCGGCAACATTCGCGAGCGTCGCTCTTTCAATGATTTCAGCGGTGAATTCGAGGTTAGCGCCGGCGGTGAATACTCCCTGCTGCTCGACGTTGGTCAAAGTATGGCACGTAAACACTTTATGATGATTGACGGCGATACTGTTATTGATGTCACCAACACATGGCTGCCGCCCACCTCATCAATCATTATCAATCTTAAAGCAGGCAAGCATAAGATCTTTGTCAGCGGTTCACGCGGCGACAGACCTTCTGTGGGAATAAGGCAGGTGACGGATGTCACCACATTCAGTTCGCCCGTGGCAACGGCGCTTGACTATACCCTGTTTGCCGGCAGCGCCGATGAGGTAATTGGCACATACCGCAACCTTACGGGAAAGGTTCCCTCCGTGCCGGAGTGGGCGCTGGGTTATATACACTGTCGTGAACGTTACAACACCCAGGCCGAACTGCTCAACAATTCACACCGTCTGCTTGATGAGGGTTACCGTACCGGTATAATTGTTCAGGACTGGCAGTGGTGGGGCAAGTACGGCTGGAACGCCATGCAATTCGATGAGGACAGATACCCAAATCCAAAGGCCATGACCGATGAGCTGCATGCAATGGATATGAGACTCATGCTCTCTGTCTGGTCCAAAATAGACCGCAACTGCGAGGTGGGCCGTGATATGGCTTCCAAAGGTTATTACATAGAGGGTACGGACTGGATTGACTTCTTCAACCCCGATGCTGCCGCTCTTTATTGGAAGAATTTCAGCGAGAAATTGCTGCCCACGGGAATAGATGCATGGTGGCTGGATGCTACCGAGCCTGAGAATGATGACCTGCGGGGACGTATGGTAGCGGGCGGCACCATTCCCGGAGAATTCTATCGCAACGCATATCCCAATATGGTAAACCATACGGTTTTCAACGGTCTCAGAGAGAGCCAGCCTGACCGTGAACCCATAATATTGACTCGAAGCGGATTTACCGGAATACAGCGTTACGGCGCCATAAACTGGTCGGGTGACGTGGGTAATGATTGGGAGACATTGAGACGTCAGATTGCAGGAGGCTTGAACCTTATGGCTACCGGCCAGCCTTGGTGGACTTACGATGCAGGCGGCTTTTTCCGTCCCAATGACCAGTACACAAATGCCGACTATCAGGAGCGTATGTTGCGCTGGCTGCAGACATCCGTATTCCTGCCCTTCATGCGTGTGCACGGCTATATGAGCCGCACCGAGCCATGGAACTACTCTGTTGAGACCCAGAAAAATTTCCGCGAACAGATAAATCTGCGCTACCAACTTCTCAATTATATCAAGGAGTGCGCCGACAGGGTAAGCAACGAGAACTACACCATTATGCGTCCGCTTGTCTTCGATTTTCCCAATGATACCGAGGCTCTCAAACAGCAGACCCAGTATATGTTCGGCCCCTCCCTGCTTGTCTGTCCCGTCACCGAACCGGGTGTTGAAACCATGCGTGTATATCTGCCCAAATACGGGCCGGGCTGGGTCTTTTTCGACAGCTACGTTTCGGATTACGATGAGACGGATGAACACTATCGCAAAATGGATAGCGAAACGGTGTATAAGGGCGGCCAGTATGTGGATATACCCGTTGCCCCATACCGCATACCGGTATTCCGGAAAGCCGATCAAAATATTATTTTGTCGCCTCTCCGGCCCCTGAAAGATTAATGATGCTAACCAACAACTAATATGAATATGAAGAAAATTGTAAGTTTTTGTTTTGCGCTTGCCGGTCTGTTCGGCCTGAGCAGCGCACAAGTCTCGGAATGGAACGTTGAAGTGACGTTCTACTCCCCCTCGATTGTACATATTTACAAGACAGCGGCTGACAATACCACTCCCAAACAGAGCCTCTCTGTTACTATGGAGCCGCAACAGGTCAAGGTAACCTCCTCCGAGGCCGCATCCGGCAAGGTCTATAAATCGGCCGAACTGACGGTAGAGGTAACAGGCGGGAATGTCTCTTTCCTGGATAAGAGAGGAAATAATCTTCTCAAGGAGCTCTCATACAGTCACGGAGATGCCTCTCAGACTCAGTATGCTGCCCTGAATGTATCGCAGTCGTTCAGCATAGACCCGGATGAGCCTATTTACGGACTTGGAATCTTACAGGAGGGACGTATGGATATGCGCGGCACCAACCGCCGTATGATACAGGGTAACACCGACGACTACTGCAACATAATCCAATCCATAAAGGGTTACGGACTGTTCTGGGACAATTATTCTCCCACCACTTTCCGGGCAAATGAGGAGAGTTTTTCGTTCATCTCCGACAACGGCGGATGCATAGACTACTATTTCATCTATGGAGGCGATGCCGATGGAGTTATAGCAGGCATACGTGAGCTTACAGGCACCGTGCCGATGTTGCCGCTCTGGAGCTTTGGATTTATGCAGAGCCGCGAGCGCTACAAGACCTCGGCCGAACTTACCGGAGTGCTTGACCGCTACCGTGAATTGAACATTCCCATTGACTGCATGATACAGGATTGGCAGTACTGGGGTAACAACTACCTGTGGAACGCCATGGAGTTCAACAGCCCCGATTTCAGCAATCCCGAGCGTTGGATAAAACATATTCATGACCGCAACGCACACCTTATGATTTCAATATGGTCCTCTTTCGGCCCCATGACCAAACAGTATCGCGAACTGCAGCCCAAGGGTCTGCTGCTTGATTTCCAGACCTGGCCTCAGAGCGGACTGACCGACTGGCCGCCAAGGATGGACTACCCGTCGGGCGTACGTCCGTATGACCCGTACAGCCAGGAGGCGCGTGACATATACTGGAACCATCTGGAGCGTCTGCATGAGCTGGACATTGACGGCTGGTGGATGGACTCGACCGAGCCCGACCATCTGGGCTTCAGGGATTCGGATCTGGACCTGCCGACCGCCATGGGTCCGTTCCGCCACGTGCGTAACGCCTATCCTCTGTTGGCAGTAGGCGGTGTTTATGACAATCAGCGGGCACTGTATAATGATAAACGTGTGCTCATACTGACCCGTTCGGCTTTTGCCGGTCAGCAGCGTTACGGCTCCAACACATGGTCCGGTGACGTGCAGTCCAACTGGGAGAGCCTTAAGAGACAGGTTCCCGCGGGTCTGAACTTTGCGCTTACCGGTAACCCCAACTTCAACAGTGATATAGGCGGCTTCTTTGCCAACAGTTACAATGAGCGTTCGCAGGATGGAAGCGCCACAAGGAATCCTCTCTATCAGGAGCTTTATGTGCGCTGGATGCAGTACGGAGCCTTCAGCCCCATGATGCGCAGCCACGGAACGGAGGTTCCCCGTGAAGTCTTTCACTACGGTCAGGCCGGAGAGCCCGTGTACGATGCTTTGGTGGAGGCTATAAAATTGCGTTACAGCCTGCTGCCATATATCTATTCGCTGGCACACGAGGTAAGCGCCAACAACGGCACATACCAGCGCGCCCTGTTCATGGATTTCAGGAACGACCGCAATGTATGGAACATAGGCGATCAGTTTATGTTCGGCCGTTCACTTATGGTTGCACCGGTGCTGGAGGCCCAATATACGATGAGCAGAGCTGTCAGCTGGAGTCGCAGCGGTATGACGGACGTTGACTTCAGCGAGCCCAAGGAGACAACGCTCTATCTGCCGGCAGGCACTGACTGGTATGACTGGTACACCAACGAGCGGATGGAGGGAGGCCGTGAGATTACCCGCGTAACGGGCATCAATACGATTCCCCTTTACGTTAAGGCCGGAACCATCTTACCTATAGGCCCCGATGTACAGTACTGTACCGAGAAGCCCTGGGATGACCTTGA
>FZPS01000191.1_pt32 | contig 17813 bp, 12 predicted proteins | sample 1817821 | NCBI WGS metagenome assembly FZPS01 (sample SAMEA104158645, study PRJEB21678) | metagenome | place: Germany | collected 2015-04-21
ATCTACGTGTTACTCACCCGTTCGCCACTCTCTATACACCCGAAGGTGTATATACCGTTCGACTTGCATGCCTAAACCACGCCGCCAGCGTTCGTCCTGAGCCAGGATCAAACTCTCCATCATAATTAAATTATGTAGAACTGACAAGAGCTTCGTATTCACTTTTTCTCTATGACACTCTATATACTTTTTAAAAGAACTTTGTTGCGCACCCAGCATTATCGCTGAGCACGTTCCGCCATCTTTCCTATAGGGCTTTTTTTGTCAATATAAATCTTTCGCTCTTTTCTTTGATGAGGAACAAAAGATGTAGCTATATATCACAAAGATAAAACGATATAAATATCAAAATAAATTTAAACTTTTTAAATTAGCCGATTATTGGGGTGTATTTAGGCGAATTCCTACCGGTCTGTGATCGCTGATGAGGTTTAAATAGTTGTTATATCCGCCCAAAATATTCTCCACGAGAATGACGCGACAGACCTCCCCCGCATCCTCGAAATCATCAAAAAGCTCATTTGTGATGAGAATGTGATCTATGATGCTGAGATAGGTTGGATACGACACGGTATAATAGGTAGGATTTTGCGCGATAGGCATGGTGGTAAAGAGATATTCCTCCGGCTTATCCAAGAAAGGCAGGAAGACATTCGTCTCGCGCGGCTCCTGAATTTGATCGTTGAGATCGCCGAGCATGACCACCCTCTTATCCGAGAGATTGGTGCTGATATAGGTTTCGAGCAGAGTGGACGCCTCGCGCCTGCGCATCTCCTCATCCCAGGGATCATCCTCATCGATATAGTTATCCCCCAATGCCTTAAAGTGGTTATTGATGATATAATACTCCTCATCCTCATAGCCCATTCTGAGCACGTAAGGCGGACGCGGAAAAGGCCTGCCCATGCCCGCATATATGGTATATTCGTTTTTGAGCTCCACCTTTGAGGCATCATAGAGATAGCCCAGACACCAGCTTGTGCCGGCGTTATAGACCAATGCCTCATAATCCGGCAGCCTGCTCGCCAATTCATGCAATTTATAAGGCTCCATGATCTCCTGCAGGGCAAAGATTTCCACCTCCATCTGCGGGATGATATCCACCAAGAGATCTATGGTATTATCATTAAGCGGAAAGAGTTGCAGATTCCAAGTGACGATATCGAGGGTATAATCCGTGCCGAATTTGAGTATATTTGTCTCTACATCCGGCGGCGTGAGACTCTGATTTTCCCCACAGGAGGAGAAAAAGAGCGCAAAGAGCAGGATCAACAGCGCATAGCTATATTTCTTTTTCATCTAAATAAACCTTATATATGAAGAGCAGAGCCCCGCGCCGATCCGACTAAAAACACGCCTGAGACATCCATTAAAAGGATCTCCCCGCTCGGGACGCATCCCGAAGCCATAGTAGCAAGCACACAAACCAGATTTTCCATATCGCCCTATATCAAGGAAAGAAGCCCGCAGCCACTATCGACCACGGGCTTTCTTTCAATTATAGATTATACATCTCTATTTCATGAGCAACATTTTGCGTGAATAGCTCTCGCCATCGCTCTTTACTTGATAGAGATAGAGTCCGGACGCCACGGGCTTGCCGAGATTGTCCTTCCCATCCCAAACGAAGCTATTCTGCCCCTTTGAGACGGCTCCTTTATGCAGGCTTCTCACCAGCTGACCTTTCATATTATATATGCTGAGATCAGCCTCGGTATGTGCCTTACTTTCAAAGGAGATAGTAGTTTCCGGATTGAAAGGATTGGGATAGTTATACAGCTTTGCGAACAGCGCATCTGACACGAGATCCTGCGTGCTGACATAAGTATCCGGCGCCGTGGTGGTAAAGCGTATTGCCAAACCCGGCTCAAGCGGCGCTGCCGTAGGCGGATATATATTTGAATATGTATAAGTAATTCCCATGAGATGCGTAGTATCCATGAGCCCCACGGTGCAATAGTTACCTGTGAGAGCAGGATTGTCGATAGTATGATACTGCACGATTATATCGCCATCTTCGCCATCCTTTGGATAGAGCATGAACTGGAACTTCTCCAAGGAAGCATCCTCACCCGCATCGATGGTATATTGACTGTAAGCATCGTTCCATTGCACGATAAAGCGGTTATTCGCCTCGTCGTGCCAATAGATTAACCTCATATCATCAAAGAGGGCTTCACCGCTATCATTATAGCCTATTTTCATGCCTTTGAGATCATCCCAATAAGCGGCGATAAGCGCCTGAGGTCCCAATGCGGCAGGGATATAGTGATTATTGAAATAGCTGTCATTGGTATGCACGAATGATGCCCAACCGTTTGAGCTGAGCGTGATTGCATCGTAATCCTCGCCATAGAATCTGAAAGTGAAGGGCAACTGCACGCGCAAGACGTCATCGTCCATTACTTCCCAGACCTCGCCTTCCCCGCCCAAGAGCGGATCGGTCTCCACCCAAGAATAGACGGGCGCCATGTCATAATCCACGTCCGTATTATCATAGATGAAATAGCCATATTCGCAGGGCCCCGTGGGATCGTTCATGCCGGGAGTTCCCGCCGTGATCGCATAATTCGCCGTGTATTCATAGCCGTCATCATTAGAGAAAACGAAGCGCATAGGCAAGCTTCTTCCGTTATAAACATCGGGCATGGTAGTGATGGAGGCATTGAAGCTAAAGCTTTCGCCCGCAGCGATATCACCCAGCTGTATAACAGCGTCGTCCGCAGTGGCAGCATTGCTCTTACTAAAAGCGGTGACCTTCACGCCTTGCAGCTCCGACGAGCCAAAGTTTATACCCGTGAGCGTGATCTGCGAAGTGCCGTTTAGCGCGATATCTCCCTCATAATCCATGATCATGAAAGTAGCACCGCCCACCTTGACGCCAAAGCGATAATCAAAGGAAGGATTTTGGGTGATGAGCTTGAGATTGACGATCTCGCCGGGACGCAGGTTTGCATCTCCCGTGAGCGCAAAGTTCAAGGTATGCTCCTCTCCCGCAGCCAGATCAAAGCTGCCCGGATTGAGCGCTTCAGACGATATCCTCTCATGCTGCAAAAGCTCTGCCGATACACCGCTAAAGCCTGAATCGGAGAAGTTTTTCAGCGTGATAGAGATCTCCGCGCTTTCGCCTGCCTCAAGCTGAGTTTCAAAGGCAGTATTTGCCGAGACTCCGATCTGCGCATCCCCTGTGGGCGCGAGAATCTTTGAGAGCGGCACATAGTTTTCTTTTGAGACTGTGAGAAAGAGCGGCCCCTCTACCGAGGTATCCACCGGCAGAATCGCCTCGCCATTTTGCACGCGCACATACTCGAAATTGACGTTATCCTTAGTACCCGTCACCACCGCATTATTCAGATGAGGCGCACGGATGCGGATATGCGATTGCGATTGCGAGAAATCCAAGCCCTGAGCCACCACGTTTTCTTCTATTCTATCCGGCACCAGCACCCACATATTCAGAGAGGGATCTGACAACAGATTATAGACGTGGAAATAGAAAGGCACATACTGATCCATCCCGATTTCCAAGGGGAAGTTCTTATATAGCTCCACTTTACCCATCAGCACGGAGGTTCCGAAATTGCGCACTCCGAGATCGAATATACTTCGGAAAGCACCGCTGGAGATAGAGTTATTCAGCCTCGTCTTGGTATGAAGATCCGAGGGTCCCACGAACGCCACGCATCCGCCGGGATTCGCAGCCGTTCCGCGACGCATCCAGTTTTCACCGAAGCAGGGATTCACGTTCGCATTATCGAAGTCGCCGGTATTACACACGATGGAGAACACTATGGGCAACATCGCGCCATTATTGGTCTCGTTAATATTTTCATTATGGAAATAGGGATAGTGCCAACCGTTCGCATCTCCCCAACCGCGATAGCTGATGAACTGCACACCGCTGTTGATGGATTGCGTGATCTGGGAGGTTCCCGGGAACTGACCGGGATAGTAAACCGTATCCACTTCCGCATAGCCGAAATCAAGCAGCTTATCGCGCAGCCATCTACTCATCCACACGGGAGTAGTAGGACGCAGCGAACCTTCCGCATAGTTACCCGCAACCATGAGCGAACGCTTCATCCAGTCCGTATTCGCCATATAAGGACTGCGTTCATAGCCCACGCTTTTGCTCAGCATATTCGCCATCTGCATGATCTCTGCAAAGGAGAATCTTCCCACTAACATCTCCGGGAAATAGTCATTACCTTCGATTAAGGCATAGGTCTGATCATCCGCATCCAGCTCGTTATATTCCGGCGAAGGATAGCGGAAGGTGGGAATAGAGAAATTACCCACGGTATCGCCCATGAGCACCAGATAGTCCGGTCTGTGATCCAAATAAAAGTCTTTAATAGTCTGACGGATCTCGTTTGCACTACTACCCGCATCCTGTTTATCGATTACGTGTACTTCAAAGCCCAAAGAGCGTTTCCAGCGGATGAATTCACCCTGGAAGTTCGCCAATTGCGAGTGTGAGATGATGAGCATCTTAGGCCTCGCAAAGGGCAGATCTTTCAGATATGAGGTATACCAGTTATCGGCAAGCTCTCTATATGCAGGAGCGAAAGCCTCCGAGATGGTCTCGGGCAGCTGGATAGCACCGCTTCCACGAATCTGAACATCGAGGTCCGAGAGCGTTAAAATCTCATCAGCTGTTTCAATTTGAGTGTTTATCCTGAGGCTCACCCCACGCATCTCGCGGAAGGTGAAAGGTTCCACCAAGTCGAGGGCAGATTCATGCACCTCGGAGCGTGTAGTCTGATACTCACCATTGTGATCAAACACACGCCAGGTCATATAATTTATTTCAAGCTCGGCTTCTTGATATGGAAAAGCCAAGGTGCGCATTATCACCGGAGTCTCGGGAAACTCTTCATCTCCCGGCTCTCTGATCTCTGCGCTGAAAGGCGTCTCCCGCACTGCTCTAAGCGAGAGTTCCACTCCAAAGCCGCTATCTTGATAGTGTTCAAATGCCGCTGCACTCAAGAAGGCAACGCACATCATGGACAAAATGATTATTATTTTCTTCATTAATTCCTCCCAATTCGACAAATCAACTGTGCAATTTTCATTCCGATATACATATATTTATCCTTTGAGATATGATCTCCATTTTTTTAGTTCAAGAAATACCAGCGCAGCCCCGCATGAATGGACATGGGCAAGGGCATAACGCCATGATAGTTCGTATCTAACAAGTTCTTTGCTTCCAACTGAAGCTCAAAATTACGGCTGATATCAAGATTCAGCCAAATATCCATAATGCTGGAAGGTTCTATATAATAGCTATCCGCATTTCGCAAATGATAGCCCGTAAAAGTCGCCAGATTCGTTCCGAGAGCCAGCGCATTATCGTGTCCTAAATGCCACTTGAGTCCGGCACTCAGCCCGAAGCGGTATTCAGGATAATAATTGCTGGGGCGATTATTGGTATAGTGAAATTTAAAATAATATTCCCAACGCAGGCTTGCCATGGGCTCCCAATTCCCAAACCTGTGGGCAAAACTAAGCTCCGCATCCATCAGCATGGTGCTTATATCAACTTCGTTGCTATGGGATTCTCCATAATATGCATATTCTTTGCCCTCGACCCTGCCTATTCCAACACTCGTAGAAAGCGCATCATCATCGTAATCAAGATAGAAGCGACGAGTGTAATCACGGATGAACTCGATTGCTCTGAGGACTTCATCATTGACGGGATGGCTCACCGATTTAGAAGGACAGCTATCATGATTGAGCATGTCGTTTTCAAAGCCCAAAGTAAAGCGCCGGAGCTTCTTATTTATATTGAAGAGCAAATTGTGCATATAATCTTCGCCCGTATAAATCCTTTGAGTGACATCAAGATACAGATATTTATCCCAATCTACATGAAGCTCAAAGAAGTTCACAAAATCGGGATTAGATTCATCATAAGGCGCGATATAATTCCGCTTGAGATCGCGATATTCATAACGCCCGGAAAACTTGCCATAGCGATATTTACCTTCCCCATTCAGAGCAATAGCAAAGAGATCGCTCTTTCTTTTGAGCGAAGAACTCTTTGAGGAAATGGCATCTTTTGCCCAAAATACTTCCATCCGTGAATAAGGCAAAAGCAGCTCTAAATGATCGTAGCTAAAGCGATTTTCCAGCTGCGGAACATCGGTCAGACGCCAATATGAGGTCTTGAGTTCCAGCTTATTCAACTGCTTCTTGTGGCTCACTTTTTCATAGCGCAGCTCACCAAACTCAAATTCATAGTTCAAGAGCAGCCTCAGCGCATCGCTACTGATATCGCGCTCTAACCACTCGCCATTTTGCAGATGGTAATTTGCCATGAGGCTAAGCGCACGAACGCCAAAGAGATCGCCCTTATTGATACCGAAACTCATGAGCTTGTTATCCCCCTCGCCAATGCTGCCTTGCAGATGGGAAAGGCTTACGGGATTTTTATAGACCCGCGTGATGAAGCTGAGTCCCGGCTCTTCATCGTCAATAGTGTGGAAGCGCGAGAGATAGCCCAGATGCACATGTCGAGAGGTCATCCCCGCCGGAAGGACCATCTTGCCTTTCCTGAGTTCGGGCAAGTCTTTGTCAAAGCCGAAATAGTTGCCGTGTCCGCTGTATAATGAGGTTAGAGCTATTCGGCGCAAGCGGAAATCCTTGCCTAATCTCTGCTCTTTCTCTGTTCTCATGTAGTCGTAGATGTAGTCTTTGTCTATATCTTGGAACCATTCTTTTGCGGAGAAGCTCTCGGCTTCGTGGATCTCGCCGCTGTAGATGGAATCGGGGACTGCGGGGGTTTGGAGACTGTCGGCGGGTTCGGGGGCTGCCTCAATTGGCAACGGGGGCGTTGCCAAACCGGATTCGGCAGAGTCGGGCTCGGGCTCGCTTTGCAGAGAGGGTGTTACATCACCGGATTCCTCGTTGAGATCAGCTGAGGAGGAGGAACTTGCTAAGAGTATGCGCTGGGGCGCATGTGGCAACGAGGACGTTCCCATCCCAATTTCAGCATGTGGCAACGAGGACGTTCCCACCCCAAAATCAAAGGCTTGCAACGAGAGCGCGGATCCACCAAAGTCAAGCAACGGCAACGAGGGCCTTGCCAAACCGGTTTCGGCAGAGAGCATCGCAAAGAGGCAGAACGCAAGCAGGATCAAAGCCAGCCGTTTTCTATATACCATTGATATGTCTCCTTTAGCTTTTGCTCAATTTCGTCTGCAGGTTCCCAGCCCAAAAGCTGCCTTGCCTTCGTGCAATCCGCAACCCAGCCTTCCGCCATGATCTCGGCATATTTCTCCAGATTGACAGCAGAGGGCATGTGTCTTATCCGCCCGATAATATCGCTGATTCCGAATACGCCATGCACCAAAACGGGCGGCACTTTAAGGCTTTTCGGCTCTTTCTTACCAATCGCGAGCGCTATCATGCGCGCCACTTCCGCCTGGGTATATACCCTGCAATCCGTGGCAAAAAAGCTTTCACCGTTCACATTCGGATTTGCGATCACATGCATCACAAAATCCACCAATTGCTCGCTATGTATCATATTGATGGGCTTATCTTTGCTTCCCACCTGAAAGCTGAAACCCAGCTTGGCAAGACGGAAAAGACTAAGAAAATCTACATCCCCGGCACCATATACGGGACAGGGACGAATTATATTAAAAGATTTTTTACACTGATTTCGGATGAGCTTTTCGGCATAGGCCTTACTTTTGCCATAATTGCTCAGCGGCTTCATCTCGTCGGATTCGCATGCGGGAGACTCCGCCGAAGCAGGACCGCTCACCGCCTGAGTACTGATATAGATGAGGCGCATGGAATTTTCCTGCATATTCACCGCTTCCACGATGCGCCGCGTGATCCCCACATTTACGCTCAACATCTCCCTAAACGAGATCGTCTTCGTTTTGCCGGCATTATGGATGAGGATATCACAATCTTTGATTGCATCGGCTATACTGAGGGGATCGTCATAATCGACTATACGGCAATCTATGCCATCGCAATTGAATGATTTACGCACCAATGCCCGGGGTTCAAAACCCCGCTCTTTCAATTTCCTCAGAAGGGTCTTGCCAATAAATCCATTGGCGCCGGTTATCGCTATTCTCATCTATCCCCATTTTTTGTGCTTATAAAAAAAATGGTGGGCGTTGACGGACTTGAACCGCCGACATCTTGCTTGTAAGGCAAGCGCTCTTCCAGCTGAGCTAAACGCCCACTTTCGTGGTAAACTCTGGTCGGGGTGAGAGGATTCGAACCTCCGACACCTGGTTCCCAAAACCAGTGCGCTAACCGGGCTGCGCTACACCCCGTAGAATTTCGATCATGAAAAATCACAGGGCGTTTTGTGTCAAGATATTTGTTTGCACAATGCGATTTTCCCCAAACTCCGCCTATCACAGAACTGCCCTCCAAAACCTATTTAAGTCTATGTAATACAACGTGTATAGCGTTATCGGAAACGGTCAAAACTCGCCGCTCCGTTCCATAGCCCGATCTCTCAAAACGCAATTCCAGCTGAGCCGATCTATCCGGAAAGAACACAGGAATCTCCAAGGGAGTCTTGCCCAAATAGTCCTGATTTCCATATACCGCAGTCCCGGAAGGATCCGAGGTAATCATCACCGTGCGATTCACCTCTTCGCCATATCCCGTGGGCTGAAGAAGAACAAAAATGTCTTTAACATCCTCTTTTGCCTCGTCCACAGTCTTATATTTCGGATATATCACGAAGGAACTCTCAACGCTCTCATAGCCGGTCTTATCCACGCGGATATAGTGGCGGATGGGATCCCCGCTATCGTTCCAGCTCCACCATGTCTTGGTGGGCGAAAGTCCCATATATTCACCATCGGCGATATAGGTGACGTGCGCATTTTCCGGCTCCGTGATCACACGATATGCCGCATAGCGCGTGGATGAACAGGCACCCAGCAGGGCAATCGCGATCAATAAAAATATCATTCTCCTCATTCTCTTATCTCCTATCTCGGCAGAACTATCGCTGCGAGCTTCATTATCCTTCTTAAAATAATACATCATTTACCTCAAAAAACTGCAATAATCTTTCAAAGAAAGCTTAGAGGCAAAATCGCCCCCGCCATATTTCAGACGGGGGCTTTTGGGTTTGGTGTTCGATGCTGGATTAACGCGTCGTTATCCGGCTTTAAAGAATCTCGCCTAAGAACTTGTCGAAGAGCAATCCGATCAGGATTCCCACGATGAGTTCAAACAAGACTTGCTCTGTCTCTTCATTGATGAAGGGGATGTTGATCATTTTGTTGATCTTGGTTGCGACGTCTTTGATGAATTTTTCTTTAGTCATTTTTTCCTCCTATGACCTTACATTGATGCGTTGAGAGCTTCGTATCCGTTAACTTTCGGGAGATACCTCTTGTTTACGGCGTTTTTAATCGACGTTACTTCGGGATAGAGATCGATCAGATCGTCAAGAACGATTGAGTCCAATCCCACATGATCCGAATTGTGTTTGAGAAAGGCGTACATCATCTTTACATAGATGGCGTAGCTGCTCGGCGGCAATTTGTCCTTTGCCACGTGCCTGGTCGCATATAGATGGCTATATGTCTTGAGGTCGGCTTTGAATTCCTCACTACATTCGTTGTAGATCTTGGAAAGATTTGTGCTAACCGATGCCATTTCTTCGTTTTGTTCTGTTGCACGAGGTTTTACATAGCGGCGTGCGATGCAAACCTGTCCGTCTTTGTAACTTGCGTAAGTCAGTCCGTCAATGGTTCCACTGTAGGTCTGAATTCCATACTTAAATGTTGCTTTCATTTTTCTGTCTCCTAATTTTAGTTTTTTTTGTTTTTGGCTTTGCGCATTGCCTTCTACTTTTATATAGGAGCCCAAAAGTGAAAATTGTGGCCAAAATCGCGAACTATTTTTCAAGTCGCAAAAAGTCAGTTTTTTTTATGGCACTTAATTCTTTGCAAAAGAGAGCTTTCCGAGGATGAAAAAAAAGTGAAGATTTTTTTGGGTCAGAAAATGTTATGTAAACTTGTAGCTCTTTTTTGAGTTTTTTGAGTCCACAAATTGACACAAATTTTCACGAATTGAGTAAAAAAGCGGACGGGGTCGGAATGTCCTCATTGCGACGAGCTTTTTTTGTTGTTGCGGGCGGTATGGGAACCTTCATTGCCCAAGCTAAAGCTTTAGTAGCGCTGGCTTTAGCCGGCCGTCTCGCTGACTTTAGTCGGCTTTATTTAACTTATGCGTTTTGTGCATTCTTTTTTTGGGGTGGAAACAGCTTGTTGGATTCGACACGTCCTCGTGTCGAGTGTTTTAAAAGCGTAAACGAGGACGTTTACGATCCACCGAAAGAATCATGGGCAACGAGGGCGTCGCCCAACCAAGAAAGAAAGCCGAATGCCGCGGGCGGGGTGGGAACGTCCTCGTTGCCACGAGCGACAAAAGACAAATTCGGTACAAAAAAAAGCCCGGAACCCAATCAGGATCCCGGGAATCTGATTTAAAAAACAATCAATTACTCATCAAAGCATAACCACTTTGACCATCCTTCTGCTTTCGAGGCAGCGGAAAACTCGGAACACTTTTCAAAACACTAATAGGCTCTAATTCAACATTTAGCCCCTCAGCTACACGATAGATAAATTCAACCGTGGGCATCCTACCCATCCTCTCAAATCGTGCAATTACAGATTGAGTAGTGTCCATTCGTTCTGCAAGCTCTGCTTGAGTAATATTCTCTTTTATTCTATGTTCTTTTAGTTCCTCAACAATCGAGATCACATCTCTTTTCCATTGCTGATCGTCATCATAATTTCTTGGAACAACAAGTGAATCCAGAGAATTATTCTTTTTTATACTAAGCGGCTTTATATTGACGTCCAGCCCCTTTGCAACACGATAAATAAACTCAAGAGTAGGCGTCCTTCCCATTCTTTCAAATCGGGTAATAACCGATTGTGTTGTTTTTATCCGCTTAGCAAGTTCTGCCTGACTTACTCCAGTTTTAATCCTGTGGACAAAGAGATCAGAAACTACTTGAATAATATTCTGCTCCCACAGTGGGATATATGAGTCGATAAACTCAAGCTCAAAATCTTCCCAATCTTCATTGAAAAAAGTCCTCTGTTTCTTCATCACCGCAATCTCCTCTTACCTCGCCTTTTAACTGTTTTATTGTTTCTTCCTTTTATGATCACATCAGTAATGCATATTTCGTAGTAATTACCTACTATCTGGAACATTACACGCATAACACCACCCTTATCATGTGGCGGTATTCTAAATTCGTAAGAATCACTATCTTGCATTTGTTTTACCAATATTTCTTTATTATTTCTCCCTTTGCTAAGTTCAGATTCAATAAACTTCGTAAACTCATAATGATCAAAAGCTTTGATACCTTTAGCCAAAATCGAATATAACCTATATAGGTCAGGATGTTCTTTGCTGACCTTAACCATTTTTTCTCTTATATCTTCACTTTCGTATTGAATTTTCATACTTCTAACATAAACACAATTTATAGCCAGTTGGCTATTTGTCAAGAAGTATCTTTCGCATTTTGAAAGATCTTTCATTTTTTGAAAAGTTCTTCATTAGTAAAGCCATGTAAAAGGCCGTCATAACGCTTGTTTCCATCATTCAGTCTCATATTCACTTCGCTATAATTTTCTCTTTAATACGCCAGTTAATTTCTCGCGCATCAAAAGCCTAAATACATCGACAGTCCTATCACTATATAATTCTTGCATTTCCAATCTTCTATATGTAAGACTCTTGCAGTGAGGTTTGCGTGTTATCATGCGATCCGATTTAACCACATTCGATAGCTCCAAGATTGCTATAATTGAAAAACTGTCAAGTCTTTCAATTATTAATTTTTAAATAGTTATGAATCGTTTTAATAACTTAAATATCAACGATCGTATATGATAATAGAAGTAGTTAATGAGCTTTCAAGATCATTGTTTCAATCCTTTATTTGGTGGAGTATGGCTTTTGAATTGTATGCCATTTTAACTCCTTATCTGACTACAAAGTGTTTCAATCCTTTATTTGGTGGAGTATGGCTTTTGAATTTGCATTTTCCAGCCCGCCCATGGACTCACCTAAATGTTTCAATCCTTTATTTGGTGGAGTATGGCTTTTGAATAAGAAGTAAGCGCGAGCTTGTTGATGATTGTGAAAGTTTCAATCCTTTATTTGGTGGAGTATGGCTTTTGAATATTATGAGCACATTGAAGATTCACCGGTGGGATTAAAGTTTCAATCCTTTATTTGGTGGAGTATGGCTTTTGAATTAGACACTTGGTTGGTGAAAAACGCTTATGATTTACTGTTTCAATCCTTTATTTGGTGGAGTATGGCTTTTGAATAATGCTAAATCGAGGTTCGTCAATTGGATATTGGTATGTTTCAATCCTTTATTTGGTGGAGTATGGCTTTTGAATGGAGGGGCTTCCCGTCCCTCCTCATTTTTCATTAATGTTTCAACCCTTTATTTGTTGGAGTGTGGCTTTTGAATAGAAAAACAATCAGCTATCTGTCGAATCGGCCATAGTTTCAACCCTTTATTTGTTGGAGTGTGGCTTTTGAATGTCTTTCCAGTATTTTAGCAGCTCGTCCCGGTTGGGTTTCAACCCTTTATTTGTTGGAGTGTGGCTTTTGAATACAGAGCTCCCCATCATCACCATCAACGACCCCATGTTTCAACCCTTTATTTGTTGGAGTGTGGCTTTTGAATGGTCGTTCAGGTCAATTCGTCTTTCAACGACTCTCTTGTTTCAACCCTTTATTTGTTGGAGTGTGGCTTTTGAATTAATTACTGCTCATGGGCAGCCTGAAATAGAGCCGCGTTTCAACCCTTTATTTGTTGGAGTGTGGCTTTTGAATATAGGTGCGTTGCCATGCTCTTTTGGGCACTCCAATTGTTTCAACCCTTTATTTGTTGGAGTGTGGCTTTTGAATGTAACCATTTACCCGGACGGTCCACACCGTCCAGGTTTCAACCCTTTATTTGTTGGAGTGTGGCTTTTGAATTGGGGTAGACATCCTACTCAAAAACCTTTATCTCTATGTTTCAACCCTTTATTTGTTGGAGTGTGGCTTTTGAATTGAGAATGGTCGGAATCTTATTGGCAACCAAGTAGCGTTTCAACCCTTTATTTGTTGGAGTGTGGCTTTTGAATTTCTTCTTGCGAATATTTCCGCGACCCGAAGGCGATGTTTCAACCCTTTATTTGTTGGAGTGTGGCTTTTGAATTGATCGCTTTTTTTAGCGCCTCAAAAGAAGGGTGCAACGTTTCAACCCTTTATTTGTTGGAGTGTGGCTTTTGAATTATGAAGTCATTGACATTCTTTGATTGGGAGACAAGTTTCAACCCTTTATTTGTTGGAGTGTGGCTTTTGAATGTGGCATCCTGCTTTGTGATTAGGTCTATCAGTTCGAGTTTCAACCCTTTATTTGTTGGAGTGTGGCTTTTGAATCGCAGCCAAAGCCACGCAAGGTTAATCAGACTTTGTTTCAACCCTTTATTTGTTGGAGTGTGGCTTTTGAATTGCACTCTATGCGAGTATTTAATTTATTCAAAGCTGGTTTCAACCCTTTATTTGTTGGAGTGTGGCTTTTGAATGATAAAAAGTCAAGTCTTCATATCTGAAGCAAAGACCGTTTCAACCCTTTATTTGTTGGAGTGTGGCTTTTGAATAAAAAGAATTGATACTCTTCGCACTGTTCACAGAAGGTTTCAACCCTTTATTTGTTGGAGTGTGGCTTTTGAATAACAGAGAAAAACCAAACAATCACATGCAGCTATGTGTTTCAACCCTTTATTTGTTGGAGTGTGGCTTTTGAATTTTTTTTGCTGCTCCCACCAAGTTATGTCGGGATGTTTCAACCCTTTATTTGTTGGAGTGTGGCTTTTGAATCCAAAGAAAGCAAGCGAAGACAATAAAAGTCTTCTGGTTTCAACCCTTTATTTGTTGGAGTGTGGCTTTTGAATAAACACACGATTGATTACACGCACGTCAGGAAGTGTTTCAACCCTTTATTTGTTGGAGTGTGGCTTTTGAATAAGCACCGGTAAACCTAAAACACCTCAACAAGCAAGGTTTCAACCCTTTATTTGTTGGAGTGTGGCTTTTGAATCGCTTATCGATGAGTGCAGAGCCACCAAGACGCCCATGTTTCAACCCTTTATTTGTTGGAGTGTGGCTTTTGAATGAAGACACCTGCGAGGTGTGCCAAAAAAAAATAAATGTTTCAACCCTTTATTTGTTGGAGTGTGGCTTTTGAATCTTATTTTATATGCACTTAGCTATACAAATTGTCAGGTTTCAACCCTTTATTTGGTGGAGTATGGCTTTTGAATCTGCGAAATATGTATCTATCAACACTTCCATATATGTTTCAACCCTTTATTTGGTGGAGTATGGCTTTTGAATTTTGGCGCATGAGGTCGGTCTGCAAAAAAACAGGTAGGTTTCAACCCTTTATTTGGTGGAGTATGGCTTTTGAATTCCTTCCACAGATATTCCTTCAGCTTCACAAAAATCGTTTCAACCCTTTATTTGGTGGAGTATGGCTTTTGAATGGAAGTATCCCAATCCCTGCGCCTTGCCGAGAAATGGTTTCAACCCTTTATTTGGTGGAGTATGGCTTTTGAATAGAGTTCGAGCTTGCATAACACAGCTGAGAACGACACGTTTCAACCCTTTATTTGGTGGAGTATGGCTTTTGAATATGAAGTATGGAATAGGTGCGATGGTCGCAATCAAGTTTCAACCCTTTATTTGGTGGAGTATGGCTTTTGAATTCACAGAACTCTCCGGCGCCGCCTAAAGGAATGCGGTTTCAACCCTTTATTTGGTGGAGTATGGCTTTTGAATTCTTCTTATGATCACTTAAGAAAAGTGATCGCTGAGTTTCAACCCTTTATTTGGTGGAGTATGGCTTTTGAATCCATAATAAGGGTAAGAGTAAGGGTAAGAGCCATAAGTTTCAACCCTTTATTTGGTGGAGTATGGCTTTTGAATATCTTCGCAATATACACCATTGCAGGTTTGCCTCCGAGTTTCAACCCTTTATTTGGTGGAGTATGGCTTTTGAATACTTGCATGGAGCTGACATGCAGGATGCTGCCTTAGTTTCAACCCTTTATTTGGTGGAGTATGGCTTTTGAATTCCATGCAGGTTTGCTCCAGCTAAAATACACCATTGGTTTCAACCCTTTATTTGGTGGAGTATGGCTTTTGAATCCTTATTTTATATGCACTTAGCTATATATATTGTCAGGTTTCAACCCTTTATTTGGTGGAGTATGGCTTTTGAATAACTTTCAAAGATTGCTTTCAATGGACTCGTAAGGTTTCAACCCTTTATTTGGTGGAGTATGGCTTTTGAATTCCTGCAAGTCTGCGCCGCTCAAGTCTGCGCCGCTGTTTCAACCCTTTATTTGGTGGAGTATGGCTTTTGAATTTCGATCGTTCCGATTTCGTCGGAATGGACGAGAAGGTTTCAACCGCGAGGAATGTTTCGGAGCACTGCCGATGGAACCGGAGTTCCGATTTCGTCGGAATGGACGAGAAGGTTTCAACCCTTTATTTGGTGGAGTATGGCTTTTGAATGCGCCCACATGCGCAGGATACCCGGAAACTCCCACATGTTTCAACCCTTTATTTGGTGGAGTATGGCTTTTGAATCCCCCGCAAGTCCAGCCCTGATAAGTCAAGCCCAGAGTTTCAACCCTTTATTTGGTGGAGTATGGCTTTTGAATTCGAACCTGCGCCGGAATTACTTCCCCGTCGAAGCGTTTCAACCCTTTATTTGGTGGAGTATGGCTTTTGAATCTCTACAGGAACCTACCTCCAGATCTGCAGGATCTGTTTCAACCCTTTATTTGGTGGAGTATGGCTTTTGAATAATTATCCCGTCCATTGCATCCGATATCATGGAAGAGTTTCAACCCTTTATTTGGTGGAGTATGGCTTTTGAATACCTGCGAAGAGCTGACATCCGTGGAGCTAATTTCGTTTCAACCCTTTATTTGGTGGAGTATGGCTTTTGAATCTAAATTTACTTCCTAAAGTAGACGGATGGGAAAGTTTCAACCCTTTATTTGGTGGAGTATGGCTTTTGAATTTCCATGCAGGTCTGCATCTTGTAGGGTTGCATCCTGGTTTCAACCCTTTATTTGGTGGAGTATGGCTTTTGAATAAAACCGACCGCTCAAGATCACCGAGATCCTTTCCTTGTTTCAACCCTTTATTTGTTGGAGTGTGGCTTTTGAATCCTCAGAGCACCGCAGGAATCCTCACAGCGGGCAATAAGTTTCAACCCTTTATTTGTTGGAGTGTGGCTTTTGAATATCTTATTTTATATATACTTAGCTATACAGACTGTCAGGTTTCAACCCTTTATTTGTTGGAGTGTGGCTTTTGAATTTGTATCGCAACGCCTACAAGTTGCGTAAAGAACGCAGTTTCAACCCTTTATTTGTTGGAGTGTGGCTTTTGAATTTGGATGGTTAAAAGCACAGGAGGAAGGAGAGTAAGAGTTTCAACCCTTTATTTGTTGGAGTGTGGCTTTTGAATAGCCCCGGACATGGGCGGAACGGAGAGATGCGTGCCAGAGTTTCAACCCTTTATTTGTTGGAGTGTGGCTTTTGAATTCCGGTACATACAGACTTTGCACTCGCAATGATTGAGTTTCAACCCTTTATTTGTTGGAGTGTGGCTTTTGAATCGCTAAAACTCGAAGCCCCGAAATCCCTGGATATGTTTCAACCCTTTATTTGTTGGAGTGTGGCTTTTGAATATGAACCAAAACAACCTCAAAGACAGCCTTCTCGCGAGTTTCAACCCTTTATTTGTTGGAGTGTGGCTTTTGAATTGGGGCTTTTTTTATTGCGCAAAAAACCGCCCGTATTGTTTCAACCCTTTATTTGGTGGAGTATGGCTTTTGAATATGGTCACGCAGCACGTTGCCGTTCACGGTATTGCGTTTCAATCCTTTATTTGGTGGAGTATGGCTTTTGAATGCCAGCCACCTGGAAGCTATTGTTATGCTCATTAAGTTTCAATCCTTTATTTGGTGGAGTATGGCTTTTGAATAATCACGCCGTTAAGCGCATCGAATACACCCTTGCAGTTTCAATCCTTTATTTGGTGGAGTATGGCTTTTGAATCAACATTGCTCACATCCCAGTTTGATACATCTGGATGTTTCAATCCTTTATTTGGTGGAGTATGGCTTTTGAATCGCCAGCCACCTGGAAGCTATTGTTATGCTCATTAAGTTTCAATCCTTTATTTGGTGGAGTATGGCTTTTGAATCCACAACTTCGCTGGAAAAAATATACATCTAAGGACGTTTCAATCCTTTATTTGGTGGAGTATGGCTTTTGAATACCGACCAGCAGGCGAGCATCAATCTCAACGCCGGTCAGTTTCAATCCTTTATTTGGTGGAGTATGGCTTTTGAATAAAGACGATTAACAACCAACCAAAGGCAAGGGATCACGTTTCAATCCTTTATTTGGTGGAGTATGGCTTTTGAATCACTTGCGCCAGCTTTTTTCGCTTTTTCGTATCCGCGTTTCAATCCTTTATTTGGTGGAGTATGGCTTTTGAATGGCAATCTTGTCACATTCTAAATGTTTCATGATAGAGTTTCAATCCTTTATTTGGTGGAGTATGGCTTTTGAATCTTGCGCAGATCACTAAAAAACTTAGGCACGGCATAGTTTCAATCCTTTATTTGGTGGAGTATGGCTTTTGAATGTTCACGACGTTCTTTGGAAGGCTTGGCATCGATAGTTTCAATC
>FZPS01000062.1_pt999 | contig 17785 bp, 19 predicted proteins | sample 1817821 | NCBI WGS metagenome assembly FZPS01 (sample SAMEA104158645, study PRJEB21678) | metagenome | place: Germany | collected 2015-04-21
GGGATTAAATAAGTTTTACCGAACCATAGTTACTTTATGGAACAGACTAAGGAACTTTATAACTTTTTATACATAAACGATTTATGAATATGAACATATAGGTAAATAAAATTCGAGCAGCAAACCAGCTGAAATGCATAGTCTGTGGATATATATATGTATTGAAATTATCCCCTGATGTGATAAGATTATTATACAAAATGATTTGCATCGTTTCTGATACTAATACTTGTTACAACATACGGTTATTACAACTCGGAAGCGATTACATACAAAGGAATGATTTAGGTTGTCACTATGTAGATTTTCTGATAGTTTTCAGATATTCGATATTACACCAGTAGAAAATCTTTTTATACAAGAATTCATGCTAAAAGCTCCAGGTGATTTTGTTAAAGTATATCTTTACGGTCTAATGCAATGCTATAGACCCAATAGTACTGAAAACACCCTGGAGGCTTTTTCTCATGCACTGGAAATGGATAAAAGCACCATAGAAAATGCTTTCCGTTATTGGGAACGACAAGGAATATTATATTTCCACGAGGATCCCAGTGGTAAAGCCAGCATTGAATACTTCAATATAAAGGATGTTTTGTATAACAAGGGGTTGGACTCCCAGCAGACAATGTATAAATACAAGGATTTCAATCAAAATCTACAAAAGATTTTTGATACCCGGCTTTTAAGCCCCCAAGAGTATTTGCGTATCTATGACTGGATTGAGGTTCTGGAATTACCCATGGAAGTAGTTTTGATGATGGTACAGTTTTATGTATCTAGAATGGGTAAAAAGGTACGAATAAATTATCTGGATAAAGTAGCTGAAACCTGGGCAAAAGAAGGAATCAACTCCCTTCAAAAAGCGGAGGAATATATTCAGGCCAATGATTCCTGCTTCAAAGATACCGTTGCGGTACTAAAGTATCTTGGCATACACCGCTCTCCTTCCCAGGCTGAACTGGATTTGTACAAAAAATGGAGGAACTGGGGCTTTAATCTTGACTCTATTTTGTTGGCCTGTAAGGAAACTACCAAAGTACAATCCCCCACCTTTGCCTATTTGGATAAAATTCTGGCCAATATGCATAACAAAGATATTTCTTTAGTTCATGAAGTAAAGCAGCATTTAGACAAGCAGGATGACAGCTTTACACGTATCAAGGAAGTTTATTTTGAGCTGGGTTATAAAAACAATGCTCCAACACCTGAACATTTAGATATGTATAAGGTATGGGTAAAGGAATATGGTCTGGAGCATAATTTAATTCTCTTGGCCTGTAAACAATGTGTCCGAAAGAAAACAACTACCTTTAACCATCTGGATGACTTGTTGAAACAATGGGCATCCAGAGGCTTTAGAAGTGTTAAAGAAGTGAAAGATTACCTCTCCAAACAGAAGGCATTGGACAATGAAATAAAGGCGGTATTGCAACGAGCTGGGGATTCCCGTGCTATTACAGCTAGTGATCGTAAGCTCTATCGGCAATGGACGGAAAAGTGGAATATGTCATTTGAAGTAATTCTTTTGGCAGCGGAATACTCCGTTATGTCCGAGAAGAAGCTCCCTTATATGAACCAAATCCTTAGCAATTGGCACAAAAAGGGCATTAATTCCGTTAAGGAGGCTAAAAAGGATCATGAACGCCATTTGAAGGCAATAGAGCTGATGAAGGCGGGCACCGAGGAAAAGGGATTGAAAAAACAATTGGACTTCAACAAATTTCCTCAGCATGACTACTCTGATGAAGACCTGGAGAGTTTATTTGAAAATATTGAAAAAAAGTAAATTAGGTGCGTAACGTAATGAAGGGTAAGCTATTAAGAGAAATTTTAAGAGAATATGAAGCATATCGTTTGGAACAGCAGGAGGCTCTAAAGCAGAGGGAAGAAGAAGTAATGTCCGCTCTGCCAGAGCTGGCTGAGCTGCGCAATTCTCTAGTGACCTCATTGGCTCAAAAAGCCCGTAATATTATTTTAAATCCGGAATTAAACACCGGTAATACTAGAGCTGATGATCTGGTAGAAGACATTAAAAAGAAAGAAGAATCCCTTCTTTTAAATAAAGGATACCCAAAAGATTATCTAACCTTGCACTACAGATGCCCTGTATGTAAGGATACAGGCTACGTAGGGGAATTGGTAAAGGAGAAATGTAATTGTCTGATACAAAGATTAGTGGAACGAACCTACCACTTTTCAGAGTTATCCAACCTGGACAAGGAAAACTTCGATACCTTTGACTCTAATGTATTCCCTAATGCTGCCCTGACTAATATTAATATGACTCAGAAGGAATATATGCAGCAAATGAAATCTATGTTATGGGAATACCAGGAGGAGTTCCCCTGTAATAAACGGAAAAACATCCTGTTTACCGGAAAAACCGGCCTGGGCAAAACATTTCTATTAAACTGTCTTGCCAAAGCTATTTTGGATAAGGGATACACCGTCCTCAAGGTTACATCATACAACCTGTTTGAACACCTTTTCAGAAGTGCTATGGGCAGCAGCAGGGAAGACTCTTTGATAATGAAAGAGAGCATTTTTGATGTGGATGCCCTGATAATTGATGATTTAGGAACTGAAACCCGCCGCAATAACTTTACTGCGGAGGAGCTCTTCAATATTCTTAATGAGCGGTATCTACTGCAAAAACATACCTTTCTCTCCACCAACCTATCCCTTACGGACCTGAGGGAATATTATTCAGACAGGGTTACCTCCCGTCTATTTGACACCCAAAACACCGTAATTCTGCGATTTTTAGGACAGGATATTAGGCTTAAAGGAAAGCGCTCTTAACAGAGCGCTTTTAGTATTAGTATACTTCTCGGTTGCGTTCTAAGTTGGCAAACTTAGTATACTGCCCCAGCCATACCAGCTCTACCGTACCGGTAGGGCCGTTTCTTTGCTTTGCAATAATAGCTTCGGCAATATTTTTCTTTTCCGTATCTGGATTATAATACTCATCCCGATATAGGAATACAACCACGTCTGCATCCTGCTCAATTGCGCCTGATTCCCTTAAATCGCTTAGCATAGGTCGGTGATCCTGCCGTGCTTCCGGACCACGGCTAAGCTGGGATAAAGCTACAACAGGTATCTGAAGTTCTCTGGCCAGCGCCTTCAATGAACGGGAGATTTCGGATACTTCCTGCTGCCTGGACTCATATCGTCCCCTACCGGACATCAGCTGAAGATAGTCAATAACAATTAAACCAAGGTTATGCTCTAACTTCAACCTTCTAGCTTTGGATCTAATCTCCATTGCGGATACCGCAGGAGTGTCATCAATAAAAATGGGAGCTTGTGATAAGGGGGTGGCTGCCTGTACCAGCTTGATCCAATCTTCCTCAGTTAGTTCACCGGTACGTATCTTCTGCAATTCTATATTAGATTCACTGCTGAGCATACGCTGTACCAGCTGCTCCTTAGACATCTCCAGACTGAAAATGGCCACAGGCACTTGATAGCGTACAGCAGCATTCTGTGCAATATTAATGGCAAAGCTGGTTTTTCCCATGGAAGGACGTGCTGCAATAAGAACTAAATCCGAAGGGTTCAAACCGGAAGTACGCATATCAAAATCATAAAAGCCAGTTGGCACACCAACAATTTTACCTTTATTCTTTGTCAGCTCCTCAATTTGAGCATAGGTTTCAAGCAGAATGGTTTTTATGGACTCAAAGGATTGTCTGTTTTTCTTCTGTGAGATTTCAAATATCCTTTTTTCTGCATGGTCTATTATAATATCCAAATCTTCCGATGCTTCGTAGCTGTCTTTGATGATATTATTAGATGCGGAAATCAGCCTGCGAAGAATGGATTTTTCCTCTACAATGCGAACATAATAACGAATATTTGCCGTACTGGGTACGGACATGGATAAATCGGATATGTATGTCCCACCGCCTACAGCTTCCAGAGTACCTCTTTGACGCAATGCCTCTGCCAGGGTTACCAGATCTACCGGCTTACCCTGATCATAGATATCAAGAATTGCTTCATATATTTCCTTATGTGCATCAGAGTAAAAATCCTCACCTAATAAAACTTCGGAAGCTGCTGATACCGCTTCCTTATCCAGCAGCATAGAACCAAGCACCGATTGCTCAGCTTCCAAGCTGTGAGGCGGAATACGTTGTGCCTGCACTATGGAGTCCATTTACCCAAACCCCCTAAGATTTAATGTATATAGTCAGTTTCCCGGCTTAAAAGGAGTTGTAAAGATGTGGTCCATAGCTTCCTCTATGGTTTCCACCGGGATTATTTCAATTCCGTTTAAATAAGATGAAACATCCTTCAGGTTTTCCTTGGGGATGAGCACCTTTTTCATCCCAGCCTGTTTTGCTCCATTTACCTTCTCCTGAATACCTCCCACAGATTTGATTCTACCCTGCAGAGAGATTTCCCCAGTAATGGCTGTATCCTGCCAAACCGGAATATTTCTCATTGCACTTAGGATAAGAAGCACCATGGCTGCACCTGCGGAAGGGCCGTCTATTTTCCCGCCGCCTATGGCGTTGACATGGATATCATAACTGGAGATGTCTTCACCGGTTAGTTTACGTATTACGGTAGCAGCATTGAACACCGCATCTTTTGCCATAGAACCAGCTGTTTCATTAAACCGAACATTACCCTTTCCCTTCTGCGCCGCAGGAAAGGTAACTGCTTCAAACTCTATTGCTGAACCCAAAAAACCATGAACTCCCAGCCCGAAAATGCGGCCAATCTCCCCCCTATGCTGTCCGTATTTTTTTGTAGGAGAAGAAAGCCTGCTTATCTGTACTACTTCATCCAGATCCGCCTTGGTAATAGTTATGCTCCCTGCGTCTTTTGCCTTGTTACGAAACAGCGCCATTCCATAAGCATCCATCAACAGGTTAACGGCCTTTCGGCCCTCTGTGGTATACATGCTGATGTCCTGATCTACGCCCTTTTCCAAATTTACATTAATCTTTTTGGCTGCATTACACACAATTTCCTGAATACAATCCGGCGCTAAGGGTTCAAAAAATACTTCAGCACAACGGGATCTGAGGGCAGCATTAATTTCCGACGGATGCCTGGTAGTGGCACCAATTAATATGAAATCTGCAGGTGCTCCTTCGTCAAATAATTTCTTTATATATTTTGGTGTGTTTTCATCATCCGGATCATAGTAGGCTGAATCAAAGTAAACCCGTTTATCCTCCATAACCTTTAATAGCTTGTTCTGCAGAAAAAAGTCCAGTTCACCGATTTCATCAATAAATAAAACACCGCAATGAGCTTCGGTAACCAGCCCAGTTTTAGGTTCGGGAATACCCCCTTCAGCCAGTTCCCTCTTACTTCCCTGATAAATAGGATCATGAACTGAACCCAGGAGTGGGTTGGTAATCTCCCTGGGATCCCAGCGGAGGGTTGTCCCATCTACTTCCACAAAGGCTGCATCCTCCGGGAAAGGAGTATGGGGCATCTTTTTTGCCATCTCCAATACCAGTCTGGCAGCAGTGGTTTTACCTACACCCGGAGGCCCATAAATCAGTACATGCTGAGGATAAGGGGTTGCCAGTTTTGAAATTAATGCCTTAACCGCCCTGTCCTGACCGATAATTTCATCAGTAGAGGAAGGACGCATTAGTTCCATGCCCTGTCTCGCAAGTTTTCTATATTCCAACTTTTCCAGCTCGGCATATTTTTTCAGGGTATTGGCATTTTCAGAGCCATTTTTCTTCTTTATAATCTGAAGCTTTAGGTCATTCATATATTGATGCTGACGTTTTTCCATCAGATCAATAACCTTCTTTTCAAGGTTATTTTCTATCATCCGCCTGGCTGCTATATCAGCTATGCCTTCCTCAATCTCGTTTATCATATAGCCTACTTCTTCCATGCTTTCTGGTATGACGACGGATTGCTTGTCCTCATGATTTTGAAAAACTACTTTATGAAGGGCCAACACTTTTTCCTCCAGCCCCATCTGCTCCATAGATTGGTCCATGAAATCCCGGCCAAGTAATTTAGTCAGCATATCGGAAAGTATCCTGATTCGCCGTGCCAGGTTGTCACGATTCCGGAATTCCTCCAAATCCATACATTGTCTGTCCTTCAAGTCAGCTTTGGTACTGTGGTTCAAGTGTGTCCCTCCTGAGGTTATTCTTCTATGACCTTTACTTTAAGTTTTGCTGCAACCTCCGGATATATCTTAACTTCCAGCTCAAAATCGCCCAAACTGCGAATAGGCTCCGGCAAAACAATTTTCTTTCTGTCTAAATCGATTTTATGATCTTTCTTCAATGTATCAGCAATTTCCTTATTGGTGATTGAACCAAATAACTTGCCGTTTTCACCACTTTTAGCTTTTACAACTACTTCCACCTTGGATAAGGCTTCTGCCTGTTTTTTTGCTTCCTGATATTCTTCCTGTTTTCGTTTATTCTCGGCTGCCTGTTTGGCCTTCAAATCCCTTAAGTTTTTATCGGTAGCTTCTATAGCTAGTTTTCTGGGAAAGAGGTAATTGCGTGCATAGCCGTCACTGGCCTTTACCACGTCACCTTTTTTTCCATGTCCCTTAACATCCTGCAGTAAAATTACCTTCATTTACTGTCACCTTCCTTTAAATATTCTTCAATGGCATCCATCACCAGTTGCCTGGCTTCATCCATTGTTATATCTTGCAATTGAGCGCCTGCCATGGTTAAATGTCCGCCTCCGCCCAGCTTTTCCAGTATCACCTGCATGTTTATTTCCCCCAGGGACCTGCCGCTTATCATAATACCCCCCTCAGTGGAACAAAGAACTACAGAAGCATGTATACCCTTAATATTTAGTAGGTTATCAGCAGCCTGTGCCGCGATTAGCGGCCCGTTGGGAGTATTAGGCGGGCATTCAGACAAGGCGATACCAGGTTTTATCATCTCTGCTTTTGACACCGCTTCAGATCGGAGAGCGAAGGTATCCATATCATCCTGGAATAATTGTCGAACAGATGTAGGATCCGCTCCTGCCCTGCGCAAGTAAGATGCGGCCTCAAAGGTTCTTACACCTGTTTTGAAAATAAAGTTCTTGGTATCCATAGTGATACCTGCCAGTAAAGCATCTGCTTCAAGAGGCTCAATTTCAATTTTATCATCAAAATATTGAATTATCTCAGTAATAAGTTCACTGGATGAAGAAGCATAGGGTTCAAGATAGTTCAAAGTAGCATTTTCTATGGACTCAGCGCTTCTCCTGTGATGGTCAAACACCACAATCCTTTCAGCCCGTTCAATGAGCTCCGGCTCCTCGGTGAAGCTGGGTCTATGGGTGTCTACTACCACTAATAGTGTATCCTTGTTTAAGCGATTCAAGGCTTCTTCGGATCGTATAAACAAACCTTTATATATTTCATCTTCCTGTAATTTCTGAATCAGGCTGTTTAGCGAAGCATTGAACTTATTCAGTACAATATAGGCATTCTTACCTGCAAATTTAGCACATCGGAAGATACCCAGAGCAGAACCTATAGAATCCAGATCAGGGCTTTCATGACTCATTACAAATACCTCTTCAGAATGCTCAATCAATTCCCGCAGAGCATTAGCGATAACCCGTGATTTGACCTTGGAACGCTTTTCTACACCCTGGCTTTTACCGCCATAGAAGAACAATTTAGTACCCTGTTTAACCACTGCCTGGTCTCCACCCCGGCCTAATGCAAGTTCCAAGGCGGAAAGAGCACTGGTGCTGGACTGAGCGGGATTATCTTCACCCATGCCCACACCTATGCTTAGTGTAGGGGAAATCTTATTTCCTTCATCAATTTCACGTATTTCATCAAGTACTGCAAACTTTTTCTGTCTGACCCCTGCCAATTCCTTTTCTTCCATGACAACCATGTATTTCTCACTGTCATACTTAATCCAGCCGGCATTAATACTATCTGCCCAATGAGCAATACGGGATTCAATTTCAGCTACCACAGCAGGGCGTTTAGTGCTTTCAGTATTGGCCAGCACCTCATCATAGTTGTCCACAATTATATGGGCAATAACAATCTTTTTTGCCCTATACAACTCTTTGATACGATACTCTTCTGTTATATCCAGCCAGTAGATTAGAAAAATGATACTGTCCTTTTTATTTCCCGTCTTTACAGGTGTCCAAATAAGCCGGTACCATCTATCCTTGAAAAATAATTCTTGTATATCGCCATCCCGGTTGGAGTTGAATTTGGAAGGCACCAGTTCAGGTACAAAATCATGGATATACCTGCCTAGTAATTTTTCACCTGAAAACATTTCACCAAATAACGGATTATACCAGGTAATACTTCCTCCGGTTTCAATAACCGCCAGGGGCATGGGAATACTGGACACTGCATTTTTTGTACCCCAGTCAATATCTTCAGACAAACTCTCCAGATAATTGTTCCATTCTTCCCCTCGCTGCCTTACCATACGCCGGTTATAATACAGGAGGAATAAGAATACAACAAAGGCCATGCCGCCAATCCAATAATCAAATTGTACAAGAATTATTACCAGAAACAATATAATTGCCAGGTAAATTTTAGCTTCAGGCAGGTTCCATCTCTTGAAAGACTTTTTCATTTTCCTTCCTACTCTCCGTCCATGGTACGAAACTTGTATTTATATCTTATTCGTAAGTGTAAAAAATGGTCCACTATACCTAAGATTGGCAGAGCAAAGCCCAATAACACAAAAATAATGATAGCCAGCAGCCAACGAAGAGGAGTGGGAACCTGACCAGCCTTAAGGAAAAACCACACTACAGATAAGCCTGTTATGGAAAACATAAATGAAATTAATACAGTAGTGGTATACTGAGCGGCTTCCACATTGGCGTTTCCAATACTATTTACTAATATAAAGCCGAGCAGCAATAATAATAAACCAAGAGCCACCCTCCTGGGCAGGGCCCAATTTTCAAATGCTGGAACCGCAGGGACTGGAGAAGCCAGCTTTTTAGTAATCACTCGTATAATCAAAAACAAAAACACACCATAAATAAGTGAAAAAAGCAAGATAGCAGCAGGTACAGTCACTTTTATCTGTCCAATTACAAAGTCAGCCAGCTGTTCTGCTGTAGTGAAGTTCTCAAAAATACCCCATTGATGATAAATGGTTAGTATCTGTTTTCCGTTTACAGGTCCATTAATAAAGGCTCGTCTAAAATAATTCCATATTGTATCAAAAACAGATTGACCTACTTTCCATGAATAAAGCCCTAAAAATAATAAAATGGAAAGCAGAACACTGCCCGATGATAATATTATATATTCATAAAAATCACATCGTTTTCCAATCTGTTTGATAAGCCCTGCAATTAATATTATGGGAATTACTAAAATAAATACAGCTGCAATGGGCAGAAAATTCATATCACACCTCGTTTTATTCTTTCCTTGCCTTGTAATACTCGCTGAGGGAAGTCAAGTCTCCATAATGCTTTTCCACATCATGTTCCTCTATCATTCCTAAACGTATTTTACTTTCAATTTTACTGTCAATGGCGGTGAAGGAAATCCCCAACCTTTTTCCAAGCAGATAAGCTGCCACAATTAAACTGGCCAAACAATCTGCCAAAGCATCCTGGGAGGCCCTTGCTCCATTGACCAGCAAACGGAACAGCTCCGCTACGGAGGTTAGAATTTCGCTTTTCAGCCATTCTACTAACCTGATATTTTTGGCTATATCAAACCCTCCGCCTTTTCCCATTGCTTATACCCCTTTCACTTACCTTCTCTGCCGCTGGTTTCGTTGAGATGTACCCTTTCCTCAGACTAGATGCGAGGGTAAGAACCTAAGAGTTTAAAATATGTGCTCATGGCCTTAAGTGATTTCAGCCCCTGAGCAATAATCTCATCCTCTGCATGCCCTTCGAAATCTATGAAAAAAAGATACTCCCCTAAACTTGTGCGCATAGGCCTGGATTCAATCTTTGTAAGATTAATATCTAATCGGGCAAAAATATCCAGAGCCTTAAGCAAACTTCCCGGTTTGTCACTAACGGAAAATACAATCGATGTTTTATCTTTTCCGGTAGGATCAGGATACTGGTGGGACAAAGCTACAAATCGGGTACAATTATTGCTTTGATCCTCTATATTTTCCATAAGAATATTTAAACCAAAAATCTCGGCAGCTCTCTTATTGGCAATGGCAGCCATAGGCAAACTGCTATTTTTTATTTCCATAGCTCCGGCAGCTGTACTGCTTACCGAATGCACCGGTATATCAGAAAATTGAGTATGGAGAAAGCGCCTGCATTGAGCCAAGGCCTGTGGATGGGACACAATTTTTTTAATATCCCTCGGGTTTACCCCATGAGGCGCTATCAGACATTGATGAACAGGTAAAACCTGCTCTGCTGCAATCTTCAGATCAGTTTCATGTGCCAGTATATCTATGGTAATGTTAACTGTTCCCTCCAGCACATTTTCTATTGGTACAATTGCACAGTGCAGAGCACCGCTCTGCACCGCCATAATTAACTCGGGAACAACGCCGTAAGGTATTAGTTCCCCTGGGCAGTTCCGTGCATATAAAAGTGCAGCCTGCTCAGAAAATGTTCCGGCAGGACCCAGATAACCAATTTTACGCATATTCCCCCACCTTATCCCGATTATATCCTCAATTTTATATGTATAAAAGACCTTTGTCAATGCAACAATTCTTGTTAAAGACTGAGGGAAATGGTGCCGCAAGCTTTTTTTGGCTAAAAAAATGAAAACCGTTCCTGCTTGGGAACGGTTTCTATTCTTACTCGGCTGTATAGGGCAGTAACGCAATATGGCGCGCTCTTTTAATCGCCAATGTTACCTGGCGCTGATGTTTTGCGCAATTACCGGAGATTCTTCTGGGAAGAATCTTGCCTCGCTCTGTAATATACTTTCGCAATTTGAATACATCTTTATAATCAATGTGGTCTACCTTGTCCACACAAAAAGCGCATATACGCCTGCGAGGTCTTCTGCCTCTTTGCCTTCTAGTATTCTCAGACATATTTCTACCTCCTGTCTACTTAAAATGGAAGTTCATCGTCATCTTCTACAGGATCAAACCCGCTGAGCGACCAGTCGTTTCCAGTATTCGTATCTTGTACTGGACCTTGGGGGTGCCTTTGAGATTGATCGGTAGTGATACCCCTCTCCAAAAACTGAACTTCATCTGCAACAACTTCTGTAATATAGCGTCTTTGACCGCTGGTGTCATCATAGGATCTTACCTGCATACGCCCGGATACTGCTACCAAACGTCCTTTGGTAAGATATTTATGACAGACTTCTGCCAGTGAACGCCATGTTACAATGGGAATAAAATCCGCTTCTCTTTCACCCTGTTGATTGGTAAACCTCCGATCAACAGCCAATGTAAAGGTTGTTACATTGATATTGTTGGTAGTGGTTCTCATTTCTGGATCTCTTGTTAAACGACCGATAAGAACTACTTTGTTTAACATACGCCTCACCACCTTTTTTAATCATCCATGCGGATTGTCAGGAAACGAATAATATCGTCATTAATCTTGTAATTTCGTTCCAGTTCCTGGGGTACACTGGACTCAGCAGAGAAGTTCATTAGCACATAATATCCCTCTTTAAGATCATCAATTGGGAATGCCAGCCTTCTCTTGCCCCACTCGTCTACATTTTCTACCTGTCCGCCCTGTTCAGTAATCAAATTGCTGAATCTTTCCACCAGGGCTTTGATGCCTTCCTCTTCAACAGTAGGTCTGATAATATAAATAGACTCGTATTTATTCACGTCGAATTCACCTCCCTTTGGACTATGGCCCTGCAAAAATGCAGAGCAAGGATGTTACAAATAGTTATTATATCACTATTTATAAGGATTGCAAAGAGTGTATTACAAAATTTTTATCAGCATTGTTCTGGCTTCATTAAATTCTACAGCAACTATCTTTTCCTTCTCCAGTCGCTTCATCATATCGCTGAACTTCTTGAATCCAATCTGACGCTCATTAAAATCGGGGAATTCCTTTTGCAGCTCAGACTTTATGATGCTGGGATTTACCCGTTCGAAGCCGTTTTCCTTAAGCTTGTTCAGTTGTTTCTGCATTATACCCATCCAATTGGCTTTAGTTATTTCACCGGATACACCCTTATTTTTCCCCCTCAATTTTACCTTAAGAGAATTGTGATCTCCAAACACCTTGATGGTGTTGTACCTTACTTCCAGGGTATTGAGCAGTTTTGCAAATGAGCTGCACCCATAGCCTTTTTCACTGAACTCCGGTCGCAAACGCAGTAGAGTCTTTTTGAGTTCACTGACAAACATAGTTCCATCAGTATCCGCCTGATCACTGATGATTTCCTCCAATACTTCCAATAGATCGCTGAGTTCGCTGATGGAATCATCGGAGGAGGATTGCTTATCACCTGAGTCCGTTGTTACTGATTCCAGGAAAATGAACTCATTGCAAGCCTTAATGAAGATATTTGAGGCCACTTCCGAACGAGAAATGCCCAATACATATTTACCCATGGATTTCAACTTGCCGACCAGTGGGGTATAATCACTATCGCCTGATACAATGCAAAAACAGTCAATCAATTCATTGGTGTAAGCCACATCCAGTGCATCGATCACCAGTTGAATATCCAAATTATTTTTTTGGTTTACACCATATCGGATGGATGGTACAACATTGAAGGTATTGGAAAGCAATACCTGCTTCAAACCAGAAAAAGCCTCCTGATATCCGTAAACCTTACCAATCAGAATGTCACCTTTAATCTTAACCTTTTCAATAACCCGGTTCAAGGTGACAGCCTTACCGCCTGTGTTTTCTAAATCAATAAATATCGCAAAATTCTTTTTATCCATAAATACTCCAAATCTTTATTACTTCAGATTCTCAGGATTAAGCGTTTCCAGCTCCGGAAGTACAAAACGCCCATCCTTTCGAACCAAGACATCATCAAAATACATCTCTCCGCCGCCATATTCAGGTGTTTGAATGCAAACAAGATCCCAATGAATAGCAGATTTGTTTCCATTATCACAGTCTTCATAGCAGCTGCCCGGTGTAAAGTGGAAAGAACCTGCAATCTTCTCATCAAACAAGGTATCATTCATTGCTCTGGTAATATAGGGATTAACGCCAATTGCAAATTCACCCACATACCTGGCACCTTCATCCGTATCTAATACTTTGTTGATTCTCTCGCTGTCATTTGCCTCCGCCTGAATTATTTTGCCATCCTTAAAGGTAAGACGTACATTTTGATAAGTAAACCCATTGTATTCCGACGGTGTATTATAGGTAATAACACCGTTTACTGAATCCTTAACCGGTGCAGTATAAACTTCACCATCGGGAATGTTCATCTTTCCATCACACTTGATGGTGCGCAGACCTTTGATGGAAAATGATAAATCGGTTCCTTTACCGGTAATACGTACCTTGTCAGTTCGATCCATTAACTCCACCAAGGGATCCATAGCTTTGGACATTTTGGAATAGTCCAGGTTGCATACATTGAAGTAATGATCTTCAAATGCCTCTGTACTCATTCCCGCCAACTGAGCCATGGACGGAGAGGGATAGCGGAGTACCACCCACTTTGTTTTAGGAACCCGAATCTTTCCATGAACCTCCTGCCACAGATACTTCATATAAAGCTCCATTTTGTCTGCTGGAACATCGGACAGTTCAGAAGCGTTTTGCCCGGAACGCAGCCCTATATAGGCATCTACATCTGACATACGAGCAGCTTCATATTTTGCCATCATTTTAAGCTGTTCCTCTGTACATTCAGATAAAAGCACCCGGTTAATTTCATTGTCCTTTATGGAAACCAGAGGAATAGCTCCTGCCTTATAGGTTTCCCTTATCAATTCCTTTAACAGTGGCGGCTCCAACCCTATATTTTCTATGAAAATTTTCTCACCCTGTTTTAATTCACAGGAATAATTAATTAGATTATGTGCCAATGTTTTAATTCTTGGATCAGTCATAGTTTGTCCTCCCTTAATACAACTTTTGCCTCTCTTCATGTTATTAATCAGTATATCCAATTAATATTGGAATGTCTATCTGACTAAGAAATTTTGCAATGGTTTTGGTCATATGATAAGCATAAAAGTTACTACAGAGAAGAAAATGAAGATAATATTATTATGAAAAGAGGAAAGTACATGACTTTTTACATACCTGAAATCCTACCTGAAATTAATGCCCCGAAGCAGGTAATAGACTGCCACAAATGTGAACTTTGTGCTCAAGGATCTCGTTTTATCTGGGCGGAAGGTTATGTTAATGCTCCTCTTTTTGTGATTTTGGATAATCCAGGTGCCAGAGAAGATAAGCATGAGCAGCCCTTTCTGTGTGGCACAAGAGAAACTCTGCTTACTGCTGCCCATAAAGCAGGAATAATGCCAGAGCAGATGTACGTAACCTATATCCTTAAGCACAGACCCCTTAGAAAATATGATAAGCCAAAATCAAGGCAAAGTGGCATGGCCTATCTCTGGAAACAGTTAGAAGAGGTCAATCCCGAGCTTTTGCTGATTCTGGGAAATGTAGCAGTTCAATCTTTCAGTGACGAAACGGCAGAAGTAAAAACCCTCAGGGGAAGTATCCAGCAATTTGGAAAATATAAAGCGGTTGTTTCCTATCATCCACTGGCAGTTCGCAGAAGACCAAATCTAAAGAAAGCTTTTTTAAGTGATCTTATGCTTGCATCTACTGTAATTAATTGATCTTAATTAATTTCTACATTATAAAATGCAAGAATCGGCATATGAGTTGCAAAGTCCACAGGCAGTATAGAGGAGGGATTTTTTTCATACGCCCCGTGTATTTTTGCTTTACCGACCAAGTTCCTCTCCAGAGTTAACAAAAATTGATTGTTTTTCTGAAGCTTACAATCTACTATACCAATACTGCCATTTTCATCCGTCACAGTGAAGGGCAGTTGCTGAGCAGGCATATCAAAGGTATCCAATCTATCGTAGACATTGTCAAAATCCAGTAAAATTTGGACGTCATTAATTTGTGAAGCTTTTCTAATATCCGGAGCCATACAATAAGCCTTACGTCCGTAAATAACTGCTAATGCCATTCTAGCCAGCCGTTCACCTAACATTAAGTTGGCAGATGAACGGTTGTGAATGAAATCGGATACTCCACAATCAAGAGCAGGGACCACATATACATGGGGCATTATACGAGCTGCCTGCCTTTGTGCTTCCCGCACTGTGCCCCAGGTATGATCTGATTCTCCCTCAGCATCAGCTAAATGACGATTAATCTGCACTGTAAGAACAGGAAGGTCGGGCAAAGACAGATCTCTTCTTATAAAGTTTACCATGTCTTGGAAACGGTGTAAGTAAGTTTCGCACCGATCTTCAACGGCATCCGAGCATCCCTGGTACCATAATACTCCTCTTACCTTGGCTCCCTGAGAACCTATAATATCTATCATATTCCGATATAGAGCACCATCCTCATCGGGATTCCATAAGGCAAGATGGGAACCGCCCAGGGCAGTCTGTAAGAAACCTATTGGATAACCAAGATCCTTTTTCAACAGTTTCCCGAAATGAACATAAGGAGAATGACCAGGATTTTGTATCTCCATATTTACAGGGTGAATGGTGTTGGTGGAATCATTTAGCGGATGAGTCGCCAGATCCCATCTGCCGCTGTTTCGAAGGACATGAACACCTAGCTCTGGCGGATCATAAATCGTATCCTTTCCATAACCTGCTGAATTGCTCTGACCTGCTATCACAAAGAGATCTCCTATGCCAATATGGTGAATCATATCACCGCGAATTGCCCATTCTATTGCAACACCTGTATCAGCATGTGCCATACAGGTTTCTACCCGGTACAAACCACCTGCCGGGATATGCTTCAATATTATTTTCCAGCTCTGATTGGGCAAATGTTGTGCAGCCTGCCAGGGTATAACGCTTTCACCAGATTCTTCTCGCACAACTCTAACATATACCTGGATATCAGACAGTTCTTCCTCTACAGCCCATCTTCCGGACAGGCTGATTTGTCCGTAACCTGCTTCCTGCTGTATAATCTGCCAGTCCTGCGGCCCTGCTTCAATTATTGCTCCTACATTTGACTTTGACATATTATGCTCCCCCTACGGTTCGAATAATGTTTCCCCTATCCAGATATCAAGACGGCTTCCACAATTGCCGCACCGATAAGCATTAGAATGCTCAAAGCAGTTAATACTTTTTCAGCTGAATCCAAGCGAAGATCTTGTATTTTCCTTGTTTCAGACCATTGTCTGGCAGGAAATGTTTCAGCTATATTCAGCGACTTGGTAAGTGTCACTGCACAAATTAAGGCATAGGCTGTGGTTTCCCATAAACCTACCTTCAGATATTGTATATTTGCCTCCAGCACACTTGCAAAGGGAAATTCAAATGCATTGGTGCCTGCCGTTATGCCAATTATAATGCCTTGTATAAGCAATATCAACAAGCCCGGTGTAACTACACCAAATCTTACAAAAAGGTTACCCAGGGCGATAATTATGAGTAAAAATAAATTACTGATAAAAATAAACAAGGCGGAGCCGACAATACCAGCAGTTGATTGAGCGGCACCCTCTGAAGGAAGCACAGTATGCCATGCTTCTGAGCTAAAGCTATAGGATATGGCAAATGCTGCCCATAAAATCACCTGAAAGGCAATCCAGATAACTATTGCTCTTTTAAGTGCACTAGCCTTGTACAGCTTTCCGACTGCAGTAGAAATTGCATTCATAAAGATCCTCCTTTATAAAACAATTACCAGGAGTTTTCGGTTGATAGTCCACTGTATTAATGCATTCCGATCTTATTTTTTTGAATTCTTCTTCCGGGATAGGGACAAGCCTCCGAATCCACTGATAATGGCAGCATAGAAACCAAAATCATACCACCAGCCTGTGTTAACAACCTCGTATACTCTTATGCTTTTATTAAACAATCCACCAATAAGGGATATGGGTGCAATCCAGCCATGCCAGATACCCCATAAAAACCCTGCAGGCTTATCAGGCGTATATCTTTCGTTTCCTGGCATACATCCCGACAAAGTAAGAGCTATAAGGATAGCAAGAATACATATTACAAAGATTTTTTTGTTCATCTTGGAGATATCCCCCTCGTTTAACCGCACCTTAGCCAATAAAATAATTATACCATACTTAATCAGCAATTTATTGTTTATATTGAAAAAATTCCCTATTATGAATCAATTATATACACAACACCACCATGCTTTTTCATTACTTTGGAGCAACTATGGAGCAATTATTTCACTAATTTGTTTGCTGGATTTTAGCCGTCCTTTATCACTTGTTTAGGCAAACTTGAATATAGTTGATAATAAGGAGCATTTAATAAGGCGGTGGATGAAAGTTGCAAATACATGTTGTAAGACCAGGTGATACTCTTTGGAGAATTGCTCAAATGTATTCCGTTACTGTGGAACTACTGGCAACTTCCAACGAAATTCCAAATCCAAATAGGTTGGTTATTGGCCAGACCATAGTAATTCCGATAGTTGGTAGTTACCACTGGGTAGCACCTGGGGAAACCCTGTTCCAAATCAGTATGCTATACAATGTACCTGTGGCCGAGCTAATGAGGATTAATGGCATTACCAATCCAAATGATGTGCCTGTAGAATTAAGGCTGTATATTCCTCAAAAACCCAGACCCACGATTGATACAAGCGCCTATATTGATGTGTCAGCTACAGGAGCAGCATCGCCAGGAATTGTGGACAGAGTTGGAATTCATTTAACCTATCT
>FZPS01000049.1_pt55 | contig 17783 bp, 19 predicted proteins | sample 1817821 | NCBI WGS metagenome assembly FZPS01 (sample SAMEA104158645, study PRJEB21678) | metagenome | place: Germany | collected 2015-04-21
CCCCTATATCTACCAACTTTTTTACCATTTCATAAGCAGAATATTCTGTTGAAAAAATAGGAATATGTTCTTCATTAGCTTTTTCAATGGTATCAGGTTGGATAGTAGCTCCTTGTATAACGATGATACAAGATATATTGACTAAGCTTGCCACAGCTACAATATTCAAATGTCCTTGTATCGTTAACCATACACAACCTTCTTGAGCATGAGCCATTACGCTGCTTAATAAATCTCCTACATAACCTGTCGTAATTGCTTTTTTTAGTCCTTTTTCTCCTGCTACTAATGTTAACTGCAAAGCATCCATTATTTTCTGTACTGTCATCTTTCATGTCCTTTCTTTTCATTCTTAAAGTTCTATTGTTCGTTTTCTTTTTTAATCTGCCCCATGGTAGGAAATGATAATTTTTTTGAAAGTTGAACCATACTTTGAGCCATTTCAATCACTCTTCTTCGAAGCATAAAAACACAGTCTTCAATATGAGCTTGACCCCTTACAATGTCTTCTGCCAAAGCTCGACAAGTTGGGGCACCACAAGAACCACAATCAATACCTGGTAATGTCGAATAAATCTTATCTAACTTTTCCATTTTTTCCATTGCCTTTTGCATATCTTTATCCAGCGTTAGTACAGGCTTTGAATCGACTGCTTTTGACCATTGGATACTAAAGGAAAGATCCCAATCTCGTAAAGAATTTATAAACTGTTTATGTTTTTGTTCGTGTTTTTTTAATCTTTGCAAACGACTTTTGGCAATAAAACTATTTTCCACTGTTAAAGGCCCCCCTAAACACCCTCCGATACAAGCCAAAGCTTCAATAAAATCCACATCCCCCAATGTTCCATTCTCTACTTGTTCTAATACACGAATTACGTTTTCAATTCCATCGACAGCAATGTATTTATCAATTCCTAAGGCTTTTCCTTCTCCTCCACTCATAGCCCATTGAATACCATCATAAGTGCTTTTTTGCAAATTTTCTATGGTTTCTGGAGAAACTTCTTTTACATAACAAAGCAGTTCTAAATATAAATCACGAATAGAAATAACGCCATCTACATAGGATTTTTCAATTCCCAAAGGATTTCGAACATCTGTAGCCTTAGCAGGGCAAGGGCTAATAAAAAATACGCCTATTTCTTCTTCTTTGTATCCTAGTGCTTTGGCCTGCTGCTTGCTAATTCTAGCAGCCACTTCCATGGGTGACATAATGGGCAAAAGATTTTCTATCAAAGAAGGAAAACGAATTTGAATTAATCGAACAATAGCAGGACAAGCCGACGAAATAACCGGTCTCTTATTTAAGGATTGGAATAAAGATTTACTCATTTCAGTTACCCTTCCTGCTGCCTTTGCTACTTCATAAACAGAATCAAATCCTATTTTTCTAAGAAGGGTTAAAATAAAATTAACGTCTTGTAACTCTTTAAACTGAGCATATAAGGTAGGTGCAGGTAAAGCAATTTTATATTTATACTTGCGAATCTGAGATAATGGATCTGTCACAGCTCTTTTAGCATGATGACGACATACTCGAATACACATTCCGCAATCAATACATCTTTCATTAATAATGGTAGCTTTACCGTTGCGTACTCGAATGGCTTCTGTAGGGCATCTCTTAATACAATCTGTACATCCCTTGCATTTTTCCGGTCGCAATGTAACAGAGTGAAGATACGTTTGCATCTTTTCTACCCCCTTATGGTAACCAAGCAATGATTTCTACTTCTGTTCCTTTTCCTACTTCTGATCGTATACTAAGCTCATCACTATATTTTTTCATATTGGGAAGCCCCATTCCTGCTCCAAATCCTAATTCTCGAATTTCTTGAGAAGCTGTCGAATATCCTTCTTGCATAGCTAATTCGAGATCAGGGATTCCAGGTCCTTCATCCTTTAAAGTGATACAAATTTTATGGGGAGTAATTTCCACATGAATATCTCCTCCATTTGCATGAAGTACCATGTTCATTTCTGCTTCATACATGGAAATCGCAATTTTTCGAATCGTATGAGGTGCAATACCTAATTGTTTTAATACTTTTTTAACTTGGCTAGATGCCTCACCGGCTGCTATAAAAGCATCTCCATCAACGTGGTAGTGCAAGTTCATTTGCTTCTTCCTCCCCTCGCAATCCATGTTGGTATAATAGTCCGCAAGAAGTATATAAAGAATAACTTGTGGTTAAAATAATCATATTCTTTTGTTGTGCCAATTCGATTACATCTTGGGTAGGTTTTTTTCCTCTCACAAAAACAATGGTACGAATGTCCATCATTTCTGCTGTTCGAATCACTTGAGGATTGATTAAACCCGTTAATAAAAGTACATGATTTTTAACAAAAGCAAGAACATCACTCATTAAATCAGAACCATAAGCGGAATGTACTTCGTAGGATAAATCAGAACCTACTACTAGATGTCCCTGTAAAATTTTTTTTACTTCCTCTATCGTCATCTTCTTCCCTCCATTTTCCACTTGTTGATCCATGTTTAAGACAGAGGTAGCCTATATCTTACATTTATTGTAAGTTATAGGCTATCATCTAAAGTCTTTTGGTTTATTTTATTGTTATTCTTGCAATGTTGTAACGGATTCTTCTTCCACTTCTTGTTCTTCTTCTTCTAATTTCTTCATACTTAAGCTAATACGTTTTTCTTCTAAGTTTAAGTCAATAACTTCTGCTTTTACAGATTGTCCAATAGTTAATTCATCCTCTACTTTTTCAACATGTTTTTTAGCAATTTGAGAAATATGAATCAATCCATCTACGCCTGGTTCTAACTCTACAAAAGCTCCAAAAGATACGATTCGAACTACTGTTCCTTCTACTGTATTTCCTATAGCATATTTCTTGTCAGCATCATTCCAGGGATTGCTTTCAGGCATTCTTAAAGATAAGGAAATTTTCTCATTCTCTTTATCTACTTCTAAGACACGAACTGTAATTTGTTGACCTTCTTTTAATAGTTGTTTTGGATGTTTTACATGTCCCCAAGATAACTCTGAAATATGCAATAATCCATCAGCGCCTCCCAAATCGACAAAAGCTCCAAAATCAGTAAGTCTTTTTACTACACCTTCTACCCTTGTCTCTGCTTCTAGTGATTGAAAAAGGGCTTCTTTTTGAGCTGCTTTTTGTTTTTTCATAATTTCCTTATGACTTCCGATTACTTTTCTTCTACGTCGATCAAATTCAATGATTTTAAAAGAAAGTTCTTTATTTAAAAATTGGGTTAAATCATGAATAAAATGATCTGACAACTGAGAAGCTGGAATAAATATACGAATTTCTTGTAAAAGAACGATAACTCCTCCTTTTACTACCTCAATGACTTTCCCTTTTAAAATCTCTTTTGCTTCATAAGCCTCTTGTAAATGATCCCATCCTTTTTGAAACGCAAGACGTTTTTTTGACAAAAGAACTTGTCCTTCTTGATCATTCACTTTTACAACATAAACCTCAATTTCATCACCAGGTCGAACTTCTTTTGTTAACTCTATATTAGGATCAGAAGAAAATTCTGCTTTAGGAATAATACCATCTGCTTTATATCCTAAATTAACAATAACTTCATTTTGATCTACATGGATTACTTTACCTTGAAGAGTTTGTCCACTATGAATTTGCCCATGATTTAATGATTCCTCCAATAACTCTTCAAAACTCACCTGATTTTCTTGATTGTTGTGTATATCACTCATAATCTTAATAACCTCCTCAATAATCTTTTTAGGAGTGGATGCCCCTGCAGTTATTCCAATTTTATCATTAGGTTGAAAAAGATTCAACTCTAACTCTTGTGGTGTTTCAATATAATAAGTTTTTTCACACCACTGTTTACAAATCTCATAAAGTTTCCTTGTATTGGAACTATGTTTGCCACCAATTACAATCATTTTATCCACTTCTTTCGCAATACGAGTGGCTTCCTCCTGACGTATGGAGGTGGCATTGCAAATAGTGTGAAAAACTTTTAATGAATATCCCCGAGTCTCTAAAATAGCAATTATTTTTTTATATACTTGGGGTTTGTAAGTTGTTTGAGCTACAATGCAAACAGGAACTTGCGTAGATAATGCGCATACCTCTGCTTCCTGTTCTGTCTGCAAGATAACTCCTTGGTCTTTACACCAACCATTAATCCCTTGAACTTCTGGATGACTTGGATCCCCTACAATAACAATTTGATACCCTTGGGCAATGTGTTTTTCAACAATAGTATGAATGCGTTTTACATAAGGGCAAGTAGAGTCAATATAGGCTAATCCTTGTTTTTCAATTTGTTCATAAATCTTCTTACCGACACCATGGGAACGAAGGATAATGGTACCTGTGGAAAGTGTTAAAAGGTTTTCAAAATCAGAAATTGTTTGAACCCCTTTACTGTGTAAATCATCCACTACTTGCTTGTTATGAATAATAGGTCCATAGGTATAAAGTTTTTTACAACTCATGTTTTTATATACGGACTCCACAGCTCGTTCAACACCGAAACAAAAACCTGCTGTAGACGCTACAATGATTTCCATTTTAAATACTCCTTTGTTGAATAATCTTTAAAATTTTTTCGACAACTTCTTCAATGGTATATCCTGTAGTATCCACCTCAATCGCATCCTTTGCTTTTTTTAAAGGAGCAAAAGAACGATTCATATCTTGCTCATCTCTTTTTTCAATTTCCGCTTGAATTTCTGATAAAGCGCAAGAAATGCCCTTTTTCTTCATTTCTATATAACGTCTTTGGGCTCTTTCAACAGATGTTGCTGTTAGGAAAATTTTAACTTTTGCTTCTGGCAGAACGTGAGTTCCAATGTCTCTACCATCCATGACAACAGACTGATTTTGTGCTATTTTTCTTTGGCTTTCCACCAGTTGAGTACGTATTGAAGGAAAGGTAGCAACATAGGAAGCCATTTTAGACACTTCTGGTGTGCGAATTTTATGGGTTACATCTTCATTATTCAAAAAAATTCGCTGCATTTCTTTTTCATAAATAAGCTCTATTTGAATTTGATCCATGATCTTTTCAATCTGTGATCTTTCTACAATTTCATGTTCAATACAATAAAGAGCCACAGCACGGTACATGGCTCCAGTATCGACATAAACAATACCTAAAGCTTTTGCCACTGCTTTAGCAATGGTACTTTTACCAGCCCCTGCCGGCCCATCAATGGCAATGCTTATATATTCCATTGAAATTCCTCCAAATCCTTCCTGTCATCATTTCCATTCATTTTTGAATCAAATCTGGTCTTAATTTAGCAGCTTCTTTTAAGTAAACATGATTCATCATAGCTTGGGTAGAATTTGTACTAACTTGTACTACCACTCGAATACACTTTTGTAAACTGTCTACGACTTTCATTTCTTGGAAACACATAAGAGCTGCTTGGGTAATTCCTAATTGCCTAGCTGCTACAGCAGGATAGGCTGTATCCAAATCCTCTGTTGCTGTGAAATAAATAGAAATGATATTCGACAATTGCAATTGATTTCTTTTTATTATCTCCTGCAATAAATATGAAGTGTTTTTAATAATTGCATCTGGGGCATTTTCCTCAACAGTAATGGCTCCCCGAATAGCACTTATGTTCATCTTTTTCATTCCTTTATCATTCTTATTTCAAGACTTCCACTTGTCTATTATAAAATACTATTGGAAAGAACACAAGAGTCTTTTTAGGAGATATGGGAACCTGCCACATATCCAGTAGAAAAAGCCACTTGCAAATTATAACCTCCTGTATATCCATCTACATCCAAAATTTCTCCTGCAAAGTACAATCCTTTAATGTGTTTAGATTCCATGGTTTGTGGAAAAATTTCTTGAACTTGAATGCCACCTGCTGTTACAATGGCTTCTTTAAATCCTCGATTCCCTATGATGGTTACTTTTAGTGATTTTAATAACTGAACTAACGTTTTTCTTTCTTCTTTTGTAACCAAATGAGCTTTTTTATCGGGATTGATACCTGAAAGTTGAACAATAATGGGAACTAACGTTTTAGGAAGTAATTCATATAAAGAATTGCTAAAATCTTTCATTCTAAACTTTTCCAAATCTCTTACCACCCTTTTATCTAATGTTTGAAAATCTAAAGAGGGCTTTAAATCAATATATAAATCAATAGGTTCTTTTTCATAATCACCCAAATGTCTACTTGCACTTAAAATAATAGGACCTGAAACACCATAATGAGTAAAAAGCATTTCTCCAAAATCCTCATAAATCTTTTTTCCCTTTTGTGTTTTGACAACAATTCCTACATTTTTCAAACTAAGACCTTGTAATTCCGATACCCATTTTTCTTTTACAACCAAAGGAACTAAGGAAGGAAAGCAAGGATTGATGGAATGCCCTACTTTTTGAGCCATCGAATGTCCTTGTCCCGTAGACCCAGTGCCTGGATAAGACAATCCTCCTGTTGCCAAAATAATCGCATCCCCATATTCATATCTATTATTTTGAAATACAATACCCTTTACTTGTTTATCTTCAACCAGTAGATCCTTTACTTCCATATTGCAATGAATATGAACACCTGATTGGGTTAAAAAAAAGAGCAATGCCTGAATCACATCATAGGCACGATCTGAAACAGGGAAGACACGATTCCCTCTCTCTACTTTCGTCTCTACACCATAAGATGCAAAAAAGTCCACTACATTTTTGGGTGTCCATTGATAAAAAGCACTGTATAAAAATTTTGAATTCCCATGAATATGATCCATAAAATCTTCAATGTCACTATGATTTGTGAGATTACATCGTCCTTTTCCTGTAATACCTAATTTTTTTCCTAGTCGTGGATTTTTTTCAAACAGATGGACTTCATGTCCTTTTTTGGCTGCTATTCCAGCTGCCATCATGCCTGCTGGTCCTCCACCTACTACAAGTACTTTTTTCATGGTCATGTGTAATCCTTTCCTATACTAAATTAAAGTTTACTTTAAATGGCAAGTGTCATTTAAGCATTCTAAAACATGTTTACCATTTTGTTTGAGTCGAATAGTAGAAACGGAAGTATTCCCCAACCAAAATTGTTTATAAAAAGACAAATCCCAGCCAAGTAATGCAATCATCATTACTTTTAAAATGCCTCCATGGGCCACAATGGCCACATTTCCTGTTGGATGATTTTGTTGAATGATTTCAATTGCTTTTTTCGCTCGTTGCTGAACTTTTTGCAAAGAGCCTTCCCCGGGAAAGGAATATGAAAAAGGTTCTTTTACAAATTGTTCGTAGGATTGTCCATATTTTTTTCTTAATTCTTCTGCCGTATATCCTTCCCATTCACCAAAATTAATTTCACGAAGTAAGTCTAGGGATTGTATAGGAAGTTGATGAGAGGGAGCAAAAGTTTTTGCTGTTTCATAGGCTCGTTGCAAGTCAGATGAATAAATAGCTGATAAAGAAACAAATGCCATCTTATCTTTTAGAGCCTGTGCTTGCTTTTGACCTTCAAGAGATAAAGGAATGTCACTACTACCTTGGTACTTTCCAAGTACATTCCAAGATGTTTCTCCATGTCGAATCAAATACCACTTTGACATATTTATACATCTCCTATGTTTCTATTTAATGAATAGGTTAAATTTGAGTCTTCATTTGTATCATAAACTTGATATTTTGTCCATATTTCTTCTAGATGTTCTAAGGACTCTTTAATTTCTGTTTTCTTTTTCATACTTAGTGCTACAATGAGAGCATTCAATAAACTCATAGGTGCAACTAATGAATCCACAAAGGAAGCCATGTCACTTCTAGCTAATAAACTATAATCTGCATATTGAGTCATAGGTGATAAAGGACTATCTGTCACGGAAATCACCGTCGCTTTTTGAGCATGAGCAAATTCCACCGCCTTTAATGTTCTTTTTGAATATCTAGGAAAACTAATACCAATCACCACATCTCCAGGTCCTAAACGATGAATTTGTTCAAACATCTCACTAACACTGTTAGTATGAATTAGTTTTATGTTGTCAAACATTAGATTCATGTAAAATCCCAAAAAACTAGCAAGTGAGGCCGCACTTCGAACACCTAATATATAAATTTTTTTTGCTTCTAAAATTGCATCTACTGCTTCGTCAAAAACTTTTTCATCGATTTCTTCTAAAGTAGAACGAATTTTATCTGCATCTGATTGCAATACAGATTTAAGTACATGTTGATTTTCCAAGCGATCCGATGCTACTTCAATTCGTTGAACAGCTGTTAACTTGGTTTTTACCAGTTCTTCCAAAGCCCTTTGTAGTTTCGGATAACCATCATATCCTAGTTCATTAGCAAAACGAACAACTGTTGATTCGCTAACTCCCACTATATTTCCTAATTTAGCTGCTGTTAAAAATACGGCTTTTTCATAATGATTTAGGATATAGTTAGCTAATAATTTTTGTCCCTTGCTTAATCTTGGCATATTTTCATGAATACGATAAATTAAATCATTCTTATTATTCATAGACTCTCCCTCATTGTTTTTTATAATAAAAAACCTTACCCTATTTCAGTACCTTTTTCCTTATTGGTTTAAAATATGCATTTATCTACTTTTTGATAGAATCCTTCTTCTTATTATATCTGATATTCGAATTTTTACAATCAATTTATAGAAAAAGAGAGCCTAACCTAAGAGACTGTTACTCAACTAACGAAATCATTAATTGGGTATAACTCTTTTTTTCTAAACATAGAAAGGGAGAGCCGCTCCCTCTACTTAAAGTAGTTTTGCGGCACTCCCTTTCAAAAGTTTATACAGGATATACTTTGCTTTCTTGATCAACCAATGCAGGATCTATCTTTGTCTTTTGTGCTTGACGGTATTTGAAAAACTCTTCTGCTACTTGAGGGAAAAGAGCATACGATAATACGTCTTCTTCTTGTTCTTTATATTGTTTCATTTTTGCTTCGATTTCTTTTAACTCTGGTTTTAATAGATCAGCTGGACGACAAGTAATTGGTTTTTCATTTCCAATAATAATCTTTTGAATCTCTTTGCTAATGGGTACAGGAGTTCTTCCGTACTCTCCACCTACTAAAGCCTTGGATTCTTTTGTAACCATTTTATATCGTTCTCCTGTTAATACATTCAAAACGGCTTGTGTTCCTACAATTTGACTGGTTGGAGTAACAAGAGGAGGATAACCAAAATCAGCTCGTACTCGAGGTACTTCTTGTAATACATCATAATATTTATTTTCTGCACCTTGTTGCTTTAATTGAGAAACAAGATTGGAAAGCATACCACCAGGTACTTGGTATAATAAAGTCTGAATATCTACACCTAATACTTTGGGATTCAGAAGCCCTTCATCCATAGCTTTTTCACGTAATGGTCTAAAATAATCTGCAATTTCACTTAATAATGTTTGATCTAAACCACTATCATAAGGTGTATTTTTGAATGTTTCTACCATCACTTCTGTAGCTGGTTGGGATGTTCCCATGGAGAAAGGTGACATAGCTGTATCAATGATATCTGCCCCTGCTTCTACTGCCTTCATATAAGTCATAGCTACTACACCACTAGTATAATGTCCATGCATATTAATAGGTATCTTAACTGCTTTTTTTAATGCGGAAACCAATTCATAAGCTGAATAGGGAAGTAATAACCCAGCCATATCCTTGATACAAATGGAATCAGCGCCCATATTTTCTAATTGCTTGGCTAATTTTACATAATACTCTAAGGTGTGTACTTCACTTAATGTATAGGAAACTGCTACTTGGGCATGTCCCTTTTCTTTTTTAGTTGCTTTAATTGCTGTTTCTAAATTACGGGGATCATTTAAAGCATCAAAAATACGAATAATATCGATTCCATTAGCAATACTTTTTTGGACAAAGTATTCCACTACATCGTCTGCATAATGACGATATCCTAATATATTTTGTCCACGTAACAACATTTGTAATTTTGTATTTTTAGCCACTGCACGAATTTTACGAAGTCGTTCCCATGGATCTTCTTTTAAGAAACGAAGGCAAGAGTCAAAAGTGGCTCCTCCCCACATTTCTAAAGCATGAAAACCAACTTTGTCTAATTTTTCTACAATAGGAAGCATATCTTCCGTTGTCATTCTAGTTGCAATCAAAGACTGGTGTGCATCTCGAAGAATGGTATCTGTAATTTTCACCGGTCTTTTTTTCATTTCTTCTGCCATCTTTATAACCTCCTTATGGATTTGTATGCCGTCTATTTATCCTTTTATTTACTCCTTGCTCTTAACCTCCATATAATGTTAAGAAAATCCCTGCTACAATTGCAGAACCAATTACACCTGCAACATTAGGACCCATTGCGTGCATTAATAAGAAGTTCGTTGGGTTTTCTTCACTACCTACTTTTTGTGCTACTCGTGCTGCCATAGGTACTGCTGATACTCCTGCTGATCCAATTAAAGGATTGACTTTTCCACCCGTTGCCTTGCACATGATTTTCCCAAAAAGTATCCCCGCTGCTGTTCCTACAGAAAAGGCCACCAATCCTAAGGCTAAAATTCCTAATGTTTGGGGATTAATAAAAGCTTCTGCGCTAGCAGTAGCTCCCACTGTCATTCCCAAGAAAATCGTAATACTATACATTAATGCATTGGAAGCAGTTTGAGCTAAATTTTGTGTATCTGCACATTCCCTAATTAAATTACCAAACATAAGCATCCCAATAAGAGGAGCTGCACTGGGTAAAAGTAATACAACAAGAATGGTAACAAGAATAGGGAATATTATTTTTTCTGTTTTGGAAACAGGTCGTAATTGATCCATTTTAATTTGTCGTTCTTCCTTGGTTGTCAATGCTCTCATAATAGGGGGTTGTATAATCGGTACCAACGCCATATAAGAATAGGCAACTACTGCAATAGGACCTAATAAGTGTGGAGCAAGTTGACTTGTTAAGAAAATCGCTGTAGGACCATCAGCGCCCCCGATGATAGCAATGGAAGCTGCTTCTTTTAAATCAAATAATCCTGGAAAAATCATATTCAAAACAATCGCCCCAAGAAAAGCAAAGAAAATACCAAATTGGGCAGCTCCCCCTAATAAAATACTACGCGGATTGGCAATCAATGGTCCAAAATCAGTCAATGCTCCAACCCCTAAAAACACTAATGGTGGGAAAATCCCTAATTTATTTCCTTGGTATAAATAATAAAGTAATCCCCCTTTATCCATAAGACCATTAAAAGGTAGATTTACTAATAACATTCCAAAAGAAATTGGAACCAACAACAATGGCTCATACCCTTTTTTAATAGCTAGATAAAGAAATAATAAAGCCACTGCGATCATAATGATATTACCCGAACGTAACCCGATAAAACCCGTACTTTTTACAAAACCAGTCAACGCATCCAATAATGCATGTATAAACGCCATATTGGCTTACCTCCTTGTGTCACATTTTTTATCCAATAGAAACAATTAGATCTCCTGTCTCTACAGAAGCCCCTTTGGATACGTTTACAGAAGCAATGGTTCCTGTTGCTGAAGCAACAATTTCATTTTCCATTTTCATTGCTTCTAAAATGGCAACCACATCCCCTTCTTTTACTTGATCCCCTTCTTTTACTTTTACATCAAGAATAACCCCAGGCATAGGTGCACTTACTTTAGTGGCTCCCACTGCTCCTGAAGATTTTTTAGCTGCTTTTGCTACTGGTTGAGGGGCAGACACAACAGGCGTAGGGGTAGCACTCGCTCCTCCTACTAACTCTTCTACTTCTACCTCGTATCTATTTCCATTTACGGTAACTTGAAATTTTCTCATGATTTTTCCTCCTTTAGAATGTAGAATCTTTTATCCTATTCTATAATTTGTAAATTTTCTTGTTTTGCGTTGCTACTCCAATTGGATCCTTTTGATCCAATTCTTCTAAAAGATCGAATTTGTAGTTGATCAGTAGTTGTATTTAAACTAGCTGCTACTGCTGCTGTAATAACGGCAATCAACTCTAAATCATCTTCTATTTCCTCTTCTTCTATATTTGTTTCTTCAGCAATTTCTGAAATCATTTCTGGTTTTTCTTTTGATTTTGCCTTACTCAAGATGCCGAATAAATCCAAAATATACGATAGTAAGAGCAGGGCAATTAGAGTAATTCCCATACCAACAATGGTAACTGTTAACCCTTCTGCTAATGCACTCATTTTCTCACCTCATTCATTGGATCCTTTATTATAATACTGTGCTTTGTTTTTTAGCAGGTCGAGGATCTCTTTTACTGTAAAGCATTTCTAACGCTGCAATCACTCGTTTACGAGTGGCAGCTGGTTCAATAATATCATCAATGTATCCTCTGCTTGCCGCTGTATAGGGACTAGCTTGCAAACGTGAAAATTCTTCGATCTTTTCTGCTCGTAGAGCATCAGGATTTTTTGCTTTAGCTAATTCTTCTTGATACATAATATTAATGGCTGCATCTGCATTCATAACAGCAACTTGTGCTGTAGGCCATGCAAAAACCATATCTGCACCAATATGCTTACTATTCATCACTACATAAGCACTACCAAAAGCCCTTCGAACCAGTATATTTACTTTGGGTACTGTAGCATGAGCAAAAGCATGAATGAACTTAGATACTTTTTTAGCTAGTCCTTGTGTTTCTTCGTCCATAGAAGCCTCAAAACCACCTACATCCGTAAAAGATACTAAAGGAATGTTAAAAGCATCACAAATCCGAACAAATGTTGCACCTTTTTCACAAGCCCATCCATCTAGAAAACCATCTTTTTCCATGGATTGATTGGCGATAATTCCCACTGTCATGCCGTTTAAACGAATAAATCCAGTAAATAAATTCTTTGCAAAAGATTTACTGACTTCGAATACTTCTTTTTGATCTGCAATAGCTTGTACTACTTGAATCATATCAAAATTTTGTTTTCCATCATCAGGTACCAATGTATTCAGCTCTTCAGCAATACGATTTAAATCATCTTGGGGATCTAATGCAAATGCTTCTTCCATATTGTTAGAAGGTAAATAGCTAATGAAGGTTCTCATAGACGCTAAACATTCTTCTTCTGTTTCATACACAAATTGAGCTAAACCTGTTTTTGAAGCATGAACTTCACTACTACCTATATTATCAAAGGTTGCTTTCTTTTCTTTCATTGTATTTGGACTATTGACAAATAATCGCACATTTTTTGATGTCATAAAAACAAAATCAGCTAAACCAGCTGAAAAAGTAGCTCCACCGGCACAATCCCCCAATACAGCTACTACTTGAGGAATGACTCCTGAAGCTAACGTTTGTTTTAAAAAGATTTCTCCATATCCTTGTAATCCATCGACTCCTTCTTGAAGTCGTAATCCTGTGGAATCTAAAAGGCCAATAATAGGAGCACCCATTTGCATGGCTTGTTCATAGGTTTTAACAATTTTTTTTGCATGCATCTCACCTACAGACCCACCTAATACGGCTGCATCTTGACTATAAACAAAAACTAAACGTCCTTCTATCGTTCCATAACCAGTTACTACACCATCAGCTGGGGTTTCTTTTTGTGATAAGTTAAAATCTGTATTACGATGCTTTACAAAAGCACCTATTTCCACAAAACTATTTTCATCCAACAAAGCATGGACACGTTCCCGAGCTGTTTTCTTCCCTTCTACTTGAAGGCCAGTTGCTTCAATCGATTGTCGAAGGCTGGTGAGTTCATTGATCTTTTCCAGTGTACTCATTTGGTTCCCTCCATATTTTATTTTGAAATTATCATTGTAAAAATGCAACTTTCACCTATTTTATTCTACATGATGTTCTATCCAGATGCAAGCTTTTAGAAAGGAAAAAAGAAAGTTTTATTCCTTATTCGACCTTTTTCTGTTTTTCTTTTTTTCTATAATATAAAGAATAGGCGGATTCTGTTTTCGATTGTTAAAAGAAAGACAACCTACTGTTATTGTTCTTTCATCTAATTTTTTTACATATTCATCTACTGCATTTTTCTCCTCTTCTCCTCCTTTATGTCCATAATAAGAAACAATGGTTATTACTCCACCTGGCTTTAAAAGGGAAATGCATTTTTCTAAAGCAACAAGAGTCGTTTGAGGAGTTGTGATAATCCTAGGGTCCCCTTTGGGTAAATAGCCTAAATTAAACATAGCTCCATCTATTGGTTCCTTTACATATTGATCCAACTTTGAATGGCAATCATGGATAAAGATAGCTTGACCCATAGCACCCTCTTTTTTTAATTTTAATTCTGCTTCTATAAGAGCTTTTTTTTGAATATCAAATCCAAAAACCTTTCCCTGGGGTCCTATACACTGAGCTAAAAAAAGAGTATCATATCCATTCCCAACAGTCCCATCAATAAAAACCTGTCCCGGTTGAATCTGTGTTTGTAATAATTGGTGAACCATGGTTGTCATTTTTCCAAGTAGCATTATTTTGTACTCCTTCTCTTTATAAATTTGCAAAGTTATATCTCTACAATTTTTTTAAATATTCTAGTTCTTCCTGGCTAAGATGCCGATATTCTCCTTTTTTTAAATCTCCTAAACTTATTTTTCCTATACGTATTCTCTTAAGATGAATGACGGGATGTCCAATCCCTTCACACATTTTCCTTACTTGTCGATTCTTCCCTTCTCGAATCTGAATTTCCAGCACGGACTGATTTTTTTGCTTTTTTAGCAACCTCACAGATGCAGGAGCTGTTATATAATCTTCAATAGGAATACCTTTTCGCAATTTTTCTATTTTTCCTGCATCTGGAATTCCTTTAATGGTAGCAATATATGTTTTGAAAATTTTATACCTAGGATGCATAATTTTATTAGCTAACTGTCCATCATTGGTTAATAACAAAAGTCCGGATGTATGATAATCCAACCTTCCAATAGGAAAGATTCTTTCTTGTATTTCCTGTAATAAATCCAATACCGTGGGACGATTAAATTGATCCTTTACTGTTGTTACATATTCTTCTGGCTTATGAAGCATAAGATATACTTTTTTTTCTTGGGGTATAAGTACTTTTCCTTTATATCGAACCTCATCCTTCCCTGGATGAACCTTGGTTCCTAAAGTACGAATAATTTCTCCATTTACTTGTATCTTGCCTTGCTCAATTAGTTCTTCTGCCTTTCTTCTAGAGGCAATTCCACAATCTGCGATATATTTTTGAAGTCGTACTTCCAATATAATTTCCTCCTTTGTTCATTCATGGATAAACTGCATCCAATGATTTATAATTTTTTGTAAAGAGGTAAAAAAGTCATGTCTTTCTACTGTATACAAAGCTTGTAAAGGAATCCTCGCATATTTTTCCTCATTAATAAATACTTCACCGTACCCTAATACAGTTCCTTTTGTAATGGGTGCTTCTAAACTAATAGGAATGTCTACCTGGGTACGAATCTTATCATCTTCTTTTAATGGTAAGGAAAATTTTTCAGCATATCCTACCTCTACTTTTTCTAATGTGCCATGTAAAACTTGAACAATACCTGCTCGTTGGCCTTTCCGAATAATTTCTTGAGGTTTAAAAGAACGAAAACCATAATTCATAATAGCCTTTGTATCCACCCATTTTTGATTTTTGTTAGGATACCATCCACTTCCTAATACAACTGAAATCAAGTGCATCTTTTCTCTTTTTGCTGCACCTACAAAACAATATCCCGCCTGTCCTGTAAATCCTGTTTTAACCCCGGTAGCACCTTCATATTCTGTTAAAAACCGATTGGTATTTGATAAGTGAAAAGAACGATATGATCCTCCTGACTTAGGAATAGTTATCTGATGTGTATTCGTAATTTCAACAAAAGTAGGATTTTGGATGGCATAGGCAGTAATAAGAGCTAAATCATAAGCTGTAGAATAATGTCCTTCTGCATCTAACCCATTTGGTGTCTTATAGACAGTGTTATAAGCTCCTATTTCTTTGGCCTTTTGTGTCATCATATTACAGAATTCTTCTACACTTCCTCCAATATGCTCTGCAATAGCCACTGCTACATCATTGGAAGATTGAAGCATAAGTGCATACAATAAATCTTCTAAAGGGTAGATTTCTCCAGGCTTGATATATAACTTTACTCGAGGTGCTGCGGCTGCCCTAGCACTTACCTTTACTTCATCTTTTAAATTGCCCTTTTCTAATGCAACAATACAAGTCATGATCTTTGTGGTGCTTGCCATAGCTCGCTTCTCATGGGAATTTTTCTCCCATAATACCCTTCCACTTTCCATATCCAGTAAAATACCTGCTCGTGCTTCTACAGAAGGTGGAGAAACGTTTTTTTCTTCTGCTCTAAGTGGATTGATCATAGTACAAAAAAAGAATAGGACCATCCAAAGTTGAATTTGTTTCTTTTTCTTCATAAGATTTTCCTCTCTTTTGGATTCCTATTCTCATATATAGATTTTTTCTACTTGTCTCATTCTACTTTTTTTAATTTATTTTCCATTTCTTTGTCAATTTCTTTTTCGGCTTCTTGTTGAATCTTTTCTATCGTTTGTTCTTATAGATTCGGCAATTCTTCTAATGATCGAAATCCAAAATAACGCAAAAATTCTTCTGTTGTTCCAAACAATAAAGGTCTCCCAGGTGCATCGAGTCGTCCTACTTCACAAACTAAGCCATACTCCAATAATCGATTTACTACATGATCACAGCTAACTCCTCGAAGATCTTCTATTTGAACTTTTGTAATAGGCTGTTTATATGCAATAATTGCAAGAGTTTCTAAGAGAGCTTGTGTAAGAGTAAATTTTTGTGGAGTTTCGTATAATTTTTGTATGTATTCAAAATATTGAGGTTTTGTACACATTTGAAAAGCACCATCCAACTCAATAATTTGAATACCTCGACCTTGTTTTTCATATTCCTCTTGCATTCGATATAAAATTTTTTGTGTTGTAATAGGATCCTGTTCGATCACTTTACTAATTTGTTTCAAAAGAACCGCTTCTCCTGCTACAAATAATAAGGATTCAATAATGGCTTCCACATCTGTTAATCCCATAATACCCCTTCTATTCTACTAGTATGATCTAATCTGAATCAGATCAAAAATATGCTCTTGTATTATTTTTATTTTTTTTCTTTTCATTAGCTCTAATAAAGCTAAAAAGGTAACAATCATTTCAATTCGATCCGCATCCTTATAAAATAATTCTTCAAAATGCAAAACCGGTGTTAAAACAAGTAATTCTAGAATCCATTCCATTTTTTCTTCCACTGTATACAATTCTCTAGAAATAGAGCCAAAATCATGACGAATTGGATCGATTTTTGCTTTATGTCTTTTTATTACATCTTGAAAAGCATTATAAATCTGCTCTAATGTAATATGCTCTAATACTTCTTGGGGCGAAAAAATAGAAGATGTTTCCAATAACTCCACTGGGTATGTGGGTGATTTATAAACTATTTTTTGACCCTTTGTTTCTCTTTGTTTTAATAATTGAGATAATTGTTTGTATGTTTTGTATTCCAATAGTTTTGCTACTAATTCTTCTCTTGGGTCCTCCTCTTCTTCCTCTGAAGAAGAGGGAGTAGGCAAAAGCATTCGAGATTTAATCTGAAGAAGAGTCGCCGCCATGACTAAAAATTCACTGGTTACTTCCAAATCTTGCTCTTCTGCCTGATGGATATATTGTAAAAACTGTTCTGTTACTTCTGAAATAGGAATATCATAAATATTCATTTGATTTTTTTCAATCAAATGAAGCAAAAGATCTAAAGGTCCTTCAAACACATCTAAACATACTTGTATACTCACATTATATACTCC
>FZPS01000016.1_pt275 | contig 17781 bp, 16 predicted proteins | sample 1817821 | NCBI WGS metagenome assembly FZPS01 (sample SAMEA104158645, study PRJEB21678) | metagenome | place: Germany | collected 2015-04-21
GCATCAAACGGCGCAACTGGCGGAAACATCGGCTGAATCCATGAAAGCCCCGGCGGAGTAATCCGGTTGAACATGCGGCGCTGGACTTCCGCGCCTTCCGCCAAATCCTGAATATCCAGAACCTCATGCCCCATGAAATCGGCATATTGCTCGGCATCAACGGGCGCGGGCTTTTCGGTGCGGGAAGCAGCCGACGCAAAAGCAACAAGGCACAACGCACCATAAAGAACGGCGATGCTACTCCCTATGGCGATAAGTTGATGCTTTCTTAGATTTTTCATTGCTCATGCTCCTGGGGTGGTTGGCATGAACCTGGTGCCGCACAAACTGGAAAGAATGAGCCCACATACGACTCACCTCGACACCGCCATACGTATCGCAGAAGTCAGGGCATCTGGCTAGAAAAATATCCAGAAAAATATCCTGACGGTGCACAATAATTAGACGCCCCCCCGCGCAGGTCGAAACGAAATAATGCTTCGGGGGGGCTCACCCCAGACACGCCACGCTCCACGCCATCCGAGCCCCCAAAACGTTGATTAACCCCATTCCTGCGCCGGTTTTCAGGGGAATGCAGTTGAAGTTCGGCGTCAGGTGGGGTAAACTCTCCCGTCCTAAATTGATTGGAATAGTCAAATGAGTAAAACTGAATCCAACACGCCGCTGCCCTACCCGGCGATTAATCCGCTGGAATGCAAGGCCTGCGGGCGCTGCATTTCGGCTTGCCCCAAAAAGGTGATTGCGATGGGTACCGAGCTGAACGCGCGCGGCTACACCTATGCCAAATACGCGGGCGCGGGCTGCATCGGCTGTCTCAACTGCTTTTATGTATGTCCGGAACCAAACGCGATTGCCGTGCACGTGCCGGAGCGGAAAAAAGCGCCGGCAACCACAGGAGTGGGCTAATGGCAACACAACTGGTCAAAGGTAACACGGCGGTCATCATCGGCGCGCTTTACGCGGGATGCGACTGCTATTTCGGCTATCCCATCACGCCGGCGAGCGAAATCCTGCAGGAAGCGGTCAAAAAATTCCCCGGCGCGGGCCGCCGCGTGGTGCAGGCGGAAAGCGAAGAAGCCGCCATCAACATGGTGTATGGCGCGGCAGCCTCCGGGCGGCGCGCCATGACGGCCTCCTCCGGGCCGGGAATCAGCCTGAAGCAGGAAGGCATCTCCTACTTGTCCGGCGCGCAACTGCCGGCGGTGGTGGTGGACATCATGCGCGCGGGGCCGGGGCTGGGCAATATCGGCCCCGAGCAGGGCGACTACAACCAGGTGGTCAAGGGCGGCGGCCACGGCAATTATCGCAACATTGTTCTGGCGCCGGCCAGCGTGCAGGAAATGTGCGATTTCACCATGAAGGCCTTCGAGTTGGCCCAGAAGTGGCGCATGGTGGTCTTCGTTTTGGCGGACGGCGTGCTGGGGCAGATGATTGAGCCGTTGCGCTTCCCCGAATACAGCGTGGAGCCAAAGGTCAACAAGTCGTGGGCCGTGGATGGCACGGCGGCGACGCGTCCGAATGTCGTAACCTCCATTTTTCTCGATTTCGCGCAGCAGGAGGCCTTCAATAACAAGTTGCAGGAACGCTATGCGGCGGTTGCGGCGGAGGAACAAGACAGCGAAGAATATCGCCTGGAAGACGCCGACATCGCGCTGGTGGCCTACGGCATCAGCGCACGCATTTCCCACGGCGCAGTGGATGCGGCCCGCAAAAACGGCTACCGCGTCGGCCTGTTCCGCCCGAAGACGCTGTTCCCCTTCCCCGAAAAGGCGCTGAACGCATTCGTGGCGCGCGGGGGCAAGCAATTAATCAGCGTGGAAATGAGCAACGGCCAGATGCGCGACGACATCAAGCTGGCCGTGGAATGCCGCTGCCCGGTTCATCTGGTGAACCGGCTGGGCGGGCATGTGGTTGAACAAAAACAAATTCTGGAAAAAATCCGGGCGATTGCGGGGAAATAAGATGGAACCGGCGATGCAGGAAAAAGTGATTCAAACCCGCGGACTCTACAAAACCTTCCCGCGCAAAGGCGGCGCCGCTCAAACGGCCACGCACTACTGCCCGGGCTGTGAGCACGGCGTATTGCACAAACTGATTGGCGAAGCGCTGGCCGACATGGGCCTGCAAGACCGCACCGTGGTCATCAGCCCCGTCGGTTGCGCGGTGTTCGCCTACTACTATTTTGACACCGGCAACGTCCAGGTGGCGCACGGCCGCGCGCCTGCCGTCGGCACCGGCCTGTCGCGCGCGTGCGACCATGCCGTCGTCATTTCCTATCAGGGCGATGGTGACTTGGCGGCCATTGGCCTGAACGAAACCATTCAGGCGGCCAACCGAGGCGAAAAAATCGCCGTGTTTTTCGTCAATAATTCCATGTATGGCATGACCGGCGGCCAAATGGCCCCAACCACGCTCGTGGGCGAAAAAACGCAAACCTGTCCCCGCGGCCGCGACCCCGCCGACATGGGCTATCCCCTGCACATGGCCGAATTGATTGGGCAATTGCAGGCGCCGAAATATGTCGCCCGCGTGTCGTTCTCCAGCATGGCCAAGCTGCATCAGGCGCGAAAGGCCATCCGCAAGGCGCTGGAAATTCAGCGCGACGGCCTCGGCTACACCTTCGTCGAAGTCCTGATGTCGTGCCTGACCAACCAGCGGCAGACGGCGGAGGAATCCGACCGCTTTGTCGCCGAGCAGATGGAAAAGGAATATCCGCTCGGCGTGTTCTGCGACCGCACGGCGGAAGCCACGCCCATCGTGCGCCCCACCAGCGACTACCGCAAGGAAACGCTGGACCGCCTGATGAATCTGCATGTCGAACTCGCGCCCGACGCCCAGCGCGACCCGTCGGTCCGCCCCATCAACGTCAAAATGGCCGGCTTCGGCGGCCAGGGGGTCTTGAGCATGGGCGTGATTCTCACCCGCGCCGCCTGCCAGAGCGGACGATTCGTCTCTTGGTATCCCTCCTACGGCCCCGAGCAGCGCGGCGGAACCGCCAACTGCGCGGTGGTGATTGCCGGCGAACCCATCGGCTCGCCGGTCGTGTCGGAAACGGACGTGTTGGTGGCCATGAACCGGCCCTCGCTGGAGAAATTCGCGGGCGAGGTGAAACCCGGCGGCCTCATCCTCTACAACGCGGATATCGGCGCGTTTGAAGCGCCCGAAGGCGTGCGGGCGCTGCCGGTGCCGGTACACGAAATTGCCCAACAGGGCGGCAACGCGCGGGCCACAAATGTCGCCATGCTCGGCGTGATGGCCGGCACGGGCGCGTTGGACCTGCCCGACGAATTTTATGCGCAAGCCATCGCCCACAATTTCGCCGGCAAGGAAAAGGTCATTCAGCAAAATCAAGCGGTATTCACCTTCGCCCGCCAGTGGCAGCCGCCGAAAGCCTGAACCGTGCGGCCTCTCCGCGCTCGCCAACGACAGTTCCAACGACAGACTTGCGTTTTTCGGAATAACCAGCGACAATCGCGCCCCGATTTGGGAAAGTAAAAAAGGATGTAAGTATGGCCGAACAAACCCCAGCCCCGAAGGATGCCCCCGGCGCTCCCGCGCCGCAAAGCCCGGAAGCCCAACAACTATCTCAATGGATGGCCGACTATGGCCGTCCGGCGTTAATCGGTCTGGCGATTGCCGTCGTGGCATTGCTGGGCATGAGCATTTGGCGCAACCATCAGGCCGCCCGGAAATCCGACGCCGTACAGGCGTTGTTCCAGGCCCGCAGCCCCGAAGAGCTGCAGCAAATGGCCGTGGTGGACCCCAAAGCCTCCACCGCGCCGCTGGCGCTGGCATCCGCCGCCGCCGAATTTTTCGCGCTCAACCGCTATGAAGACGCGCTCAACGCCTACCAGCAATTCCTGGCCGCCTACCCCACCCACATGCTCGCCGAAGGCGCCAAAGTGGGAATCGCCGCCTGCGAAGAGGCGCTCGAAAATTACGGCGGCGCCAGCGATGCCTACGCGGCGTTCATGGCCGAACACCCCGACAGCGCTCTCATCGCGCAAGCCGCCATGGGCAAGGCCCGTTGCCACGAACAGCTCGAAGAGTTCGACGACGCCCGCGCGTGCTACGAAGATTTCATCGCCGCTCATCCCGACAGCCCGTGGGTGTCGCAGGCCGAATCCGGCCTTCTTTTCCTGAAGAAAACGGAACGCGCGAAGCAAGCCCCGCCCCCGGCAACACCCGCCGCGGCGGAGAAAACCGCGGACGACGCAACCGCCGAGACAGCCGCGCCTGCAGAAGAAGAAGTAGCAGTCACCGCCGAACCCGAAGCCGCGCCCGTGGAAGAAGCTGCCGTAGTCGCCGCGGAATCCGAAGCCGCCCCGCTGGAAGAAACCGCCGTGGAAGAAAAAACGACAACCGACGAACCGGAAAAGGCCGAGCCGAAAAAGAAGACGAGCAAAAAGAAATCGTCATCGAAAAAGAAATCCGCCCCGAAACCCGCCGACTTGCCAGAAGAAGTCCCGGCCGCGACCGAACCGGCCGCCGAATAAACGGGTGATTTCATCATTGGTCAGAACGCCGGCGCCCCTTGGGGTTCCGGCGTTTTATCATCTAATGGAGACCCGCCATGATTAACCGCTATACCCGCCCCGCGATGGGCGCGCTTTGGACCGAAGAGCAAAAGTTTCGAAGCTGGCTCGCCGTTGAATTAGCCGTCTGCGAAGCCCGCGCGAAAACCGGAGAAATCCCCGCCAAGGACTGGAGCGCCATCCGCCGCAAAGCCGATTTTGACACGGCCCGCATTGCGGAAATTGAAGCCGAAGTTCGCCACGACGTTATCGCGTTTCTCACCGCCGTTGCCGAAAAAGTTGGCCCCGCCAGCCGCCATATTCATGTCGGGCTGACCAGCTCCGATGTCGTGGATACAGCCCTGTCATACCGCTTGGTGGCGGCGGCGGACATGCTGCTGGCCGAAGTGGAAAAACTCCGCGCGGCCATCGCGGTGCAAGCCACCCGCCATGCCTATACGCCCATGATTGGCCGCAGTCACGGCATTCACGCGGAACCCACCACCTTCGGCCTCAAAATGGCGCTGATGTATGATGAATTCGGGCGCGCGGCGGCGCGCCTGCGCGCGGCGCGCGAGACCGTCTGCGTGGGCAAAATTTCCGGCGCGGTCGGCACGCACGCCTATCTCAATCCCAAAATCGAAGCCGCCGTTTGCCGCAAGCTGGGCCTGCGCCCCGCCGCCATTTCCACGCAAATCCTGCAACGCGACCGCCACGCGGAATTCGTCGCCGCGCTGGCCCTCGTCGGCAGCAGCATCGAACGCTGGGCGCAGGAGTTTCGCCATTTGCAGCGCACCGAAGTCGGCGAAGTGGCCGAAAGCTTCGGGAAACGCCAAAAGGGTTCCAGCGCCATGCCGCACAAGCGAAATCCGATTGTCGCCGAACAGCTCTGCGGGCTGGCGCGAGTCCTTCGCGGGCACGCGCTGGCGGCCATGGAAAATATTCCGCTGTGGCACGAGCGCGACATCTCCCATTCGTCCGTCGAGCGCATCATCCTGCCCGATGCCACCATTTTGCTGGACTACATGCTGGCCAAACTGACGGAACTGGTCGCCGGGTTGCAGGTGAACGCGGAGCGGATGCAAGCCAATCTGGACCTGACCCGCGGACTGATTCACTCCCAGCAGGTTTTGTTGCGCTTGGTGGCCAAAGGCGTCACGCGCGAAGAAGCCTATGCCTGGGTGCAGCGCCAGGCCATGACGTCATGGAAAACCGGACGCCCCTTCTTTGACCTGCTGGCGACCGATGCCGACATCATGCGCGTGCTCACCGCGCGGGAGCTGGCCGCGTGCGCGGACCTGAAGCCGCACTTCCGCGACATCAAGCGAACGTTTCGCAATCTGGGTCTGCCGTTGCCGTAAGGCGTTTATTCCTGCGGCGCGCGCAGCAGTTCAGGAATCAGCTCGCACGCAAGCGGCGGAGTCTCGCCCGGGGCGATATATTCATCATAATTGGCCTCGGCGCGGGGCGCGTCGCCCAGCGGACCATCCACCCAGGCAAACGGCACCGGGTCGGAGGTATGCCCGCGCTTGTTCACCGGCGTACGGTGGTCGGTGCAGACAATCAGCCGGTACGGCTCGCCCGCGGCCTCCAGCGCCGCCCAAACAGGCGCGACCACTTTCCTGTCGAACACTTCAATCGCGCGCACTTTTTCCTCGGCCATGCCCTTGTGCCCGCACTCGTCGGGAGCTTCCACATGCACATAGACAAAATCGGAGCGCCGCAAGCAGTCAATCGCCGCCTGCGCCTTGCCGTCGTAATTGGTATCCACCCAGCCGGTGGCGCCCGGCACGGCAATAACTTCCAGCCCGCACAACTCAGCCAAGCCGCGCACCAAATCCACGGCGGTAATCACGCCGCCGCGCAACCCGTAGCGCTCCGCGTAGGATTGCAGCTCCATCGCGCGACCATAGCCCCACAGCCAGATTTGCGACGCCGGCCGCAAGCCGCGAGCCACCCGCGACACATTCACCGGATGATTTTCAAAAATGCGCCGCGACTCCTCCATCAGCGCAATCGCCTCTTCGGCGCGCGGCCCCTGCGGCAAATTGGACGCCACGGGCTGCCCGGAAATTTCATGCGGCGGAGTCATCTCCAAGTCGCTCGGCCCGTCGCGCCAAATCAGCAAATGCCGATAACTGACGCCGCCGTGAAATTGCAGCCCCGGACGCGCCACCGCCGCATTCAGCGCGGCAATCAACTCATGCGCTTCCTCATTGGAAATATCGCCGGCGGAATAATCCAGCATCTTTCCATCCGCCACGGTCACCAAATTGGTGCGATACGCCACATCCGCCGCCTCCAGCGGAATGCGCGCGCCGGCGGCCTCAATCGCCGCCCGTCCGGTGTAGTTTTCACGCGCGTCGTAGCCCAAAAGCCCCATATTCGCCACATCGCTGCCGGGGCTCATCCCCGACGGCACCGTCTGAAGCATCCGCGCGTGGCCGGTGCCCGCCACCCGGCGAATCGTCGGAATCTTGGCAACCTGCAGCGGAGTTTTCCCGCCCAGAATTTCCACAGGCTCATCGCCCATGCCATCGCCACACAAAACTGCAATTTTTCGTCTCTTGCTCATAGAATGTCCAAAACTACCGAACTCGCCCGCAAAAATCAAATAATCCGCGCAATTTTTGAGCGAAAATGCAAAAAACAGCAAAAAGCGACAGAAAAAGCCAAAAATTGCGCCCAAAATGTCAGAAACTTGCGAATTCCTCCCCGACAAAGCACATTTTCCCGAAAAAAGCTGACATTTTGTAAAAATCCGGCCAATTTTTTGACCATTTGTGAAAAATCGGCACTCCACGCCGATTCCCCAAAAAATCACAAAATGCCCCGAATCAGACGCCACCAAAAGGCAAAAAAGCACCATCCAAAAAATCAAAAACAGCGAAAAATGGGCGTTTTTGAGCCGTTTTTTTCACGAGTTGAAATTTTCGGATTTCTTGCCCTCATTTTTGATTATTCGCAACCCATTGGGCAACAAATGGTTATGGCATAAAATTACAAAGTTTGTTAAGTATTAAACGAGCCCCCATGTCAAAAATACCCTTTAAAATCAGGCATTTCAACTCGCAACATTCCATGGTTAATTAACCATTAGAGTTTCTGACATGCCATCGAAAGTGTTTTTTCGGTGCGTTTTTTTCAGATTTTTGGGAGAGAAAAATCCCCTGGGCATATTTTGGCTATAAAATGCCAATTTTTGACGGATTTCACAAAAATGACGAAATTAAAATGCAAAAAAAGTGATAAAAAGTGAAAATATTTCTTGCATTGCAAAAATTGATGGGTATTTTTGGCTCAAATTTCGGTAATTATCGAATTTGAGAGGTCAAAATGAGCGAAAAAAAGATAAATGGTGCCGAGGCTCTGATTATGAGCCTGGAGCGGTGCGGGATTGAGATGACGTTTGGCATTCCCGGCGGCGCGGCGATTCCGCTGTATGATGCGATTTATGACACGCGCAAGAATATGAAGTTTGTCCTGGTGCGCCACGAGCAGAATGCGGCGCATGAGGCGGATGGTTACGCACGCGCGACGGGCAAGCCGGCGGCTGTGCTGGTCACCAGCGGCCCCGGCGCCGTGAATACCGTGACGGGCATCATGACCGCGCACATGGATTCGGTCCCGATGATTGTCATTACCGGCCAAAGCTCCCGCGAAATGCTGGGCAAGGATGCTTTCCAAGAAGCGGACGTCTTCAATTTGACCATGCCGGTTGTGAAGCATAGTTATCTGTTAAAGAATGTGAACGATATTCCGCGCATTATTAAGGAAGCGTATCACATTGCCACCACCGGTCGCCCCGGCCCCGTGCTGATTGACGTGCCCAAGGATGTGGGTACCGATATTTTCACCGGCGATTGGGACGCGCCGATTAACCTGCCGGCGTACAAGCCTGAAAAATGCGGCTATGAACCCGAAACGCTCCAGAAAATCGCGGATGCGCTGGCGGCCAGCCGTCGGCCGGTCATTTTGTCCGGGCATGGCGTGGCGCTGTCGGGCGCGGAAAAGGAATTGCTGCATCTGGCGGAAACGTTACAAGCGCCGGTGACGAGTACCTTGCTGGGCAAAGGCACCTTCCCGGATTCGCACCCGCTGAGTCTGCACGGGCTGGGCATGCACGGCACGGCCTATGCCAACCGCGCCATCGTGGAGGCGGACCTGATTATGGTAATCGGCGCTCGGCTGGATGACCGCATTCTCGGCATCCCCAGCGAGTTCGGCAAGAATGCCGTCAAGATTCATGTGGATATTGACCACTCCGAGTTCGGCAAGATGGTCACGCCCCAAATCGCCTGTCACGGCGACGCCAAAACCGTGTTGCAGGACCTGCAGCCGCTGCTGAAGCGCGGCGACACGGCCGAATGGCTCCAGCGGATTGAGGGCTTCAAGAAAAAATGGCCGCTCACATTCTCCCGGCGCGGCGGATTGCATCCACCGCAAATTATCGCCGAGTTAAGCAAACTCACCAAGGGGCGGGCGATTGTGACCACGGATGTCGGCCAGAACCAGATGTGGGCGTGGCAGTTTTATCAGTGCGACAAACCCTGGCGGTTCATTTCCTCCGGCGGCGCGGGCACGATGGGCTTCGGCCTGCCTTCGGCGATTGGCGCGCAATTGGGCCGCCCGGATGAGCTGGTCGTGGCGATTGTCGGCGACGGCGGTTTCCAAATGACCATGAGCGATCTGGCGACACTGGCCACGCATAACCTGCCGGTCAAAATCATCCTGATGAACAACCATTATCTGGGCATGGTGCGCCAGTGGCAGGATATGTTCTACGACGAGCGCTACAGCAGCGTGGATTTGGAGGGCAACCCGGACTTCGCCAAGCTGGCGCAAGCCTATGGCATCCTCGGTCTCAACCTGAAGCGCGCGACCGATATCCCCAAGATTTTGAAGAAGGCAATCGAACATCCCGGCCCGGCCCTGATAAATGCTGAAGTGGTGCGACGCGCAGAGGTGTACCCCATGGTGCCGCCCGGAAAATCGCTGGCCGAGGTGGTCTTGTCCCACCCGCGCCGCAAGCCGGGCCGTCCGGCCGGCAGCCGGAACAAAACCGCCGCCAAACGCATCCAATCATCTGGAAAGAAGGAGCCGCAATCATGAGCAAGGATATCCGCACCCACAACCTGAGTATTTTTGTGGCGAACCGCCCCGGCGCGCTGGTGCGTATCGCACAGGCCTTTTCCCGGCGCGGGTTCAACATCGAAAGTCTCGTGGTGTCACCCGGCGCGCGCGGCGATTTCTCGCGCATGACGATTACCGCCAAGGGCAACCAGGAAGGGCTGGAGCAAATCATCAAGCAATGCACCAAGCTGGTGGACGTCATAGCCTGCCGCGAGCATAGCGACGAGGAAGTGGTCGCGCGCGAGCTGGCGCTGGTCAAGGTGGCGATTGACCCCGAACACCGCGAACTGGTCCTGCAAATTGCCGACCATTTCCACGCGAAAACCGTGGACTTCAACGAGAATTCGCTCGTGCTGGAAGCCACCGGAAGCTCGGAAAAACTCGATGCCATGGTGAATCTGTTGCGCAAATATAAAATCATTGAGCTGGTGCGCACCGGCAAAGTCATCATGGCGCGCGGAGACCGCCAGACCTGATGGACGGCGGTCGGCAGCGGAATAACGCTGGCCTTGTGCCACCGTCAAGCGTATGTTGAAAATCACCATGAAACAGAAAGGCGCGCCATGAAAGAGCCACGGGCGGACATCGCCGCACGATTAAAGGAATTACGCGAATTACGCGGCAAATCGCCGGACGATTTGGCGCAGGCGCTGGGCATCACCACCGACGAATATGTCGAGTATGAAGCCGGCCAGAAGGATATTCCGGCAAGCACCTTGCAAAGCGCGGCGCGCCTGCTGGATGCCGACCTGACGGAATTGCTGACGGGCGAAGCCCCGCGCATGAAGGTCTTTGCCGTCACGCGCGCGGGCGGCGGCGTGCGCGTGGAACGGCGGAAGGACTACCAGTATCGCAATCTGGCCGCCAATTTTGCGGGCCGCAAAATGGATGTCTTCGAAGTCACGGTGCCGCCGGATGCCGGCGCTTCCGGCACGCACGCCAACGCCCACCCCGGGCAGGAATTCAATTACGTGCTCGAAGGTCGCCTGCAAGTGCGTATTCACGGCAACGATTTGGTGCTGCTGCCCGGCGACTGCATCTATTTTGATTCCAATTACGGCCATTCCATGCAGGCGCTGGACGGCCGCCCCGCGCGCTTCCTCGCGCTCATTATTTGAAAGGCGCCGCGCTCATGCTCTCTAAATTTATCAACCGCAGCCATTTTGATTCCTATGAAGATTTCCGGGATAACTTTCACATCACCTGCCCGGAGAACTTCAATTTTTCCTATGACGTGGTGGATGTTCTGGGACAGACCGATCCGCAACGGCGCGCCATGGTCTGGTGCGGCGAGGATGGTGAAACGAAAATCATCACGTTTGCCGATTTGCAGGACGGCAGCAACCGCACCGCCCAGATGTTCACCCGGCACGGCATTCGCAAGGGCGATGCCGTTTTGCTCATTCTGAAAAACCGGCTGGAGTTTTGGTATTGCGTGCTGGGGTTGCATAAAATCGGCGCCATCGGGGTGCCGGCCACGCACATGCTGACCGAACACGATTTGGAATACCGCTTTTCGCGGGCAAGCATCCGCATGGTGGTGGCGGCAACGAACCCAACGCTGGAGGCCGGCATTGAACTCGCGGAGACTCAGGTGAGCGACCAGCCGATTGTGAAAATGCGGCTGGATAAGGCCCGCCCCGGATGGCTGAGCTTCGCCGAGGAATGGGCCGCCACTGACGGAAAGTGGGAACGCCCAACCGGCGAAAATGCCACGAAAAATGATGACATCATGCTCATCTATTTTTCATCAGGCACCACCGGCATGCCCAAAATGGTTGTGCACGATTTCACCTATCCGTTGGGGCACATCGTAACAGCCAAGTTCTGGCAAAACGTGCGGGATGGCGGCCTGCATTACACGGTGGCGGACTCCGGCTGGGCCAAGTCCGCCTGGGGCAAGCTGTACGGCCAGTGGATTTGCGGCAGCGCCGTGTTTGTCCATGACTACGAAAAGTTTTCCGCCGCCCAGACGCTGGCCATGTGCGCCAAACACGGCGTTACCACATTTTGCGCGCCGCCCACCGTGTACCGCTTTCTCATCAAGGAGGACCTCTCCAAGTTCGATTTCTCGCAACTGGAGTATGCCGTTGTCGCCGGCGAACCATTGAACCCCGAAGTCTATGAGCAATTCAAAAAGGCCACCGGGCTTCGCCTGATGGAGGCTTACGGCCAAACGGAAATGACGGTGGGTATCGGCAACTTTACCGGCATGACGCCCAAACCCGGCTCCATGGGGCGGCCCTCGCCGCTCTACGGCATTTATCTGGCGCGCCCCGATGGTTCGCGTTGCGACCCCGGCGAGCCCGGCGAAATTGTCGTGCCGTCGGAATGCCGCCGGGCGGTCGGCATGTTCTGCGAGTATTATCGCGACCCTGACGGTAGCGCCCATTGCATGAGGGGCGGCGTGTATCACACCGGCGATGTCGCCTGGCAGGACGAAGACGGCTATTTTTGGTATGTGGGCCGCGACGACGACCTCATCAAGAGCAGCGGCTATCGCATCGGCCCCTTCGAAGTGGAAAGTGCCCTGATGGAACACCCCGCCGTGCTGGAATGCGCCGTGACCGGCGTGCCGGATGAGGAACGCGGCCAATTGGTCAAAGCCACGGTGGTGCTTGCCAAGGGCTATACGGCAAGCGACGAGCTGGCCCGCGAGTTGCAAACCCACGTCAAAAAATCAACCGCGCCCTATAAATATCCGCGCGTGGTCGAATTCGTGGAGGAATTGCCCAAGACCATCAGCGGGAAAATCCGCCGCGTGGAAATCCGCCGCCAGGACGCTTCGTCCACGTCATAGCGCCCCGCCCCACCCCGCGCCAACGCGTGTGCGTTCCGCTTACTCCTCGGGGAACGTCGGCTCCGTCACAATGGTATAGGCGGCGAGAATCTCCGGCGGAATCGCCATCGGGCGACCGGTCTGGTTGTTCACAAACACCCAGTCCGTTTCGGCTTCGGCCAGAACAGCGCGATCCGCCACACGCACAAAACGATAACGACGCAGCGAGCGAATTTTTTTGAAGCTGGCCGCCCACGTGTAAAGCGCAATTTCCTCGCCGGCGCGACACGGCTTCAAATACTCGATGAAATGCGAGCGCACCACCCACGTCCAGCCACGGGCATACAACTCTTCGGGCGCCCAACCGTTTTGCCGCGTATGGGCAATGGCTGATTCTTGCAGCATCCGCACATATTCAATGTTGTTGACGTGCTGATTGTCATCTTGCGCTTCCGCAGAGAAGGCAAAACGATGGCAATAGATGGGAACAGGGATTTTTTTCATGGGGTTTGCAACATACTCGGCAGAGGGCACCTCTCACACAACGTGCGGTCGCCCAGACAATAATCGTGGTGAATTTGAATCAGCCCCTGACGGCGCAGGCCCGTGCGATACAGCCGCGGGGTGTGATCCGGCCCGAACAGATACAAGGCCGTTTGCTGAATCAACTGATTGCTTTCTTCCGCCGGCAGCTTGTCCAGCAGCGTCGTCCAATGGGCCGCCGGCGCGCCCAAGGCCGCCAACGCGGGCAAAAGCAAATTAATCAGAATGGCTTTGGCGCGCGCGGCGCCGACAAGCGCAACCGGCTCCGGCGTGCGCGGCGTGGCAAAGGACAAGCGTTGATTCCAATAAGGCGCATCCGGCAAATCAAAAAGCGCGAGCAAATCGGAAATGGCGGGCGCATCCTGCCCCCGGGCCAGCATCACAATTTTTTCCGGCAGGCCGGGCGTGGGCGCAAAAAGCAGCGCAGCCGCCATCAGTCGCCGTTCGGGACGATTCGCCGGGCGAATGCCAGCCATGGTCCACGCGCTTCGGGGCAGACAACGGGCCAACCATTCGCCGGAAACCGGCCACCAGGCATCCCAGCAGCGCCGGAGAAAAGATTTTGTTTCGTCATCCCACGCGCGCCGGGCGGTCGGGTCCGGCAGCAACGACGCCAACCCCATCAGCAAGGCGTAGGCGCGAACCGGACACCCGCCGGAGATTTCACGCAAGGTGTCCAGCGGCAGCAGCCGCGCCAAACGCCGGAACAGCGCCCGATTGGGGCGATACCCCAGAGCCGCCATGGTTTCTTCGTAAAGCACTTGTGCCGGGCCGCGGTCCAGCATCGCCGCCTGCAAAATACGCGCGCGCTGCTGCAAGCGGGTTTCGCCCGCCGCATCCAGAACCGCGCCGCGCTGGGCAGGCGTGAGCGACTGCATCACCGCGCGACAGGGCGGCGGCGTGGCGCGGGCCGCAATCGGATAGGCCAGCAAATCAATGTTATCAAACGAAAAGTCCGCCTGCGCATCCAGCGCCGGACGCAAGGCAATTTGCAACGCGCCCGTGGGCAATTCAGCGGCGGACAAGGTGCCCGGATAATAGGAAACATGCGCGCATACCCGCTGATAACGCACGTCTGCGGCATGACGGTGGCGTTGCCAGTCCGCCGGGCGAATGTGAATTTCAATATCGCCCGCAATCCGGCGCAATTCCGGGCCGACGCGAAGCGCGGCATTCAGAAAATCCGGACCGGGGCCGGTATTCCATTCGCCGGGATGCTCCACTTCCACCTGCTCGCCCGCGTGAGTCACCAGCCCCGCCGGACGCAGACGAGCATCCGCCCAAATGCACTGCAAATGCCGCTCCGTGAACATAGGCGGCGGCACGGGCATCGCCTCGCAAACACCGCACGGAAGCGGTTGCCTCCGCCCCTCCGGACGCCATGCGCGCGGGAACCAATCCAAAGCAATACCGGTGGGCACTTCCATGCCGCTTGATTACCCCAAACATGCCCGCAAGTAAATTGCGAAAAACATGAAAATAAAATCAGCCAATTTCAGGAACAGGATGTTTTCGGCTTTCCCAACGGCCACGGATATGGCATCCCATTACACGTTGTTTCGGCGCGCCCGTCACAATATGTTTTCCGCAATGCGCCTGTAGCTCAGTTGGACAGAGCATGGGATTTCTAATCCCAGGGTCGCAGGTTCGATCCCTGCCAGGCGCGCCACGCCCGTTAACGCTCCAAAATCCGGCGCAATTTCTCCAGCATCTTGCCGCGCTTGTCCGAATCCATCCGCCGGATGTTTTGCAATTTCCACTGCAAGGCCGGCAAGTCGCGCAGATGAGGTATTTCCAACACATCCCAGTCGGGTTCTCCCTGTTTCATGGTGAGCAGGAATTGCCTCTCGTCGGCATCCAAGCCGCTGAGAATCAGGCCAGCTATCCGGGGTAGCGTCTCGCTCAAAACAGAGAGCGGAACCTCGTCTCTCGCCATTCCGGCAAATTCGGTAGCGTAGGTTTCTGCAAAGTCCTTCTTGAACTGCGGAGTCAGCAACTCGTGCATGGGGCGATCGTGACTGGCCAAATAAACGACAAAGGCCCGGCGTATCTGGGAAGTGAAGCCCTCATTGTCCAGCAAAAGCCGCACATCGAACAGGTCGCGCGGATGTTGCCGGTCAAGCGCCGCGCAAATCTTTCCGGCGTATAAGTCGGCGTGGGACAGTGTCGGCACGGCAACGAACAGTTCGAAAAAGCTCTGGGCCTCCGGGCACAAGTCGCACACTTCGGGAGGGTACACGCTCCCGCGCAGAACATGGTTCGGTTCCACCTTGATTTGCGCGTCGTCGAGCGCAACCACCAGCTTGGTTGCCATTCCACCCGCACGGGATATTTGGACATGAGTGGAACCGACCCGCTGCCTCACATCCGTTGCGATGTCCTCCAGCGCCCGGGAAATATCCGCCAAAGCTTTGTCGCGTCCACCCAACGGAAGGTAGGCTAAATCAATATCAACCGACAGCCGAGGCATGGGACGGAAGAAAAAGTTGATGGCCGTTCCGCCCTTCAAGGCAAAGCAGGTTTGCTTGCCAACCTCGGGCAGGCAACGCAACAGCAACTGCGCCTGCTTCGCATAGATGGACTTAAACATGCCCATCGTCCTTTCTGGGCACCGTGATTTGATATTTCGCGTCCAGTCGCCCCCCTCGGTAGGCCTGGCGTTTGCCGCTTCCCAGATCCACACGCCCCACAGCCAGCCGACCGAACCAAGCATGATTGGCTTCCTCCGCCGCCCACAGAAAGAGTCGCTTCACCTTCACCGAGCGGCAACCTTCCAGCAACGACTGGACAACACGGGGACGCAACGTGTTCAACCCCGTCATGAGTTCGATCGCATGGTCCATGGCCGCGTTTGTCGTGGCGAGATGCAACACCTCCAGCATGGCGCGTTCCGGGGCGGATATCCGAACCTGAAAGGCCCCCTGCTCCACGGTCGTGAAGCTGGCCGGGACAGACAATGAAAATAACTTCGGTGCGTGGTATGAGACCCTCACACCCCAAGGGTGACGCACGAACCATGCTGGTAGCTTATTCGGACGCTCGCCGAACAAAAAAACTTCGCCACTCTCGCCCAAAGGAAGGAAATGGCCGAGCCCCTTCAGCGACAGCGCGCTGGATGCCGCCACATGGACCCGAAGTCCCAATTGCGTTTGCAGCGCGTAGAGCCCGCCCAGCCAATCCACTTTCTCGCCATCGCGCACAAAGGCCCCATGTCCCAGCGGCTCCATCCACCCGCTGCTCACATACTGCCGGGCCAACTGGCGATACACGCCGTTCTTCTGGAGCCACCTGGCCGTGGCCACCGCCCCTTTCGGCCACTTCTTCAACAATTGGTTTAGTTTAGATGACATTTTGACAACTTTTAATTTACATGAATATGATTTTCTGAACTTTCAGCATGCAAAGTTTGCTTTATCCAAATAAATGTAAATCATAAATTTACAAAATCAACATAACAATGAACGAATCACAAAAAAAACGTCTTCGGTCAAGGCATGAGCATGGTGGCCATACGTCGCAGGTTCGATCCCTGCCAGGCGCACCACGTTAATCGGGATTGCCCTTGAAGGGTTTGCGGCGGCTGAAGTCGGGGAAAAAATCATCGGAAATCGGCGCGGGCTGAATGAGGATATTTTCAAAGCCCAGATTTTCCGCATGCTCCACGGCCAAATCATATTCGTGCCGGGCAAGCGGCCTATCAAATGGTGGCTGCCGCCGCGCCGCCGGCGTGGGTTGATATTGGCTCATAAGCGACAGCGGCAGCCAACGCCCGAATTCTTCCCGCAACCAATCCAACGCGCGGCGCGTGTTGTCTACGTGACCGGGCAGCACCAAGTGACGAACCAAGACGCCTTGCCGGGCAGGATTGGCGCCGGTGGGGTCGAAAGGTTCGAGAAAACCTTTTTCCGCAACCATGAGGCGGAGAGATTCACGGGCCCGTTCCGGATAACGCTCGTCGCGCATGACGGCGCGCGCCAGCGCGGAATCCGCAAATTTGAAATCAGGCATGAAGATGTCCATGAGTTTCGCGTAACGCGGAATCATGGCGGGGAGCAGATAGCCGGAGCTGTTGAACAGAAACGGAATCTTCACGCCATCATCCCGCAAGCGCGCGCAGAGAGCTTCGATATGCGGCCAGTAATGCTCCGGCGTCACAAAATTCAAATTGTGAACCCCGCGCTGAATCAGTCCCAATGCCACGCGATAAAACTCATCCTCCGAGACGATGGGGGCGTCGCTGCCGGAGCCGGATATTTGCCAATTCTGACAGAACAGACAATGGCATGGGCATCCGGCAAAGAAAATAGTTCCGGAGCCGCGCCGCCCGGTAAAGCACGGCTCCTCGCCCATGTGCGGCCCCCAAGAAGCAATCCGCAACTCGGCCGTTGCGCCGCAAACGCCACGCCCGCCACCCGCGCGATTCACACCGCATTCACGCGGACAAAGCCGACAAACGGAATAATCAGGATATGTCGTCAGCGCATTCATTCTTTTTGACAAAGCCTAAGCGCCAATTCGTCACCTGTCCAGCCCCGCCCTATCCTTCCGAACTCGGCGGCTCTTCCTTCAGATGTCAGGGTTCAGGAAAAACCCGGCTGTTGGCTGTTCCGGGTTTTCCTGACCTCTGCTCTCTGACCTCTGCTCCCTGCTCTCTCCAAGCGGTTTCAGGGGGTGTTGAGGAGGGAGCCTTGGTGCATTCGCCAGTGTAGGGTTCCGGCGCTGGCCCATTCGAGGTTGTGGGTCACGAGAAGGATTGTCGTGCCGGCTTGATTCAATTCGCGGAATAGTTGCATAACCCGCGCGGCGGAGTCC
>FZPS01000039.1_pt17 | contig 17778 bp, 10 predicted proteins | sample 1817821 | NCBI WGS metagenome assembly FZPS01 (sample SAMEA104158645, study PRJEB21678) | metagenome | place: Germany | collected 2015-04-21
GCATACCATAGCACGATAACAAAAAAAAGCAAGTTGAGTACTTGCAAAAAAAAAAGGGGGGGTATTGTTTACTCTATCGCGCAATGACCCACTTTTGGGAATTGCACCCTATTGCATTTATGGAAGAAATGGTGTATAATTTGTTAGGACGGCTGGCTTTTATGGAGAAATTCTCCAGTTGGGGCGCCACAATTCTAAAAGGCAACTAGAATTAAGGAGAAGAATTAGTTATGAAAATTAAAAAGGCTTTTACACTGATTGAGTTGCTGGTCGTGATTGCGATTATTGCGATTTTGGCAGCGATGCTCCTCCCTGCGCTTTCCAAGGCTCGTGAAAAAGCCCGCGCCATCAGTTGCGTCAACAATATGAAGCAGCTCGGGTTGGGTATTACGATATATACGGACGATCATGACGGCACGCATTGCCCGGCTTATCAGGCCCTGGCCGGAAAGAACCGCTACTATCCCTACTTGCTGCGTGACTATGTCGACGAAAAGAGCTGGCGGTGCCCGAGCCATACCACCTATTATGGCCCTTGGCCCAACGACCCTTTGCCGGACGGCACGAATACGTATTCGGTTTCATACGCCATCAACCAGACCTGCCAAGCTGACACTGCTTTCCGCTATGACAAGGCCATTCACCAGTCTCAGATAAAGAGTCCGAGCAACTCGGTGTGCTATGCCTGCATTGGCAGTGACGATATCGATCAATGGTTCGGCTACTACAAAGTCGATTTCCCGAGCATTGACGGCACCGTCCCGCGCGGCACCAACGGAACAGCCGCCAGCCTCCGCATGGGGTTCAACTACGTCCACAATGACAGCTCCAATTTCCTGTTCCTGGATGGCCATGTCGCACCCATGAAGCACGTCACCTTCCGGACTATATCTATGGTGCATTGACCGACATCGTAAGTAGTTCAAGCTTTAGCTTGCCGTATGTAGTTCGGGCTTCAGCTTGCCGTACGTTCCATTACCTCATCAGCCCCAGTCAGCTTTGCCGACTGGGGCTGATGCGTTTGAGGAACACAAACTCGCCTTTAGGCGGCGGACATGGCGGACAGCGTAGTCCAAGCTCATCTCGCCCCTAACGAATTATGAATTATGAATTATGAATTATGAAATGCGCCTCTGCATTCAGCATTCCGCATTCAACATTCCGCATTCAACATTCAGCATTCAGCATTCAACATTCAGCATTCCGCCCCTCGCCCCTCGCCCCTCGCCCCTCGCCTCTAACGAATTATGAATTATGAATTATGAATTATGAATTATGAAATGCGCCTCTGCATTCAGCATTCAGCATTCAGCATTCAACATTCAACATTCAGCATTCAACATTCAGCATTCAGCCCCTCGCCCCTAATCATATTTCTGGGCTGATTCCATGTCCCTGGGCGACGGTGAGATTCTGGGCGTGGCAAAGAGCCAGTGCGAGGGCGTCGGAAGAGTCCAGCGGCATTTTATCGACCTGGATAGCCAGGAATTGTTCGACCAGGAGTGCGACTTGCTGTTTGCTGGCGTTGCCAAAGCCGCAGACCGCCTGTTTGACGCGTCTGGGGGCGTATTCATGGATAGGGATGCCAGCCTCAGCCAAGACAGCAATAACTGCGCCGCGGGCTGACCCGAGCACCATGGCCGTTTTGACATTGCGGCAGTAGAAGCCGCCCTCAATGACAGCGATGTTAGGGCGATAGAGTTCAATCAGCTCGCGAACGCTGCTGGACAGGCAGCGCAGGCAGTCGGAAAACGCCGCTTTGGGAGAATTCTTGATAACGCCGCAGTCCACCGCCTTGAGTTGATTGCCGCGGACATCGATCATGCCCCAGCCAGTGCATCGCAGGGCAGTGTCAAGGCCAATGATCCGTCGTTGCACGGACGGGTCAATGGGCTTTGTCTTGTCAGCGGCGCGGCGTTCGGGCAAGACTGGCGTTGCTTTGCTCTGGGCCAGCCAGCGTTCGAGTTCAGCTTGATTTTTGATGCGCATGATAGCCTGGGGTTAAGCATGGTTAAGCGCCTACGGCGCAAGTTGATAAGTTTTTAAGCATGTTGCATCTGTCCCGGCTGGAAGCCTGTGGGAGCCTATGGAAGACACGTGTCGAAAGCACCAACGTCCACTAAAGTCCACTTCCGTCCACGTCCACTCTCCACTAATATCCACTAAAGTCCACAGTCCATCGTCTACTAACGTCCACTAAAGTCCACTTCCGTCTATTGTCCACTGTCCACTAAAATGCCTTATCCGGGGCGCCTAGCTCCGCAGCTTGACGGAGTTCCGAGTATCAATGAGTGACTGATTACCAAACAAAAATTTCGTGCCCTTTCGTGTTTTTCGTGGTTAAAAATTAGGTTGTGGACGGATAGTCCACCCTAAGTCCATCCGTGTCCATCCGTGGTTAAAAAATAGATTGTGGACGGAGAGTCCACCCTAAGGCCGTTTTGGGAGACTGTGGCTCGGTCGTCACTACTTGACGGCGAGCGCGGCCAGCCGCCAAGTGTTTGCTGGCCGAGCCTGAAAACCCTGGTAGGACGCCCGTGTGTAGACTCTCAAGGTGCCCCGGTCAGTGTTTTCTGCGCGGATAACAGGATAGGCGCGGCTGATGGCGTCACTGCCGGTGACGATCAAGGCCTGTCCGCAGAATTGCTCCGGCGTCGGCAGGGCGGAGCCAGCCAGTTCAAACCAGCTGTTGCCATCCCGCGATGCCATGCCCGCGATTTTTCCGGACCACTCGGCCTGGGAATTGTTCAAGGTCACCCCTGGCGCTTGCAGTTCAGCGCCGCCCAGCAGCAGGGCAGCCGGCTGCGCCGTCGGCGTCTGGCCTTGCGCTGGCAGACCGGCCACCACGGCGAGAATGCCATTGGAAACAACTGGCGCAGAGGTCAATTCCAAGCGGTTGCCGTCACCAAAAAGCACGATGTCACGGCCGCCAGCGTGGGTGATTTCAACCGCGATAGTATTGTCGCGTGGCGTCGTCACGGTGACGGATTGCACTAGTTCGCGGCCTTCCTCGAAGCCGGCAAACACTTGCACAAACGCATCGACTTGTGCGCCAGTGCGGCGGCGGAAGAAATACGGCAGGGTGGCGCCGCGGTCTGCGTTGCGGCTATCGCGCTGGCCCCATTCGTCTGCAATCAAAAGAGTTTCGTCAGGATGGCCGGGTGAATAGGCGGCGAAACGGTAGGTGTCTGACATTTTCCACACGGCTTTCCAGGGGCCATTGGCGCCGGTGTTACGGAGGGCGGTGGGTTTGTCTTTATCTGGCGGAGGGCAAACAGCGCCCTCTAGGACGTAATTATGATTGGGGCCGTGGAACAGATAGTCGCGGCGCTCGCCGCCTTGAGCCCGGAACAAGTCAAGCCAGTATGCGCCCAGGTCGCCGTGGTCGATTTGGACTACGGTGCGTTCATAGACCGTGGCCGCGTCATACGCCGCCGAAGAGGCGCGCATCGCCTTCAATCGCGGCGACAACGCGAAAAAGGCGAAGGAGCCGCCGCGGTCGCGGTTTTTTTGGTTTTTTCCATCAATTAGAACGAGGTTGTGCGCCAAGGTTCGCACCGTCATGCTTTTGTCCGGGTGGTCCCAGAGGTAGCCTAGGTCGGAAAGCAGTTCGTGGCCGTCTTTCCAGAGGTAGAGATTGAGGGAGTCGAGGTGATGGTGGCCGCCCCAGTTGGAGGCATCCAGCAAGGCCAGGCCGCTCCGGCCGGATTCGCCCAGGCGGAGCAAGCCCTGGGCCAGGAACGGGAACACGATATCGGGGAGCGTCACCTTGGCTGCGGGGGCGTCGTCAGCTGCGGGGGCGGCCGGCTCGCGGTAGAAGAGGGCTGAACGCGCCACCCCGCCGGTCGGATTGTCGCCAGACATGGCCTTGGCCAGGGCGAGATGCTCCGGAGTCGGATAGCAGAGCGCGATCAATTCGGCGTGGACAGCGGAAATGTTGGTGTTGATATAGCTGTCTGCCAGAGGCGGGAAGCGGAGGTTGCCCTGCAAGGTCCAAATCAGGGCCTGCCAGGCAGCGCCGTATTCAGTGTCGCGGCAGACGTTGAAGTCAATCAGGCGGGGCGACTGGTCAGGCGGCGTGAAGCCCTCCGGCTCGGTGTAGGAGCGGAAGGCGTAGGCGAACGGCGCAATGCATCCCATGGTCATCATGGCGTAGGCCGCTGATTCCGAGGTGCCGCCGTCCGGCAGGAACCATTCGTCCACAGTCTTGACAAAGCCGTCCAGGCCGAAACGTACCATGAGCGGATGGCCGGTGACCAGGCCGACGATGGCAGCGCCGGCGCGGTTGCCGACCGATTTGTTGTTGATTGCGGTGTCGCCCAGGGCGAGATAAGCCGCTTCCAGGAGGACGTCTTTTTCAATGCGGAGGCAGTCTTCCGTGGAATAGACGGGCGTGCCGTCGGCGCGGCGGGCAGTGCAAGTCAGGTCATAGGCATTGGCCAGCCTGACGACGCGGCCGCCGTCCATGCCGGCAGTGCCCAGGCGGCTGGATGACCAGTAGCCGGTCCAAAGCTTGCGGTTCGGGACATTGGGTGGCACGACCAGTTCGTCAGTCGGCAAGTTGTTGATATTGAGGGCAGCCACGCGGGGGTCGCAGTCAGCGTATTCGTTGTAGGTGTAGCCGGCCATCACCAGGTAGGTGGGGACGACCTCAGCCAGGCGAAGCAGGATGGCGCGCACTCCGGCGGCATGCTCAGGATTTCCGTGCAGGGCATAGGCGGTGGACAGCGGCTCCACCAGGTTGAGGACGTAGTGGAGTTTGCGGGCGCGGATGATGCCGGCTGGATTGGCTCGGCTGTGCCGGTAGCCAAAGCAGTGGAAGGTCGGTCCTTCGACAAACCGGAAGACCTGGCGCGGGTCCCAGGTGCTGGTGAGTTCGACGGTTTCCGGGTAGTTCGGATTAGGGAAGACGGTGTCGCACTGGCGGCAGATGATTTGATCCGGGTTTTCGACGCTCCAGCGCCAGACATTATTAGGGAGCCAGCGCAGTCCCTTGTCTCGGCAGGCCGGACATGGGCTGGTGTTGCCAGCAGTGGTGACTTCGACCATGTTGGTGAGAAAGTCAGGGGCGGCCAGGGTGACGAGGATTCTGTCAGCCTGGTTGCGGACGGCTTCGGCGTATTTTGCCGCCCAGGGGTAGGCGGCGATGTTGCGCTGGGCCCGCTCGAGGTCCGCCGGCTTGAGCAAGCCAGCCGGATGGGTGACCTGTTCGCGGAAAGTACGCCAGTGGGATATGTCGATCGGATCGCCATAGGCAATCCGAACAGCGGGCGCCGGCGCTGCCAAGGCTGCGGTTGTCGGAATGAGAAACGTGGCGAGCAGACAAAAGGAAAAATTACGGTGCATGGCTTACGTCCTCTTTTAATCACGGAATATTTAGGGTGGGCGACCGTCCATAACCTATTTTTTTAACCACGAAAAACACGAAAGGACACGAAATTTTTGTTTTTTGGGTTGTTTTTGTAACCACTGAACACACGGAATATACGGAAATTTTTGTATATGGTTGTTGTTCGTCGGGATAGGATTGCATGCGGATTCGCGATTTGGCCTATCGTTTTTTTGACTATTCAGCCTGAACAGCCGGATGGCGTGGAGAGACACTTCAAGAGTCGCCTCCCGCTTGGCCCGAATGACCTGAGAGCCACCCCAACCTCGTAGAGGTGGCACCATGAGTAACCCCAGGTGAAGCGAAGCGGAACCTGGGGGTGGATGCCCCCCAAGCCTGAGCCTCGGGGAGGCGACACAAAAGCGCCGAATTGCAGAAAATCTTTCACAAAAAACAAGAAGTTGGCCGATAGTAGTACGGAAATTTTTGTGTATGGCTGTTATTTGTTAAAGCGCCAGTAGCCGCCGCCCTCGCGGATTTGGTCAGTGGTGACCTGTTGATAACTTTGCGACGCAGGCGCGTTGCCGAAAAAGTGGTCGTTGGCTGGCGTCTGGTCAGTTATGGGCGGCCCGATCAGATGCCAGCCAGGCGCGGCGGGAAGCGCGGGAGCATCAGGACGCTCGCCTTGGATATACGCATCGTCCAAGATGGGGCCTTCCGCAATCAACACCCAGAAGCCCTGCCCAGCTTGAACCTGGTCAGTGAGTTCAAAATAGCGGCGCAGGTCAGCGTCCCAGGCCCAGAGAGCGCTGCCAAAAGCCTGGCGCAGAGCGTCAACCCGCATGTCGATCGGCACGGATAGCAGAGCCCAGCCAGGGATTTTGCCGGGAAGCAAAGCGTCCGGGCCAGTGGCTGACCACAGCTCAGACATCTTCATGTTGACCTGGCGCAGGCGGATGAATAGGTCGCCCGGTGCGGAACTGGCGTTGCCGCCGTCGACAACTCTGACCTGCGCAGTGTCAGTATTGAAGAATTCGCCCTCCCGCGCACAGTAGAAAATCGGGAAGTCCGCCTCGCCAAACTCCGTGCCGTTGGTGTTGTCGGCTTGTCGAACCCATTTACCTTTAGCGGGCGCGGAGAAGCGGAGCCGGAGCTGGTCCTGGTCTTCGGGGTCAGGGTCAATAAGCGTGAAGTCCGACCAGTTCAGAAGAACGCCTTCGGTGATTTGCGCCGGGAACGCCGTGAGAATCGGCGGGCGGTTGACGTTGACGACAGTGACGCTAACCGGCAAATCAGCGGATTCGCCAGCATTGTCAGTGACGCGGACTTTGAATTCGAAGACTTTGTTCTGGTCTCTGCGGGCGATGTCATAGCCAGGCGGGCCAATGGTAGCCAGGCGGTCGTCTTGGTCAAGCGTGAGCCACTCCGGCGCGCCGACTAAGGAGAAGGACAGCTTTTCGTGGGTGATGGCGGCATACGCCAAGTCCGGGTCATCAGCGTATTCGCTGAGAGGCGGGGCGCCGGTCAAAACTTCGCCTTCGTCGAGGGTGTACGAAGTCGCTTCTGCTGGGATGTCATCCTTCCGCCAAGTCGGTGCATCGTTGACGTTGTTCACGGTTATCACGACCGTCGTGTCTGCTGACCAGCGGCTGCCGTCAAACAATTTGATGACGACGCTATCTTCGCCGCAGAAGTGCTCGTCGTCCGGAATGAAGTGGAGGGCGTAGCCGTCCCGCCCAATTGCCGGGCCGAGGAGTTCGGCTCGGCCATGCAGCGGCTGTCTGAGCAGAGTTGGCACGGCAGCGCCGAAGCTCGATTCGCAGTCCAGCGGGAAGATAATTTCGGCGGCTTCATCACCAGTCACCGCCGTTGTCCGGAGACTCGGCGCGGCTGCTGCCTGGTCTGTAAATACGGCCAAGGCCAGTTCTCGGCCGGTGCTGCCCGGCAGGAGATTAGTCGCGGTGGTGGCGTACAGGATGCGGTCGCCAGCACCGGAAATCGACAGCGGCACTCCGGAATAGGCGTTGCCGGGAAGACCTTCGGAGGACACCGAAGCCATGACTTCGGCGTCTTCAGCAAGGTCGTAGCGGAACAGCTGCTGAATCTTGCCGCAGTCACGGAAATAGACCAGGAAACGGCGGTTGGGGCTGATGGTGGGCTGGAACAGATTGTTCGTGGTCACGCCATCCGGCAATCCGGGCAGAGGCAAGGGAGTGCTTGCGCCGGTGCCGGTGGTGATGACGCTCAAAGCGCCGTCGCTTTCCGCTTGGCAGTACAGCGTGCAGCCGTCCAGAGTCATGGAGACGTGGCGGACATCGTTGGCCAAGTTGCGCCAGGCATCGTCCGCAGCGGTCCAGACCAAAACGTTGCCGTCGCTGTCCAGGAAAGCGGCGGTCTGACCATCGCGACTGAGCAGGGGCTTGTCAATGTTGTTTTCAGCGCCCAGTTTTATCATTTCACCGTTTTGGCGCAGCCAGGCTTCACCGTCGCGGACTAGGGCGAGGACAGTGCCGTTGTAGGAAGAGGCGACGGCGCTGACATCGCTCGTATCCAGCAACTGTTCCGGTGCGCCGCCGCCAGTGGTTGGGACGGTATAGAGGTTGTTCCCGGCAATGAAGAAGACGGTGTTGCCATCACCGGCAAGCGTTAGTGATTGCAACGTCGCGTCCCTGCTGGTCAGCAGGGTCAAAGCACCAGTTGTGTCATTGAGTCGGCGCGAATAAATGTATCTTTTATTGAAGTCACTGCCCCCCTCGTCTAGGTCCAGCCTGACCGTGGTGGCGAAGGCCGCGAGGGCGCCATCCTCCGCAAGGTTGACTGGCAGATACAGCGGCAGGCCGCCACGGGGGGCAAAATGTCCGTTTTCCTTGGCCGAGACCGGCAGTTGGCGCGGGACGTCCGTGGCAAAGACTTCCAAGGCGATGGTTGCATTCAAGTCCGCAGCGCCGTCAGCCTGCTGGAGCGTGATGGTGATTTCAGCGGCGCCAGGCGTTGGCCCAGCCGTGAAAGTCCAGGGCAGGGTGGCGACGGGATAAGGTGCATTGGCGTCCACGGCGCCGGTCGCGCAGGTGATGACGCCCGGAAGCGGTGTGTCGGAAGACCAAGTGATGGTGTCGCCATCTCTGTAATTGACGACGAGATGAACCGGCAGTTCGGACGAACTGTTTACAGGCAGGGCCAGCGTGCTGTCAATCAAAGTCGGGCCTAAGTCAGACAGCCAGACGTGGTGTAGGCTATCCGGGTTGTCGCCGAAGTTGGAGGCTTTGCTGACAAAGGCGATGTAACGGCCGTTCGGAGAGATGGACGGCACTTCGCAGGCGGTATCAGCAGGTTGGCCATCTGCCGCCGCACTGGCGATAGTCGTGATTTGGGTCAGGCGGTCATAGCGGAAGACCTGGTAGGTGGAGTTGTCGGCGGTGCGGGCGCGGAAGGCGACAAAACGGCCATCCGTGCTGACCGATGGCTCGCTGGCGTCAAGATACGGTCCGATGCTGCACGGGGAGGTAGTCCAGTCGCCATTTGTCTGTCGAATAGCGGCAATGATTTTGGGGCCGAGGCCATCGCCTTTGCTGCCAGACCAGAGTTCATAGTTGGTGGCCACGAACACGACTGTGTTGCCGTCTGGCGTAGCGACGACCTGGGCGTCGACCAGCAGATTGGCGTCGGCCTCCGCTACCGCGACAGTTTCCAGGGTGTTGCTGCTGCGTTCGTAGCAGTAGATGCGCGTCAAGCCGTCTTTGTCCAGGGTTTTGGACGCGAAAAATACGATGTCGCCGTCTTTAGACAGGCCGATGCTGTTGCCGGTATTGCTGGCCAGGGGGGTGCCGTCAAGATCAAAGGTAGTGAACTCGTCTGCCGTTATGTCTATGAGCAGCATTCCGGTTTGTCCGCCGATGGCTGCCACCGCGCCGTCAGCGCTGATGGTGAGGCGCGAGGCATCGGTGACAACAGCGTCGAGGGGTGGGCTTTCTTGGGTCTGACCGTTTACTTTCCATAAAAATTGTATGTTATCAACAGAGAACTGCCGGATAGCAAAACAGGCCGACAAGTCTGGCGTCCCCGCAATTTGCCAGTTAGGCATGGGAAACGACATAAACTCGCCCGCAAAGAGCAAGGTCGCTTGAGGATTTTCCACCAGAGGGGCAATCAGGTAGGAGGCGCGGAACTCGGCGGCCGGGCCTTGCGCATATATCGGGTCCGGGGCGATGAAGGCGACACGCGGGTGGTCAGAGACGGCTGGTTTATAGTAATTGTTGCCGTTCGAACCGCTGCCAAATTTCATGGCATCGCCATTGGTGTCATAGCCGGCCAGGCGCACTGTCGCCGCAGGCAGGACAGTCGCCGCCAGCAATAGCGCCGTCAGAAAAATGTAATGTCGTTTTTTCATCGTAGAAATGCAGACGTCAGGACGATTGTAGGCAAGGTGATGCGGGGAGGGTGTTTAAGCTTTCCCCTAATGTATTTTCCGGCGGCGGTTTTGCAAGGACAGGCGCGCGTTGAAGTGGTAATCAATCGTAGTCGGTCACTGATTGATACGAAGCCATAGCTCGACTCTGCCTTCTGCATCCTCGTTGGCATAGCCGTACCTGCAGTTGTCCGTTGATGCCTGCGTCTGGCGGGTCAGACCGTGCCATGCGTATCGGGCTTGTCGTCGACTGTCCCTTGCGTCGTGTGCTCAGGTGCTGTTCTATGCCTTGGCCAAATGTTACCTATATCCGACCGGGGACAAAATCCGAGGGCGGCATCATGGTGACACGCATTTTTTTTGCGGCATTGTTTCGCCGACGCGAATTATCGGTGTCACAATCAGGCTCTGTTCGCAATCATTGCCAGTCACAAAATTCTTGGCATAGCTGAGCATTTTAGTGTGTGGTATCTCCAGCGTAGTCACTGTGCGCAGGAAGTATTCGCTTATAGCCAGTCCGTCCCAGGAGATGAAGGCAAAATCCTCTGGCACGCGGAACCCACGTTCCAGCAAGTATTTTACTGTGCTTATCGTGACGGTGTCATCGCCAATGAACACGGCCACCTGCCTGGGGTTGGGCAGTTTAGCCAGCTGGGCGCCAATGCGCTCGCCAATCTTGAAGAGATTCGTCTCGCCAACTATTTTTCCATGAGCGTGAACCTTCAAGCCGATTTTTCGGCTGTGCTGGACGGCGGGGTGTGACTTGCTGGCATTGAACAAATGAAAGGATGTATAGCCGGCGGCGGCAATATATTCAACGATGTCTTGGTAAGCCAACAATGCGTCAAAGCCGGTGATGTGGACATTCTCCGGCCAGACCAGCCCCTTTTGCTTGCAATTGATGCGGTAGTCGTAAAGGAGGAAACGGATTTCAGGGTTCTTCCGCGTGGTCTGGAGCCACCAGTCATAGCTATCATGGCCAGCAAAAATGGGCGCGGCAAAGACTACAGCCTTGTCAATCCGGAAATTGTACAACCTCTCAATCAGTAGCCGGTTGTTCTTGTCGTCGCCTAACTGCATAATCAAGTACTTCAACCCGTTCGCGTCGATGATGTCAATCAGCCGGAAAAACGCCTCGCGGTGATGGTCGTACACGTTTTTAGGCAACAGGATGGCCACGTCTATTTTTACTTTGCCGTTGATGGCAAGGCCGAGGTAGTTCGGGGTGAACTGGTATTTCTCGGCAAGGTCCAGCACGCGCTTCGCTGTTTTTGGGCTGATGTTATGGATGCGCCACTTGTCATTCAAAATGAAGGAGACAGTACAGCGGGACAAGCCGACATGGGCGGCGAATTCGGCCATGTTGGAAAATTTTCTCATTGGGTGCAACCTCGTTCAGCGCAAACGCAATTATGCCGTAATGGGTCAGTCTTCTGTAGTGCCTTTACAAGGCACCACTTCTGGGGCACGCCTATCCCCAGGCTGAAGCCTGGGGTTAAGCATGGTTAAGCGCCTACGGGGCAAAGGGGGCATGACTGTAAGCATGATACATTTTTGCCGGCTGAAGGCCTGTGGAGGACACGTGTCTTCGCGCCTCAGTCCACTAACGTCCACGTCCACTCACCACTAATGTCCACTTCAGTCCACAGTCCATCGTCTACTGATGTCCATTAAAGTCCACTTGCGTCCATTGTCCACTAAAGTGCCTTAGCCTGGGTGCCTGGCTCTGAAGTTCACCGGAACCCCGAGTATCAACGATTGTCCGATTACAATTTTCCGGCATCTCCTGTTTTTTTTGTTTTAGCCCTTGACACTAGTGTAAATATAGTGTATAGTCTCCGTGATGCTAACACAGGTTTGTTGTTTTTTTGGTTTTTTACAAACGTAGGTTAGTAAGCGTTGTCCAGGTTTTGTGGTGCCAGTGGTTTGGAATCATCATCTTGTCGGGGAGGTGAGCGTATTCCGATGGGTGCTGCATCTGACCAAGGCATTTTTGACTGGCCGGTTGCAACTGCCGAGGATGAGCAGGCTGTTATGCAAAAGTCAAGCTCAGTTGTGTGCTAAAACCAGTTGATTGAGGTCATTGAACAATACGCAGAGGTGTTCAAAAGAGTGATTGTCAATGTTCATGGTTGTTGAAAGTCCCCCTCAACGGTACTGTCAAATTTCCATGAAAACATGAAAACTGAGGCAACTCAGTGCATTGCTCTTTGAAAAACTGAAAAATATCACTCATTGTGAGGCGTCTGGACCGAAGCCCTCGCCCCGCTTCCGGCTCGGAACGTTCTTCAATTTGGTTTGCCGTCTCCTTTGTCAAGGAACTTTCGCGGCATAAGCTTGCCTTGCTTCGCGCGGCAAGTTATTCCACGGTTTCCTTGACGTCGTCGTCGACAAACATTGAAGATGGTTACGTTCCAGCCGTTGCGGTTCTCAGGCTTCTCATCACGCGGCAGCCAGAGCCAGCAGAATTTTCCACTGCTCCGGGTAGAGCTTGGCTCTGGCCAGTTCCGGCAGGGGCACGGGAACCTCGCCGCCGATGGCTGAGTGAGGCCTGAGGTGGTTGTAATAGGCGACGAACAGCGTCGTGAGTGCGCAGGCTCCATCGAAGCTCTTGAAGCCGGCCCTTGGCCTGGTGTGGAACTTGTATGTTCGGTTCAAGCGTTCAATGAGCTGCTTGAACGCCCTGTACTCCGCCGAGGTCTCGTCGAGGTTTTCCAGCCCGACGACGGTTATGGAGTTTATGGCCTTGCTGCCCACTTCCCGCCCCGCCTCGTAGGCTGCCTGGTTGTAGAAGAGCGTGGCGTTGTCATAGGACGCGAGGCCGTCCCTGACCAAGGTGCGCGTAGGCGCAGTGGCACTCGGCGGCCCGTAGGTGTTGTAGAGCGTGGCAATGGCCGGCTGCGCCCCGCGCGTCTGGGAGAGGTTGTAGCCGCAGATGGCCCTTCTCTTTTCCTCCACGACCAGCCAGGTGTAGCACCATTGGCCGTTGACCAGAATGTAGGTCTCGTCGGCCGCCGCGACCCCTTCCGGCACGGGCATGTGCCTGTCCACCCACGGCGCCAGCAGTTCCGCCGCGGAGTTGACGTAGTTGATCACCGTCTGGTGCGAGATGCGGATGCCGAAGAGTCCGGCCAGCATGTCGCGCGTCTGCCGGGAGCTCAGGCCGCCGTTGATGAAAAGGCTGAGCACCAGGGACAGGGTCTGCGAGGAATGGTGGATGCGCGAGAGGTCGACATTGGAGCTGCCTTGAGGACGTCGGCAAGCCAGGTCCTCGGGCTTGAGGTGAAACTCCCGGAACTGATAGCGCAGCTTGTAGTTGGGATCGTATATATTCCTTTTCCTGGCTTCGTGCTCCTCCGGCGTCAGCTGCGCCAGTCGGCTCAGGTAATGCCGGCACTGGTCATTGCCGCACTTGTAGATGCTTTCCGTCTCGGACTTCTTCCACGGGTAAAGCGCGCGCGAACAACTTGGACACCAGTATTTGACCTTGCTCTTCCGGCGAGTCGGCGCAATCTGCCCTAGCTTGCAGCAGACTTTGCAGCGGTACTGGCTGGCGAGACGTCCGTCGTTCACATAAAGATAAGCGGCCGGGGCTCCGCAGCGCTCGCACTGGCAAGTTTCCGGCACGCGCACGCCACTGCGGGAACGCACGGGCTGAAGCTCCTTGCCGTGAACCTGGGCATAATCAGCCAGCAGGCGACGATAGTCGAGGCTTTTCGGCGGACGGGTCGGCGGCGGCTCCTTAGTCAGGGGAGGCGTCAGGTCAACCCGGAAAACGCGGAAGTTCTTGCTTGGCTTCTCCGCCTTGAAGGAATATTCGCTGCGCTGGCCAGAGAGAATCTCGTTGAGAATGACCATCAACGACGTAAACATGTTGTAAGTGAGCTGGCGGCAAATCCAACGGGCGAGTCTTGGCAATGATGTGGTCACGTGGAGCTCCTTTGTTTATTTGGTGTAACATAACAAAGCCTCCACGTGACCCTTTTTCAAGTCAAAGTGCAAGGATATTTTTCAGTTAAACTGTAGGATAAAGAAAGAAATAGACTTAAACAACTAAAAGCAAGTAAGTTAAGAATACTGCAAGAGCATTATTTTTGACAAAACGATTTTCGGATAAAGGAGCAACCAGATGGCCCTTCGAAACTACAATCACGTCACAGCGGCCGGCGTCCCCGCTACTGTCTGCACAGCGGCGCCCGGGCACGAAATAGCCGTGGTGTCCATTCTTGCCAGCGCCGGGGCCACCCCAGGCAACCTTTCCATAGTGGTCAATAACGGCACCAGCGACATCTACACGGTGATACTGGCTTTCACCGAGGCATACAACGCGGCTTTCCTTGACAGCAAGATATTCCTCCCCGCCGGCTATATCCTTAAGGTTATCGGCAGCGTGGACGGCATCAGTGTCATGGTCAGCGCCGACGACAGTGAGGTTTAACCGTGGCAATACACCTTCCCCGCCAGCGCGACAGCTTCGGTGTTCCGGCCCGCTACACGGACCTTAAGGGCGCCGGGCTTTTGTACACACCCCACGGTGCGTGGCGCTACGACAGCTACGACATCGAGGGCGACGTGGCGACCCTTTACGCCCAGAACGTGGACCTTGCCGACTACCAGTACAACGCCGACCACGGCGCAGGGACCGTCCTTCCCGAGGGGGCCAGCGCTATCACCGCCGGCGGGGACTGGGCTATCTTCACCGGCAAGCTGTACTACAAGATGCCCGACACCGGGGCATGGGTGGATACGGGATTGGGCAGCGGCTTCACCAGCGTGGCGGGGCTTATCTGGCCGGGCGGTTATCGCGACCCCCACAGCGGGGTGTTAGCCTGTCAGGGCGGGCAGCTCTGCTGGGTAAACGTACTCCGCCCTTCCTACGACGTCTTCAAAATCGACGCCCAAGGCACCTTAAGCCGCGAATGGCTTACAGTAAACGCCATCAGTGCCACTTCGACCCCGTATTCCGCTGTCTCGCCTGCTCCGATTTACGGGACCAGCGTTAACGGCTACGCCCTGAGGGGTGTCTACCCCTACGCCGGCGAAGGCGTCTTCTCCACGGGAAGTAAGATTCTTTCGCCCTACACCAATGTCCAGGTGGCCGGCACGTCGGCGCAGTGGAACGAGCATGGAGGCTCTCCGGTACAGAGGTGCTACGGCCTTATCCTCAACAGGGACACCGGCACCCTTTACACCCTTGCCGGGAACTCCCTTTCCCTTGGCGCCGGCTGGACCACGCTCAGCGGCCACGCCCTTTGGAGCGCCATTGTCAGTGATGCCCCGAACGTCTACACCCGGATGTACGGCCTCAGGGACGGTAACCTTTACAGCCTTCGAAAGAACGGTTCCACGGATACAGACTGGACCGCCACCCTCATAGACGACAGCGGCGACTGGCACATGGTGCAGTTTATCGGGCCCGACGAGGCGGTGGCCATTCGCAGAGTAAACACCGGCGGCCCTGGCGGTGGTGCAGGCGGCACCGGCGGCGAAATTGACCCGACCGGTAACATTATTGTAAGCGGCACCGGCACCACTTTGGACGGGACCTACACCCTGGTAAGCGGCACCGGCGAATCGAGGCTGTGGCGGCGCGACGACGGCGCCGGTCGCTATGAGATCTACTTTGACAGCGACTACTGGTATATCCACTCAAGCTACGACGAGGTGGGCGAGGGCGAATACATGACGCACTTCGACGAATGCCGGGGCAGTGGCTCCGACCCATGGACGGCCACCTGGGAGACGTCATGGGACGACTATGGGGGCAACCAGGGCCCCGTGCCGACAGTCACGCAAGCCGGTGTATAAGGAACAGTATGCTCAACCGCAAGACAGACACCAGGCCAATTTTACAACGCGCTGTAAAGTCCTCCCCCGCCCTTTGGCAGTACGTGGGTAAAGGCTTTGCCAGCGTCATGGCCAATATCAAGCGCCCGGACGGGACCAACGCCCCTTACGCCGGGAAACCCGACTACACCCTCCCCCCAAAACAACCTGGCCTGGCTTTGGTCATGGCGCACTACGGCACTGACACGGCGCGTACAACGGCCCATTGTGACGCCTTGGCAATCATCCGGCAATCCCGGCCCATGCCGGCCAAGGTCATCATCGTAGAGGCCGTGGCTGCCGGCGGCGAGGCTTCCTTTGCCGACATCGAGGGCATCGAGCACATCCGCCGCGACCTGGACAGCCGGAGCGAGGGCATGTGGCAAAAGGAAGCCCTCTGGACCATCGGCACCAACCACGCTTTTATGGACGAGGCCATCAGTACTGTGGTCTGGCTGGAGATGGACACCGCCTTCACCGACCCGGCCTGGGCAAAACGCGTCATGGACACCATCGGCGATGGCGAGTTTGGCCAGCCGGCCGACGCCTTCTATTACGCCAATCAGCCGGACGCCGCGAAATACGGCCTTAGCGGCCTTCTGGAAAGCTGCGCATCCCGGGCCGTGCGCGGCGCAAAGGGCGGCTTCCCCGGGCTTAACTGGGCATGCACCCGCGACTTCTATTTCAACCGGCTGGGCGGGCGCCTTCCCACCCTTTCCGGCGGCAGCGGCGACAGCTGGCTATGGACCCTGCTCCGTGGCGAAAAGGAAATGGAAGGTGAGCGCTTCTACTCCATGACCAAACCGCTGCGCAACGGCATGAAACCGCGACCCCGCTTTTTCTCCTGCGGCCTGCTGGCCGTCCACCACTACCACGGCATGATGACCAGCCGGACCTACGGAGCCCGTCGGATCATCCCCAGGGCGGCCGCCCCCGCGCCAGGTGAGGATGTCTGTTACCGCGATGACGGGATCGCCATGTGGCCCAATACCCCCGGCGGCCGGATCATGGCCAAGGCCGTGCCCGAGTATCTGGACATGGTCGCGGACAAGGACAAGCGTGGCCGCCCGGTCGCCCAGATCGAGGCCAGGCAAATCTACGACCGGCACGCCCTTGACGAGTATGGGGCCATTGACGACAAGAACCCGCTTATCGTCGCCACCGTACTTCGGTCAGGGGGAATCTACACCCCCGCCCACGTCAAGTGGCTTAAGGCCCAGTTTGAGCGCCGCTGCAAGGCCCCTTTCACCTTTGTCTGCCTCAGCGACACCGCCATTGAGGGCGTGGACACAATCCCCCTGGTCACGGATGTAAGCAAGGCCGGCGACACCCTTTGCCAGGTGGAATACTACCGCAAGGGGCTTTTCCCGGTCAGCGCCAGTGTGCTCTGTACCGACCTGGACACCGTGGTTTACGGCGACTTTACCCCCCATCAGTGCCCAAGGGACTCTTTCTACATGGGCAGGGAGGTCAATAACTGGTACAAGAGCGTCTGGGCGGTGTGGAACGGCGGCCTTACCTATTTCCGCGGGGACTTTTCCTTCGTCTACGACGCCTTTATCCGGGACGTGGCCGCGGGCGGGCAGCATTCGCCGGGCTGGCAGGCCATAGGGACCCAGGAATTCATCACCGGGGTGCTAAAGGAATACGGCGTCTACCCCCTCGACATTGAGGCCCATTTCTGCACACGCTTCTACAACGGCAACCCGGACACCATTCCGAGCTGTACCCAGATTCTGCAATTCCCTGGCAGCCCCAAGCCCTGGGACCTGTCCCCCCGGCCGGCCTGGTGCCCGGAGCTGCCGGGGAGGACTGTGACAGGAAATTCTGAGAAAAGGTTTGCGCATCCGCGCTTGACAAGGCATTAAACCGTTTTATCTTTGAAGAAAAGGTTTACGCATTTTAAAAAATAATTGTGCAAACCTTTTTCGTCATAGAGAGTAAACGTTTTTATTTACTACAACTACATTCGGGTTTTTGATCGTCAACGGGAAGGCGATGACTTCGCCGGCGTCGCGGATGCCGGCCTCGGTGATGTCAGGCGTCGTGTCCGCGTCAACGGTCAGTCCCTTGGCGTCAATGGCAGGATGATTGGTGCTGGTCAAAGTATAATCAGCACAGATTTTCACGGTTTTAAATCCCCCTAATTTTTTCTGCGCACCACAAGAAAGCTTCCGTGTTTTTCATGCGCAGGAGCAATAATTAGGGTTTTTAGAAT
>FZPS01000063.1_pt641 | contig 17776 bp, 16 predicted proteins | sample 1817821 | NCBI WGS metagenome assembly FZPS01 (sample SAMEA104158645, study PRJEB21678) | metagenome | place: Germany | collected 2015-04-21
TAAATTATAAAATCGAATAATTAGCTCATATAATTCTCATAATATGGTTGAGAAGTTTCTACAAAATGACCGTAAATCATTTGGCTATGAGCGAAAGTGTACCTAGGGTTCCGGAGATTATAATCTTGTCTGGTCCGAGCGGTACAGGTATTGTTGTTATTTAAGTACAATATTACACCGAAGGGATAAAAGCCCAGTCGGGTAGGTTTCGCTTGACCTACCTGACTGGGTTAAATTTTTTTAAGGGAGGGAAACCGCTTTGGACTATAAAAGAGTATTTATAGAAAAAAGAGAAGAGTTTAATATAGAAGCAAAATTATTATATAAGGATGCAAAGGAATATTTAAAGATTGAAAATTTAAAGAATGTTAGAGTAATCAATGTATATGACCTTATTCAAGTATCCAAAGAGGATTGTGACTTAATAGTTAAAAATATACTTAAAGATGGAGATTTAGATTATGTATATGAGGAAACTTTCCCCATGGATAAAGAAGCAAAATATTTTAGAGTAGAATATCTTCCTAGTCAATATAATCAAAGGGAAGATGCTTTAGCTCAATCCATAAGGATATTGTTGGGGAAAGATATAAAGGTAAAGCATTCATTGCTGCTAGTGTTTGAAGGTATTAGTGAAAAAGAGCTGAATAAGATAAAGGATTATTATATAAATCCTGTTGAGATGAGAGAAATAAGTTTAGATTATTTTAGCTGTAGGAAAGAGGAAGATATTGTAGATGAAGTTGAGATTGTAGATGGTTTTATAAATATGACAGAGAAGGAAATTATTCAAGTTAAATCAAAGTATGAATTGGGAATGGATATGGAAGATATGCTATTCTGTCAAAAATACTTTAAATTAGAAGACAGAGATCCCACTATTACAGAATTAAAAGTAGTAGATACATATTGGTCAGATCATTGTAGACATACTACTTTTATGACGGAAATAGTGGATATACAATTTGATGAAAACAAGTATAGACCTTTGATAGAAGAAGCTTTTAAAGAGTATTTAAATTCAAGGGAATTTGTATATAAAAACAATGAAAAACCTATATGTTTAATGGATTTAGCAACTATAAACAAGAAAGAAATTAAAAAGAAGGGTATGCTAAATGATTTGGAAGAATCAGAAGAAATAAATGCAGCTAGTGTAGAAATAGATGTGGATGTAGATGGAAAGATGGAAAAATGGCTTTTAATGTTTAAAAATGAAACCCATAATCATCCTACAGAAATAGAGCCTTTCGGCGGGGCATCTACTTGTTTAGGAGGGTGTATTAGAGATCCACTATCTGGCAGAGCTTATGTATATCAAGCTATGAGAATTACTGGTGCAGCTGATCCTAGAGAAAGTTTTGAAAATACATTACCAGGGAAACTTCCTCAAAGAAAGATTACACAAAAAGCCATGGAAGGTTATAGTTCCTATGGAAATCAAATAGGAGTACCTGCTGGAGTTGTTAGGGAAATATATCATGAAGGATATGTGGCTAAAAGAATGGAAGTAGGTGCAGTAGTTGCTGCTGCTCCTAGAGAAAATGTAATAAGAAAATCCCCTGAACCAGGAGATATAATCCTATTGGTAGGCGGTAGAACTGGAAAAGATGGATTAGGCGGCGCTGTAGGTTCTTCTAAAGGTCATACAGAAGAATCCTTAGAAACTGGCGGTGCGGAAGTTCAAAAGGGAAATCCTCCTTTAGAACGAAAAATACTTCGTTTGTTCAGAAATGAAAAGGTAAGTAAAATGATTAAAAAGTGTAATGATTTTGGTGCTGGAGGAGTTTCTGTAGCTATAGGAGAATTAGCTGATGGGCTTTTTATAGATTTAGATAAAGTACCCCTTAAGTATCCAGGATTGGATGGAACTGAAATAGCTTTATCTGAGTCTCAAGAAAGAATGGCAGTAGTTATAGAAAATAAGGATTTAGATGAATTTATGAAGTTTGCTAAAAAAGAGGATTTGGAAGCAACAGTTGTAGCTGAAGTTACAGATAAAGATAGATTGATTATGAATTGGAAAGGCAATACCATAGTAAATATTTCTAGGAAATTTTTAGATACCAATGGTATAAGGAAAAAAACTCAAGTGTTGGTAGAAGGTCCAGATGATAAGAATTATTTGCAAACACAACCAAACCATGTGCAAGGAGATAACATAAAAGAAAAATGGATAAAAAATATGCTTCACTTAAATACTGCTAGTCAAAAAGGATTAATAGAAAAATTTGATCATTCTGTAGGAAAAGGAACAGTTTTAATGCCTTTGGGTGGAAAATACAAACTAACCCCCACAGAGGGTATGGTTGCTAAAATACCTGTGCTTCATGGTGACACTAACACTTGTTCATTGATGAGTTATGGATATGAACCTAATTTATCAAAATGGAGTCCTTTCCATGGAGGAATATATGCAGTAATAGAGTCTTTAGCGAAAATAACTGCAATGGGTGGAGATTATAGAAAGGTTAGACTAACCTTCCAAGAATATTTTGAAAGATTAGAGAAAGATGATAAAAAGTGGGGAAAACCTTTTGCTGCACTATTAGGAGCATTTACAGTTCAGAAAAATTTAAATATTCCAAGCATTGGTGGTAAAGATAGTATGTCTGGAAGTTTTGAAGACATAGATGTACCCCCTACATTAATAAGTTTTGCAGTAACCTATGATAAGATTGAAAATATTATATCTCCTGAGTTTAAGAAAGTAGGTAGTAATGCAATACTGATTCCACTAAAAATAGATGAATATGGCATGGTGGATTTTGAACAATTGAATATAAACTATATTAGGATAAAGGAATTGATAGATGAAGGTAATATAATTTCTGCATCTTCCATAAAATTTGGTGGTATTAGTAGAAGTATATCGGAGATGTGTTTTGGAAATAAAATTGGATTTAAATTTGTTTCAAATATAGATGAAGAAAAGTTGTTTTTACCTATGTATGGTTCCATTATAGTTGAAATGGAAAAAGGAAAAGAGAATTTATTAAAGGGCATAGATTATAAATTATTAGGTGAAACCATAGAGAGAGAACATATTGAAATATTAGATGAAAAAATAGATTTGGATTATCTTGTAAAGGAATGGACTAAACCTTTAATAGATGTATTTCCTATAGAAGATGGTAATTATAATTCAAAAGAAATTAAATATACTGAAGGCTTAAATAAATGTTCAAATATTAAGATAGCTAAACCTAGAGTATTTATACCAATATTTACAGGAACTCATGGGGAATATGATATGGAAAAATCATTTAAAGAAGCAGGAGGTAAAGTTGATTCCTTTGTGTTTAGAACTATTACACAGGAGGATATAGATTTTTCTTATAGGGAAATGGCTAAAAAAATTGGAGAATGTCAAATATTAGCAATACCCGATGGTGCAGTTTTAGGCAATGAGCCAGAGGGTGGTGGAAAGTTAATAGCTAATATATTGAAAAATCCTTATATAGAGGAAGCAATAATGGATTTAATAGAGAACAGGGATGGATTGATTTTAGGAATAGGAAGTGGATTTAAAGCTTTAATAAAAGCTGGATTATTACCTAATGAAGGGATAAATATTACTTATAATGATTTAGGATATCATATATCTACTATGGCAAAGGTAAAAGTGGTATCCAATTTATCTCCTTGGTTTAGCAATAGAAAAATGGGAGAGGAAGTAATTCTTCCATTATCCACTAAAGAAGGCAGGATAGTAGGAACCAAAGAAGCCATAAGTAGATTGATAGAAAATGGGCAAGTTGCCACTCAATATGTAGATTATAATCCTACAGGTTCTATAGAAGGCATAGAGGCTATAACCAGCTTTGATGGTAGGATACTAGGAAGAATAGCCAATTCTGATAGAACAGGGATGAGATTATATAAAAATATAGAAGAGACTAGAGAAGATAGGATATTTAAAGCTGGAATTGATTATTTTGCTTAAAATATGATTTAAGAAAGGGTGTTGTTAAATGAAAGTTGCAGTTGTAATGGGAAGTATATCTGATAAGGAAGTAGCAGATAAATCTGTTGGCATACTTAAAGAATTTGGTGTAGAAGTAGAGACGAGGGTTATCTCAGCTCATAGAACTCCTTTTGAAGCTTTAGAATTTGCTAAAAATGCAGAAGAAGAGGGCATAGAGGTTATAATTGCTATTGCAGGGAAGGCAGCTCATTTAGCTGGTGTTATAGCTGGTGTAACTCCTCTTCCAGTTATTGGGCTTCCTGTAAAATCATCAACTATGGATGGTATGGATTCCTTATTATCCACAGTTCAAATGCCCAAAGGGGTGCCAGTAGCTACTGTTGCAATAAACGGAGGAGAAAATGCAGGATTATTAGCCGTGCAAATATTATCAGTAAAATATCCAGAGTTAAGAGATAAGTTTAAAGAATATAAGGTAGAACTGGGCAAACAAGTGAAACAGATGGATGCCGAGGTAAAAAAATAGACTGAAAGGATGACTACTTTTGTCAGGAGTTATTGGAATATATAGTAAGGAAAATAAGGATATATCCAAAATAATGTATTATGGATTATATGCCTTACAACATAGAGGAGAAGATAGTGCTGGAATTGCAATAAATAATAATGGGTATATAGATTATCATAAGGATTTAGGATTGGTTCAAGAAGTGTTTGACAAAGATGAAATAAATAGATTAAGGGGTAATATAGGAGTAGGACATATTCGTCAATCTATCGTTGGAGGAAATAATATAGCTAATGCTGAACCATTAGTTGTAGGATATAAAAAAGGTGCATTGGCTTTAGCATGTGATGGTTCTTTGATAAATTTTAGTGAATTAAGGGATAAAATGGAAGATTTAGGGATTATATTTCAAACTTCCACAGACACGGAAATTATTGCTAATTTAATTGCTAAATACCATAAGGATGACATTGAACAAGCTATAGTAAATGCAGTAAGAGATGTGAAAGGTGCCTATGCGTTGGTGGCAATGACCAACGATAGATTGATTGGTATAAGGGATCCTTATGGAATGAAACCTCTATGTATTGGGAAGTTAGGAGAAAATTATGTGCTAGCTTCAGAAACCTGTGCATTAGATACAATTGGTGCTAAGTTTGTTAGAGATGTAAAACCAGGTGAAATGGTAGAAATAGTAAATGGAGAATTAAAATCTATAAGGACTAAAATGCCAGAGGATAAAAAAATATGTTTATTTGAGATAATCTATTTTGCCCGTCCCGACAGTAAGTTAGACGGAAGAAGTATATATCTTATACGACGGGAAGCAGGGAGAAATCTTGCTAAAGAATGCCCTCAAGATGGAGATATAGTAATATCTGCTCCAGATTCAGGAACAGTTGCAGCTATAGGTTATGCAGAAGAATCAGGCATACCTTATGATGAAGGTTTAATAAAAAACAGATATGTGGGAAGAACTTTTATACAACCAAGTCAAGAATTAAGAGAACAAGGAGTTAGAATAAAATTAAATGTACTAAAGGAAAATGTGGAAGGTAGAAGGGTAATATTGGTAGATGATTCCATAGTTAGAGGTACTACCATGAAAAGGACTGTAGCCATGTTAAAGGAAGCAGGAGCTAAGGAAGTACATGTAAGAATATCTGCTCCACCAGTTGTTCATAGTTGTAATTTAGGAATTAATACAGCTAGAGGGGATAATTTGATAGCAAGAGGAAAAACTGTAGAAGAAATAAAAGAAGCAATAGGTGCTGATTCATTATGTTTTTTATCATTACAAGGGCTTATAGAAGCAGCAGGAGAGGATATATACTGCACTGGTTGTTTTGAGGGTGACTATCCTTTTTAAAGTTAAAAAAGAGAGGAGAAATAACATGACTATTAGCTATAAGGATGCGGGAGTAGATAAAGAAGCTGGTTATAAACAAGTAGAGCTTATAAAGGATATAGTAAAAAAGACCCATTCAAAGGGTGTATTGACAGGTATAGGTGGCTTTGCAGGATTATTTCAATTGGATATAGATTCCTATAATGAACCAATATTAGTTTCTGGAACTGATGGAGTAGGAACTAAATTGAAGATAGCATTTATGATGGATAAGCATGACACTATAGGTGAAGATTGTGTAGCCATGTGTGTAAATGATATATTGTGTCAAGGTGCCAGCCCCTTGTTTTTTTTAGATTATATTGGGACAGGGAAGTTAATTCCTGAAAAAATGGCAGAGATTGTAAAGGGAGTTGCTAATGGATGTATTAAAGGGGAATGTGCATTAATTGGAGGAGAAACGGCAGAAATGCCTGGATTATATGAGGAAGAGGAATACGATTTAGCAGGATTTTGTGTAGGAATAGTGGATAAGAAAAATATAATTGATGGTTCCAATATTGGGGAAGGAGATGTTTTAATAGGCATTCCTTCTTCTGGAGTTCATAGCAATGGTTATTCCCTTGTAAGAAAGATTGTATTTGAGAAGCAAAATATGAATGTAGACAAATATATACCAGAATTAGAAACTACCATTGGAGAGGAACTATTAAAGCCTACTAGGATATATACAAAGGTAATTAAACCTTTAGGAGGAAAATTTAACATAAAGGGAATAGCTCATATAACTGGTGGTGGGTTTTATGAAAACATACCAAGAATTCTTCCTAATGGACTGACAGCTCATGTTTATACTGACAAAATAAATACCCCAAAGATTTTCAAACTATTACAGGAGTGGGGAAATATCAATACAGAGGAGATGTACTCTACATTTAATATGGGGATTGGAATGGTTTTAGCAGTTTCTAAAGATGAGGGAGAAGAAATAATTGAGCATTTAAGAGATAATGGAGAGAAAGCTATTTTATTAGGTGAAATTAAAAAAGGGCAGGAGAAGGTAGTACTATGGTAAACATAGGAATTTTGATTTCTGGAAGTGGTACCAATCTTCAAGCTATTATAGATAATATTAATGAAGGAAACATTGATGGAGAAATAAAACTAGTTATATCCAATAAAAAGGATGCTTATGGATTGGTAAGGGCAAAAGAAGCAGGTATAGAAACTTTATATTTAGATAGAAAAGAATTTTCATCTGACGAAGAATATAATAAAAAGATTATGGAGGAGTTTACCAAGCGAGATGTGGAATTAGTAGTACTTGCAGGTTATTTAAAGATATTATCTAAAGAATTTGTACAAAAGTATAAAAATAGGATAATAAATATACATCCTTCATTAATTCCTAGTTTTTGTGGAGAAGGTTGCTATGGAGAATTGGTTCATAAAATGGTGTTAGATTATGGAGCAAAGATTACAGGAGCAACTGTCCACTTTGTAGATGAGGGGACTGATACAGGTCCTATTATTTTGCAAAAAGCAGTAAAAGTAGAAGATGATGACACAGTGGAAAGTTTAAAAGAAAAGGTACTTAAAATAGAGCATGAATTGTTGCCAGAAGCTATAAGGCTTTATTGTCAAAGAAGATTATCTGTACAAGGACGAAAAGTAAAAGTAGTTAATTAGGAGTGATAATGTGAAGAGGGCATTGATAAGTGTCTATGATAAAGAAGGGATTGTTTCCTTCGCAAAGGAACTAAGTAGATTAGGATGGGAGATAATTTCCACAGGAGGTACGTATAAGGTATTAAAGGAAAATGGAATAAATGTGATAGATATATCAGAAGTGACTCAATTTCCTGAAATACTAGATGGTAGAGTAAAAACTCTTCATCCTAATATTCATGGAGGAATTTTATATAAACGGGACAATATAGAGCATGTAGATAAATTAAAGGAATTAGACATAGGTTCTATAGATATGGTAGTAAATAATCTATATCCATTTGAAGAGACTGTAAAAAGGGAAGGGGTAAGCCATGAAGAGATAATAGAAAATATAGATATAGGTGGTCCTTCCATGATAAGGGCAGCAGCTAAAAATTATGAATATGTAACGGTTATAGTAGATCCTAATGACTATGAACGGATATTAGATGAAATTCAACAAAATGGAGAAACTAGTTTAGAAACTAGAAGATATTTAGCTATGAAGGTTTTTCAACAGACAGCTTATTATGATTCTTTAATAGCAAACTATTTTAATAAAATGGAATTAGTAGAATTTCCAGACATATTAACTTTAGCTTTTAAAGATAAGCAACAGTTGCGCTATGGAGAAAATCCTCATCAAAAAGCAGCTTTTTATAAAGAAATAGATAATTTAGAAGGAACTGTTGCAGGGGCGATCAAACTTCATGGGAAGGAATTGTCTTTTAACAATATTAATGATAGTAATGGCGCTTTGGAAATACTAAAAGAATTTGATGAACCTACGGTAGTAGCAGTGAAACATGCTAATCCCTGTGGTATAGGTAGCGGTGAAAACCTATTAGAAGCTTATAAAAAAGCTTATGAGTGTGATACAATATCCATATTTGGTGGGATATTAGCAGCAAATAGGAAGATCGATGAAGAAGTAGCAAAGTTAATAAATGAAATATTCATAGAGGTAGTTATGGCTCCATCCTATACAAAGAAAGCATTGGCTATTTTAACTTCTAAGAAGAATATAAGAGTTCTTGAAGTTCCTCAAATAGAGAAAAAAGATTATAATTCTTATGATGTAAAAAAGGTTTTAGGTGGAATACTATTGCAAGAAAGAGATACAAAACTACTGGGAGAAGAGCTTAAAGTAGTAACCAACAGAAAACCAACAGATAAAGAAATGGAAGATTTGTTGTTTGGATGGAAAGCAGTAAAAGGAGTTAAATCCAATGGGGTACTTTTAGTAAAAGATAAAGCTACTATAGGTATAGGTTTAGGGGAAGTAAATAGAGTATGGGCTGTAGAAAATGCTATTGAAAGGGCAGGCGATAAGGCTAAAGGTGCGGTATTAGCTTCTGATGGATTTTTCCCATTTAAGGATTCGGTTGAGGCTTTAGCAAAAGCAGGAGTTACTGCTATAATTCAACCAGGAGGTTCTATAAGGGATGAAGAATCTATAGAAGAAGCAAATAAGCACGATATAGCAATGGTGTTTACAGGTATAAGACATTTCAAACATTAACCTTGAGGAAAGAAGGGATACTATGAAAGTATTGGTCATAGGTGGTGGTGGTAGGGAACATGCTCTATGTTGGAAAATATCACAAAGTAAAAGAATATCAAAAATATTTTGTGCTCCTGGAAATGGAGGTATAGATGAAATAGCAGAAAATGTGGACATAGACGCTAATGAAATAGATAAATTAGTGGATTTTGCATTAAAAGAATCTATAGACTTAACTGTAGTGGGCCCTGAGGAACCTTTGGTAAAGGGCATAGTAGATAAGTTTAAAGCTAAGGGACTTCGTATATTTGGACCAAATGGTAAAGCTGCTCAATTAGAAGGAAGCAAGGTTTTTTCAAAACAGTTCATGGAAAAACATGATATACCTACAGCTAAATACAAAGTTTATAATAATGTAGATAAAGCTATAGAAGGATTGAATGAATTTGATTATCCTGTTGTGATTAAAGCCGATGGATTATGTTTTGGAAAAGGTGTAATCATATGTAATACTAAAGATGAAGGAATAGAAGCTTTAAAGCAGATTATGGTGGATAAGGCATTTGGTTCCCAAGGGAACACTATAGTATTAGAAGAATATTTAGAAGGTGTTGAAGCCTCTTTATTATGTTTTGTTTCTGAAGGTAAATTATTTCCTATGGAGTCAGCCAAGGATTATAAAAGAATATTTGATGGAGATAAGGGGCCTAATACAGGAGGAGTAGGTTGTTTTTCTCCTAATCCGTTGATGATGGATAAGGATTTACAAAGAGTTATAAGAAGAGAAGTACTATTACAAATAGAAAGGGGTTTGGAACAAGAACAAATTGATTATACAGGGATTCTTTACGTAGGTTTGATGTTAACTGATACAGGTCCTAAAGTATTGGAGTTTAATTGTAGATTTGGAGATCCAGAAACAGAAGTACTACTTCCACGGCTTGAAACGGATATAATAAATATTTTTCAAAAAACAATAGATGGCAATCTAAGGGAAGAAGACTTAGTATGGACTAAAAAACCATGTATCACTGTAGTAGCTACATCAAAGGGATATCCAGAAAAATATGAAACAGGAAAAGAGATAAAAGGATTAGAGGATATAGATGAAGATATAATATTATTTCATAATGGAACCAAAAGAGTAGGAGATAAGTTATATACCGATGGTGGTAGAGTTATTTCAGTAACAGCATTAGGAGATACTTTAAAAGAAGCTAAAAATAAGGTTTACGATAATATAAGCAGAATTAATTTTGAGGGAATTTATTATAGAAAAGATATTGGTGAAATATAAAAAAAATCTATACTCTTTCTTTGTTTATAGAAAAATTTTATGGGTAAATTATAATTAGCTCAATAAAAAGTAAAACAAAGGAGGAGTAAAGATGCTAGTTGGAAAACAAGCACCTAATTTTAAAGCTAAAGCTTATCATAAGGGAAAAATAATAAATGTTAATTTAGAAGATTACAGAGGTAAATGGGTAGTATTATGTTTTTATCCAGGAGACTTTACTTTTGTCTGACCCACAGAGTTATCTCAAATAGCCGTTGGCTATGAAACATTACAATCTTTAAATGTTGAAGTATTATCTGTATCAGTAGATAGCGTACATTCCCACAAAGTATGGGATGAAACAGAATTATCTAAAATGGTAGATGGAGGAATACCTTATCCAATGTTATCTGATCCAGGTGGAAAGATTGGAAAATTATTTGATGTATATGATGAGGAAGAAGGAGTAAATGTTAGGGGTAGATTTATAATAGATCCAGATGGTATAATACAAGCTGCTGAAATACTAACACCCCCTGTAGGAAGAAACCCAGAAGAACTACTAAGACAAATAAAAGCATATCAACATCATCAAAAAACAGGAGAAGTAATACCTTCTGGTTGGCATGAGGGAGATTCCACATTGAAACCATCACCTCAATTAGCTGGGAAGGTATGGGAAGTATGGAAACCAAAAAAATAAGGGACATGTCCCTTATTTTTTTTAGTTAAATTTAAAGCATGACACAACTTCTACCATAGAGACAACAAATGCTATGGCAAAAAATAAAGCATGAAACATGCAAAAAGATATATATTGAACAATTGGTTGGTAAGATATTAAAAACTTAAAATTACTTAACACTATCTAAAATAACAAACTATTTCTAAGAATCTTACTTATTTGGTATAATATATATACCATGTATACCATTTAATGATATAATTAGAGTGTAGTCCACTCTAAAATAAATATTATATGAGAAGGAGGAATAATTTTGAAGACAGATGTTCAAATTGCCCAAGAAGCAAAGATGTTACCTATTACTGAGGTAGCAGAGAAGTTAGAGTTAAAAGAGGATGATTTAATACAATATGGTAAATATAAAGCAAAGATTAAACTAGATGTACTTGAAAGATTACAGAACAAGGAAGATGGAAAATTAGTTTTAGTAACAGCAATAAATCCAACTCCTGCTGGAGAAGGTAAAACCACTACTAATATAGGTCTTTCTATGGGGTTAAATAAAATAGGTAAAACTGCCATAACAACCCTTAGAGAACCATCCCTTGGACCAAGTTTTGGTATAAAAGGTGGTGCTGCAGGTGGTGGATATGCACAGGTAGTGCCAATGGAGGATATAAATCTTCACTTTACTGGAGATTTTCATGCGATAACTACTGCACACAATTTAATAGCTGCTCTATTGGATAATCATATACATCAAGGCAATGAATTAAATATAGATCCTAGAAGAGTTGTGTGGAAAAGGGTACTAGATATGAATGATAGAGCTTTGAGGAATATTGTAATTGGTCTTGGAGGCAGACCAAATGGTGTTCCAAGGGAAGATGGATTTGATATAACTGTGGCATCAGAAATAATGGCAATATTTTGCTTATCAAAGGATTTAGAAGACTTCAAGAAAAGAGTTGGAGAAATTGTAGTAGCTTATAAATACGATGGTAGTCCTGTATATGCTAAAGATTTAAATGCAGAAGGCGCTGTCGCAGTACTTATGAAAGATGCAATACATCCAAATCTTGTGCAAACATTGGAAAACACTCCTGCATTAATCCATGGTGGACCTTTTGCTAATATCGCCCATGGTTGTAATTCCATGTTAGCTACACAAATGGCTTTAAAACTTGCTGATTACACTATAACAGAGGCAGGATTTGGTGCAGATTTAGGAGCAGAAAAGTTTTTCAATATTAAGTGTAGATTTGGTGGCTTAAAGCCAGATGCAGCAGTAATAGTAGCTACAGTAAGAGCATTAAAATATAATGGAGGAGTTAGTAAAGATAAATTAGGAGATGAAAACCTAGAAGCATTAAAAGAAGGATTTGCAAATCTAGAAAAACATATAGAAAATATAAATAAATTTGGTGTACCTGCTGTAGTAGCTATTAATAAATTCCCAACAGATACTGAAAAAGAATTAAATTATGTTCTTGAAAGATGTAGAGAATTAGGCGCAGAAGCAGTATTATCAGAAGTTTGGGCAAAAGGTGGAGAAGGAGGTATTGAACTAGCTGAAGCTGTAGTAAAGGTATGTGAAACTAAAGAATCTAATTTTGCTCCATTATATGATGTAGAAGATTCTATTAAAGATAAAATTGAAAAAATAGCTAAGGAAGTTTATGGCGCAGATGGAGTAGATTATACTAAAGCTTGTGAAAAGCAATTAGCAAATATTGAAAAATTAGGATTTGATAAGATGCCAATATGCATGGCAAAGACTCAATATTCCTTAACAGATGATCCAACTGTACTAGGTAGGCCAGAAGGATTTAGAATAACTGTAAGGGATATAAGAATATCCAAAGGTGCTGGCTTCTTAGTTGCTTTAACTGGCGATATAATGACTATGCCAGGACTTCCAAAGGTTCCTGCTGCGAATAATATAGATATATTAGAGAGCGGGGAAATAGTAGGTCTATTTTAGAAAAAAAGAAGTCTGGTAGGTAATTCCTCCAGACTTTTTTATAAAATTTTATGTTATGACGTTAAATTGTATAGGGGGGGTTTTAGTGGCAGAATATAAATCTAAAATAAAAAGTAAACAAGTAGATGATTTATTCGAAGCCATATTACAGTTGGAAACCATAGAGGAATGTTATCGTTTTTTTGAGGATATATGCACTATAAAAGAAATTCAATCTATAGCACAAAGGTTGGAAGTTGCTAAATTACTAACATTAAATAAGACATACAATGAAATAGAAGAGGAAACAGGGGCTAGTACTGCTACTATAAGTAGAATTAATAGAGCATTAAATTATGGAGAAGGTGGATATAAAATTATATTGGAAAAATTAGGATATATAGAATGAGACAATGAAAAATAACTTAAAAAGCATAAGTATATACAGTCATCTAATTTGTATAGGAGATTATGCAAGGATTATAAAATAATTTTATGTATGTTATTAAATAAAATACTAGGTGAAGTTTCATCTAGTATTTTATTATTATATGTTGATTGAATAAATTTTTAAATTAAAAGGGAAAACTAAATTTATTATAACTTAATTGTTAAAATTTTAGAATTAATAAATATTGTTTTTTTGTAAAATATATGCTAGAATAAGTCAAAATTATTAATAGGGAAGGTGGGATTTTAGGATTGAAAGAAAAATTAACATTATATGGGTTTAACAATTTAACAAAAACTCTTAGCTTTAATATATATGATATTTGCTATGCTAAGAGTGAAAAAGAGCAAAAAGGCTATATCGAATATATTGATGAGCAATACAATTCTGAAAGATTAACGAATATTTTGTGTAATGTAACAGAGATGATTGGTGCCCATATACTTAATATTGCTAAGCAAGACTATGAGCCACAAGGAGCTTCTGTTACTATTCTTATTACTGAAGAAGCTTTACCTGTTCATTTAATAGATAAATCCTGCAATATTGGAGATATTTTAGCTAAAAGAGATTCTGTTGTAGGGCATTTGGATAAAAGTCATGTGACGGTGCACACCTACCCTGAATACCATCCAGATAATGCTATATCAACTTTTAGAGTTGATATAGATGTATCAACCTGTGGTACAATATCTCCCCTTAATGCATTAAATTATCTAATAGGTAGTTTTGATTCAGATATTATTACAATTGACTATAGAGTTCGCGGTTTTACTAGGGATGTAAAGGGTAAAAAATATTTTATAGATCATGATATTAGCTCAATTCAAGATTATATAGATAAGGATACACTGGAAAAATATGATGCTATAGATGTAAATGTTTATCAATCAAATATATTTCATACAAAAATGTTAATTAAAGAAATAGAGCTTCAAGATTATTTGTTTAATAAGGATGTGCACGAATTTTCACCAAAGCAAAGGCTTGAGATTATAAATAGCCTTAGAAGAGAGATGATTGAAATATTTAGTGGTATGAATATTTATTAGTTATGAGGTGTTAATAATGAATAATATTTCACAACAAAGAGCACCTATATTTGAAGCCCTCAAAAAATATAAAGAAGATAGAATAGTTAGATTTGATGTACCAGGGCATAAAGGGGGAAGGGGCAATAAAGAATTAACGGATTTTTTAGGGCAGGATTGTCTTTCAGTTGATGTAAATTCTATGAAGCCTCTAGACAATTTAAGCCATCCAACATCAGTTATTAGGGAGGCAGAAAAAATTGCTTCAGAAGCTTTTGGTGCAAAGAATACTTTTTTCATAGTCAATGGGACTACAGCTGCAGTGCAAGCTATGATAATGTCTACTTGTAAAGCAGGAGATAAGATTATAATGCCTAGAAATGTACACAGAAGTGCAATTAATGCACTAGTAATATGTGGAGCAATCCCGGTTTATGTAGATCCTGGAGTTGATAAGGAATTAGGCATTTCTTTAGGAATGCGTTTTTCTGATGTAGAAGAAGCAATTTTAAAAAACAAAGATGCTAAAGCAGTATTGGTTAATAATCCAACCTATTATGGAATATGTTCCAATTTAAAAAGAATTGTAGAAGTAGCTCATGAAAACAATATGTTGGTATTAGTAGATGAAGCCCATGGAACTCATTTTTATTTTGGGGAAAATATGCCTATATCTGCAATGAAAGCAGGTGCAGATATGGCTGCAGTTAGTATACACAAAACTGGAGGGTCTTTAACTCAAAGTTCATTTTTATTATGCGGAGAAAATGTAAATTCTAATTATGTTAGGCAAATAATAAATTTAACTCAAACTACAAGTGCTTCTTATTTATTATTGGTATCCCTTGATTTAGCAAGAAAGAATTTAAGTATTAATGGAAAAGAAATATTTAAGAAAACTGTAAATTTAGCTGAATATGCTAGGGAAGAGATCAATAATCTAGGGGGATATAATGCTTTTTCAAAAGAACTTATAGACGGGGATAGGGTATTTAACTTTGATGAAACTAAACTATCTATAAATACATTGAATATAGGTTTAGCCGGTATAGAAGTATATGATATATTAAGGGATGAGTATGGTATTCAAATAGAATTTGGTGATATAGGTAATATACTTGCTATTATATCTGCTGGAGATAGAATATTAGAGATAGAAAGATTAATATCTGCCTTGTCTGAAATAAAAAGGCTCTATTCAAAAGATAAAGCTGGAATGCTTGAATCTGAATATATAAATCCAGAAGTTGTTTTACCTCCTCAAAAGGCGTTTTATAGCAATAAAAAGCCTATGCCTTTAGATAGCAACAGTATAGGAGAAATTTCTACAGAATTTATTATGGCTTATCCTCCAGGTATTCCAATTTTAGCTCCAGGAGAGAGGATTACACAAGATGTGTTGGATTATATATATTATGCAAAAGAAAAAGGTTCCTTATTAATAGGAACTCAAGATATGAATATAGAAAATATTTATGTGGTGGAGGGATAAAATGGAACTTTGGTATACTGAAGAACACACGGAGGATGTTCGGTTTTCAATAAAGGTAGATAAAGCATTATATAGTGGTGAAAGTGAATTTCAAAGGATAGATGTTTTTTATTCAAAGGAATTTGGAAAATTTTTAACATTAGATGGGCTTATGATGTTAACAGAAAAAGATGAATTTATTTACCACGATATGATAGTTCATGTACCTATGGCTACAAATCCAAATATAGAAAGGGTATTAGTTATAGGGGGCGGAGATGGAGGCACTGTTCGTGAACTAACTCGATATCAAACTATTAAAAAAATAGATATGGTTGAAATAGACGAAGAAGTGGTGAAAATTTGTAAAACTTATATTCCACAAACTGCAGGTAAATTAGATGATTCAAGGGTACAAATATTCTTTGAAGATGGATTGAAGTTTGTACGTAAGCAAAAAGATGAATATGATTTAATAATAGTAGACTCTACAGATCCTTTTGGTCCTGGTGAAGGTTTGTTTACTAAGGAATTTTATGGGAATTGTTACAAAGCATTAAAGGAAGACGGTATTCTAGTGAATCAACATGAAAGCCCTTATTATTCTAATTATGCAAATTCAATGGTAAGAGCCCATAAAAGAATAAATGAGTTTTTCCCTATATGTAAAGTATATCAAGCTCATATCCCTACTTATCCATCAGGTCATTGGCTATTTGGATTTGCATCTAAAACTTTTGATCCTATTGAGGATTTAGATGAAAATAAGTGGAATAGTTTAGGTTTGAAAACAAAATACTATAATACGGAACTTCATAAAGGTAGTTTTGCTATTCCTAATTATGTTAAGGAGTTGTTGGACAGTGAATATGAATAGAAATATTCAAACATTTATTGGTTGCGATGATGAATATGAAGAAAGTGAAATAGTTATATTTGGTGCACCTTTTGATGGTACCACATCCTACAGACCAGGAACTAGATTTGCTAGTTCACATATGAGAAATGAAAGTTATGGAATAGAAACATATAGTCCTTACTTAGATTTGGATTTAACGGATTTTAAAATATTTGATGGAGGAGATTTAGAACTACCTTTTGGAAATACTGAAAGAGTAATTGGAATGATTGAAGATTATGTAGCAAAGCTAATAGAAGATAATAAAATTCCATTTATGATAGGAGGAGAACATCTAGTAACATTAGGAGCAGTAAGGTCTATATCTCAATATTATCCCAAACTTCATATAATCCATTTTGATGCCCATATGGATTTAAGAGATGAATATATAGGAGAAAAGTTATCTCATGGAACAGTTATGAGAAGATGCTGGGAAATTGTTGGTGATAATAAAATATTTCAGTTTGGAATAAGAAGTGGAGATAGAACTGAATTTTATTGGAGTAAAGGGCATGTTTATACGAATAAATTTAATTTTGAAGGGATTGAAAAATTAGAAGAAGAACTAAAAGATAAACCAATATATCTAACCATAGATTTAGATGTATTGGATCCTTCTGAATTTCCAGCTACAGGAACACCAGAAGCAGGTGGGGTTTCATTTAAGGAATTATTATTTGCAATTAATAAGCTTTCTAAATTAAATATAGTGGGACTGGATATTGTAGAATTATCACCACCTTATGATTTAAGTGGGATCTCTACAGCTTTAGCTTGTAAATTAGTGCGAGAGTTGTTACTGATATTAAATTTAAATAAAATATAGAATTGTAACTATAGTGGATGGCAAATTGAAATTTATGCCATCATTTTTTTGTTATATTAAATAATATTTTTGAAAGCATACACTGTATTTTTAGATTTGGTTTTGGAATTTAGTAATTTTTGTGTTTTTTAAGAGGGTTTTTGGAAATTTTATAGAATCTACTATATACTATAT
>FZPS01000024.1_pt280 | contig 17772 bp, 18 predicted proteins | sample 1817821 | NCBI WGS metagenome assembly FZPS01 (sample SAMEA104158645, study PRJEB21678) | metagenome | place: Germany | collected 2015-04-21
GCTTCCTTTTGGAGGGGGGTATAACATATTGGGCTATAACCCATAAAATCTATGAATAGAGCAGTGGGATGGTAATTATTTTACTCTAAATAAAACCAGAATCTAATACAGATAAAAATATCTTGATATTTATCTAAAAACAACTTATTATGAAGGGGAAAGACAAATATGTGGTGGGCTAAGGGAGACCTGTCTGGGTGGCCTCATTAGAAAACCAATATTTTAGCGATGGGGATGTATTTGTAGTTAACAATTCTAATCGCCAAAATATTGGTTTTTTGATATGGTAAATTGCCAAGGGGGATTCATCGTGTTATCAGAAGATAAACGTAGTTCGATAATAGACGTTACTGATGGGATCAAATTGGATGATATTCAGCGCAGGAAGTTGCAGCATGAATTTAAGCTATATATGGAACAATATTTTAAGAGAAAACTAGGCAAAGGAGTAGATCATACCAAAATTGTGATCTGGGAAGATATGCTTATTATCCGGGGGGAAGGATTTCTTACCGAACCGGAAAAATACATCGTGGCAACGGCTGAGGGTGAACTGGTAGTTAGAGCGGCGCGACTGCAGGTAGCCCGGCAGCACTCTCTTGACAATGTACCTTATTTTGAAGAAAGGCTCCAAGCTAAAGTCATTCATCAAACGTATGATATCGAACCTGAAAATGATTTTTGGATGCATGTAATGGTATTCAATCGTATCTTGACCCAATGACTTTGGCTGAAAACTTTATATGTTGGTGGATCGCGAAGTTACCGTAAGGTTGCTTCAAGGTAGACCGGTATTCTTGAATGCAAATGAAAAGAACATCGGTCTTTTATTTTTAAAAGAAAGGTTGTGGTATCTTAATTCGTTTGGTTGTTGCTGTGTAGAAATCTGGGGGAATATAGGAGGTTAGGAAAATGGCAGATACAATGAAAGCATTGGTTTATAGGGGACCAGAAAAAATTGCTCTGGAAGACGTGCCAGTACCCAAAATATTAGAACCCGATGATGCGATTGTTAAAGTGACCACATCCACTATTTGCGGAACTGATATTCATATCTGGCATGGCGGCATGCCAGAAGTGGAAGCACCGCGAATCATTGGGCATGAATTCTGTGGTGAAGTTGTTGAAGTAGGCCCAGCCGTGAGAAATGTTAAAGTAGGCGATAAGGTAGCTGTGTCATGTGTTACCCAGTGTGGCGAGTGTTTTTACTGTGTCCGGGGTATTTATTCCCATTGTACCACTGGAAGTTGGATCTTCGGTTACATGATTGATGGGTGCCAGGCTGAATATGTACGGGTACCGCACGCCAACTTGGGGTGTCATCATATTCCCGAAGGCCTGACCGAAGAAGACGTACTCTTCGTAGGTGACATACTGTCCACAGGTTATTTCGGCGCTGAACAGGCTTGTATTGAGCCGGGTGATACAGTTGCTGTAATGGGCAGCGGACCAGTAGGCATGTGTGCCATGGCCGCGGCTAGATTATGGGGCCCGGCCCGGATAATTGCCGTTGACGCTATTGATGAGCGGTTAGATGCGGCGATTAAAAATGGTGTAGCTGATATGGGGCTTAATCCAACCAAAGTCAATGTTCCCGAGGCTATTAGAGAACTGACCGATGGACGTGGTGCCGACCGGTGTATCGAAGCAGTGGGAGCAAAACCTACCTATGAGCTGGCTCTGGATGCAGTGAGACCGGGAGGGAATGTTTCCATTATTGGCGTTTTCGAGCAACCTCAGACCTTACCGATGAACACCTTATGGATTAAAAACATCAGAATCAGCATGGGTCTGGTTAATGCTAACCGTATTCCGGAATTGATCAGCCTGATTAAGGCTGGGAAAATAGATACTAATTTCTTGATCACTCACCGTGCTCCGCTAAACGATATCCTCAAAGGTTATGATGTTTTCGGTAACAAGAAAGATAATGTACTTAAATGGGTTGTTACTCCTTACGTGAAATAGCCGATAGCTATATAAATTCATATAAGGTTTCCTGTCCTGTACACGTCGGCAGGATTCATGCTCAAATAATTTAGTTTTGGCCACCTGGCATTTTAGTTACCAGGCGGCTCTTTTTTTGCCCAGGGGTGTATGGCGATGGGAAAGCTCTTGGCTGAGGGCGGTAATCAAAGATGGCCATGGAAGTAGAATATACTGAAAGCTCTACAGTACTTAAATGGGGCATAAGTAAGAGAGTCGGGTGTAGGCGCCCGACTGTTGGCTAGGCTTTTTTACAGGTGCCTTACTATTTTTTATTACTGCTTTTACTGCTATTTTGCTTGTAGTTTAGGCATGCAGGTGGGTCATCATTAAACCAGTCTTGCAACCCCTTAGGGTAGTAAAGGGGCATCTTTTCCCTAATCAACTGCCAGGGCAGATCGTCAAAGGTACCGAAGATCTCCACATATTCAATAAATCGACGACCGATAAGGTCAGTTTCGGGAAGCAAAGTGTCATCATACCCATTAAACTCTAGAACTGCCGTTCCCATTCTTTCAGATAGAGGTTTATCATAGGTAGCAGCTATATTTACCCAGCGGCCTGCCAGAAAAAACTGACTGTAAGCATGGGGGAAGAATATATTTCCCCCTAGTAACTCCACTACCTCAGGGGGAGTCAAATGATTGCGTATAGCAGCTAAAACCAGTCGGCTGGGAATTCCTGCTGCCCGCCCCAAGGAGGTAAACAGGATGGCCTTTTGCAAACAGTAACCCGTACCCATCCTAAAAACCTGGGAGGACTTGTAGTAGAGTGGATTACCAGTGACTGCATACATGTTATAAGGGATCTGGTCTCGGACCAATAAAAAAAGCTTTTGAAGGGCTTCGATTTGATCTTTACATCCCTCGGTTATCTGGCTGACAGTTTGCTGTATGGCAGGATGATCACAGTCTAAATAGTAAGTGGGTTTTAGATAATTGTTCATAAAACGACTCACTTTCACTAAATATTTAACTATTATTATATAGGTTGCTGGGGTTTGATGGAAGAAGCACAAAAGTTTGGTTAATGGTTGTGGACATATGGACAACGTGCAAAAGGGGCTTATGCATATGAAAGTGCACCTTGAGGCGCCACATCTTAATGGCTTAAACAAAGGTGCACTTTAATTCAGGCTTTTTCTATGCTGGTTTTAAGCTCTAGCATTTATGTCATCTTGGCATAGTAGGGTGTCTTTAGATATTTTGCGACTAATTACTCTTAAATCATCCAGAGCCATCTCCGCTTCCCGCAGGACATGATCGGCTAAAAGCGGAGGAATGATACTTAGTACCTGACAGGCTTTGATCAATTGCAAGGCAATCTCTTTGAAATCGCGAATTTCTTTGGTCAAATCGATAACTTCTTCATTGAAGCGTACCAATCGAGGAATAACTAATGGACGTGGCAAGTCACCAAAGCCGGACGGCAACGGCCAATCAGACAGTTTTTCCGGCAACAGCCAGTTTTCAAAAGCGCGGGGTACTTCCATAGATTCCAGATCCTCAGCCTGCAGGCGCAGGGTTTCAAAGCTCTCCGCGAATTGTACTGACTGCTTAATCAGTGGTCTTTCTGACGGATCCAGCAAATGAGCTATAAAGAGGGCGTGCTCGCCCATAATGCGCAGCCAAAAGATTTCCTCTTGCAGTGCCTGTTCAGCCAGGGGTACTTTAATACCATTCTGCAGCCGTAATAAGATTACGCGAAAACGGATGGCCTCCCGGCGAATATGATCGATAAGCAGGGGATAGTTTGAACCTCCTAGATCACAGGTAATCAACCTTTTTAGGACCATGCTCTTATAATCAATAATCTTTCCTAAGGCCGCGATGACTTCATCATTAAAACGCCTTAAAGCCTGTTGCCTATGGGGCAATCTTTTCAGTTCCTCTCGTAACCCTCGAAACAACTCCTCCAGTTTTCTGGCTTCGCGAATCAGTGCCGTTTCATCACAAGGCAAACCAAGCCTGATAAACAGGGCATGTTCTTGCATAATTCTCAGCCAAAAGCTATTTTGACGAATTGACTCTTTAACAAAAAAGTCTCCGGCATCAATAGGTGTCTTCGCCTGGTCTTCCCTGGGCTCATAGCGCTGGTAGCGACTTTCGTAGTTGTCCATTCAAGCCCCTCCTGTTCCTACCTGAATAGTCTTACCGAGGTAAGCTATACCATTTTATGCAGTTAATGGGAGGGGTGTTAAATCAGTAAAAAACCCGCTGTGGGAACAGCAGGCTTTCTTTTTAGAAATATTTTCATGGGAAGTTTTACCGGTCTTCCAGGATGCGCTTTAGGAATGTGCGGGTTCTCTCATTACGGGGGTTATTAAAGATAACTTCGGGAACATCATCTTCCACGATGACCCCTTCGTCCATAAACACCACGCGATTGGCTACATCGCGGGCAAAGCCCATCTCGTGGGTTACCACCAGCATAGTCAGGCCGCTTTGGGCCAGGTTTTTCATAACCTTAAGCACCTCGCCCACCATTTCCGGATCCAGAGCACTGGTAGGTTCGTCAAAAAGGAGCGCTTCCGGTTCCATGGATAGAGCCCGGGCAATAGCCACTCGCTGTTTTTGCCCGCCAGAGATTTGATTTGGCTTGGCATTTATAAACTGAGACATACCCACCAAGTCTAAATATTGCAAAGCCGTTTCACGGGCGGTTTTCTTATCTCTTTTTAGCACCTTAATTTGTCCCACTACACAGTTATCCAAAACGGTGAGGTTATTAAACAAATTGAACTGCTGGAAAACCATGCCCATTTTAGCGCGATAGACGGCATTAGAAATGTTCAGTTTTAGAATGTTTTGACCATGATAGAGGATTTCACCATTGGTGGGATACTCCAGTAAATTTATACAGCGTAACAAAGTTGATTTACCAGAGCCACTGGCACCGATGATGCAAACCACTTCTCCCTTGCTAACGGAGAAATTTATATCTTTTAAGACTTCATTGGCACCAAAGCTTTTTCCTAAATGCTTAATTTGCAGAATACTAGCCATGCAGTTTACCTCCGTCCACTATCCGAAATTGTGCCTCGGGTACAGTCTGAGAACCATGTATGGTATAGACGGACGGTCCATCCAGCTTTTTCTCCAACCAGCGCAGGATACGGGTAACCGTGGAGGTCATAATCAGATATATTATACAGGTTATTAAAAAGGTTTCGAAGTAACGGAAATTAGCTCCCGCGGCTGATTTGGAATTAAAGAAAAGCTCAGTTATAGAAATAACACTGAGTACGCAGGTGTCCTTAATGTTAATCACAAACTCATTACTGGTAGCCGGTAAAATGTTGCGAACAGCCTGGGGCAGTATGATGCTGGTCATGGTTTGGGTATGGGTCATACCGATGGCATGGGCCGCTTCAAACTGTCCTTTGTCTATGGATAGGATTCCGCCTCTCACGATTTCGGCCATATAAGCTCCGGTATTAATTGAAACTATTACTATCCCGGCTGAAATAGGATTGAGGTGAATACCATAAACCATGGCTACACCATAGAATATTACTACAGCTTGTACCATCATAGGGGTACCGCGAAAGACCTCTATATAACAGAGCAACAAAATATCGGCAACTTTTAATATGCCTTTTTTAAGGGTGGTGGTGTTGTGGTCAACCGGGATAGTGCGAATTACTCCAATTATAATACCGATGATAAAGCCGATTATAGTGCCGGTTAAAGCGATTAAAAGGGTATTACCGGCCCCTCTTAGAAAAAGGGGCCAGTTTTGTTCCCATATGAAAGCAACCCATTGAAAAAAAGATGCATCAGCTGACATTATTACTTACACTCCTGTATTATAAGCTGTGTATTATTCGGCAGAAGGCTGATTAGCAATGGCGTTATCCATTAGAGTCAATCTTTGCTCTTCAGAAATACCAGCTAAAATCTCATTTATTTTCTCACGATCGGGATTTCCTTTTTTCAGCCCGACGGCAATAGCTACATCATCGTCGGAGGCTTCAAATCCCTGGCCTGGAGCAAATTCCACCATGACAAAGTTGGGATTAGCGGTGCTGGCCGATACCCCTTCTGGTCTTTCCGATACGTACCCATCAATAATACCAGATTCCAAGGCAACGCGCATGGCGGGAAAGTCTTCCATAGCCGGAACTTTCTCAACACCTTCAATCTGTTCTATAACTGTGTAATGGAAGGTATTGAGCTGGGCAGTTATCTTAGCTCCAGAAAAGTCTTGAATACTGGTAGCCCCTTCATAAGGAGAACCTTTTTTGACCACCATAACCAGATCAGATTTGTAATAATGATCCGAAAAATCGATAGTCTTCCATCTTTCTTCGGTGGGAGACATGCCGGCAATAATGGCATCAATAGTGCCAGACTGTACAGCAGGTACCAGTCCGTCCCAAGCGGTTTTCACAATGACTAATTCCCGTCCCAGTCCATCGGCGATGATCTTCGCGATTTCCACATCATAGCCGCCGGCAAATTCTTGGGTGCCTTGAATAGGTACCGCGCCATTACTGTCATCCAACTGGGTCCAGTTAAATGGCGCATAACCGCATTCTAGTCCTACCTTAAACACTTCGTTTTGCCCAGTATCACTGGATTGAGCAGGGTCGCCACCGGGTTGGTCGGAACTGCTGCAACCGACGGCGGTGATTAACAGCCCCAACACTAAAATGGCTGCCAACAATAGTTTCCTTGTCCTCTTCATTACCAATAATCCCCTCCAATAATTTGTTACTTATTCTTATCAAGGTGTGTTTAGGCAACACCTTGATTGAATCCGGGAAATTCGAATGAGAGCAACCTAGGTTAATAGTACCACAAAAACCTGTTATAGATTTCGCACATCGAATAAGGTTTACCTGCTTATTAAGATTATCAAAAAATAGAGAAAAATATAAAAATTGCGAATAATCAAACAGGAATAACCAAATATGGTGTGGAATATGCAAGTATAGTAATTAATGGTGGCCAAAGGAGGGATCATCTATGGGTTTCACTGATGGAGCTTTGCGATTGCTTTCCGACTACATGATTAAAGCAGCTCAGGATAGACCTGACCATATTGCTTTTCTGTATGGAGAGCAGCGGATCACCTACCGGGAATTTGCCCAGCAGGTTGAAAAGTTGGCTTGTTACCTCCTCAAACTGGGGGTGCAAAAAGGAGACCGCCTGGCTTATCTGATGACACCTCGACCCGAATTCTTTTACCTCTACATGGCAGCTTCTCGTATCGGAGCCATCATTGTCGGTATTGGTACCCGTCAGAGTAATAAAGAGATAGAATATGTGCTTAACAATTCCGAAGCCATAGCTATTTTTACTCTCCATTCCATGTATGAATTTGATTACCAGGAGCGTTTTGAGAAAATCCTGCCCAACTGTCCTAGTGTCAAGCATGTGTTCATTATCGGTGGTCCAACCAAATTGGAGAATGCTCTTAGCTTCGACGAGATTCTTCAAGGTGATTACTCTGAATACGAATCAGCTCTGCTGGAGCGGGAAGCTCAGGTATCCACCCATGACGGACTTATTATCGTATATACCTCCGGCAGCACCGGAGTGCCCAAAGGCGCTTTAATGTCCCACCAGAATATCATTCACATGAGTCTGGTAGAGATCGGCATGTGTGAGGCAGGGCCGGATGATACTTGGATCAACCACCTGCCAGCTAACCATGTGGGCGGCGCTACTGAGATAGGAGCTACCGCCATTGTAGCTAATTCCACTCAGGTTTTGGAGCCTTTCAATCCCGCTCGGACTTTGGAGTTGATTGGAAAACACAAGGTAACCATTTTGGGGCAAGTACCCACTATGTATGCCATGGAATTTGCCCTGCCGGATTACGATAAATATGATTTGTCATCTCTGCGAACGGCTGTTATCAGCGGGTCAGCAGCTCCTATGGAAACTCTGCGCAAGATGAAGGAGACCATGTGCGACAACGTCTACAACTGCTTAGGGTTGACGGAAGTTTCCGGGTTGATCACCTATACGGAAAAGGGAGCCAGCCTGGAAACCTTGAACCTGACCGTAGGTAAAGTAGCTCCGGATTTTGAAATGAAACTGGTGGATGAAAACCGCCAGGAGGTATCCGATGGGGTAGTGGGAGAAATTGCCTACCGGGGTACTTCGGTTATTAAAGAATACTTTAAGCTTCCGGAACAGACGGCAGCAGCCTTTGATGATGAAGGCTGGTTCTATTCCGGTGATCTAGGTTTCATCGACGAGGACGGTAACCTGCGTATGGTGGGGCGTTCTAAAGAAATGTACATCACTAACGGAGAAAACATTTATCCTCCCGAAGTTGAGGATGCTATTATGCGCTATCCGGGGGTAATGCTGTGTGCTGTGGTAGGTGTGCCCCATGAAATAGCTGGTCATGTGGGGCGAGCCTATATTGTCCCATTGCCCGGGCACCAGATTGATCCCGAAAAATTAAAGGAGTTTTTGAAAGAATACCTGGCCACTTATAAAATACCGCGGGAATACGTGTTTAGAGACATGCTGCCTATGACTTTGCTAGGCAAAATCGAAAAGAAGTTGCTGCGCCAGGAAATTGAAGAAGAACTGAAGCAAAAGGGCCAGGCTTAATAGCTGTTAGTTCTTTTTTTAGGGGGGAGATTATGAGATTAAAGGATAAAGTGGCGCTTATAACCGGGGCTGGAAAAGGGATAGGGGCGGCTATTGCCAAGCGGTTTGCTGCGGAGGGAGCCCAAGTGGTTCTACTGGATGTGGATGAAAACAGTGTTAAGGATACAGCCGCAGCCATAGTGGAAGCTGGCGGTGCAGCAGTAGCTTATCCTTTGGATGTAACGGACCGCGCTGCCATTCGGGAACTGGTAGAGGAAGTGGTAGACAAGTTTCAAACCATCGATATTCTGGTCAATAATGCGGGCATAGTCCGTGATGCCATGCTGCATAAAATGAAAGAGGAAGACTGGGATCTGGTGATGGACATTAATCTAAAAGGTACCTTTAATATGGTGCAAGCGGTAATTGGCATAATGCGGGAAAAGAACTATGGAAAAATCATAAATATATCATCAGCTGGCCGGTTTGGCAATGTTGGCCAAACTAATTATTCGGCCTCCAAGGAAGCTATTGTAGGATTTACCCGTTCTCTGGCCAAAGAAAACGGTAGCAAGGGGATAAATGTCAATGCAGTAGCCCCCGGTACCATTGAAACTGATATGTATTATGGCATTCCTGAAAATATTCGTAACATGATGAAAATAATCACCCCGCTAGCCCGGGCGGGACAGCCCGAAGAAGTTGCTAATCTCTGCCTTTTCCTAGCCAGTGATGAATCTTCATATATAACCGGGCAAGTAATCCATTGCGATGGAGGCATATTCATGCCGTAACCTTACGAAGCAAGACTTCCCAGGGTATTGGACCTGGGGAGTCTTTACTTTTTTGTAGGGCAGCTGCAGTTATGGTGAAATGGCTATATGAATGTATAATTACCCAATTCAATATCAATACTAGCAATGATAATAACCATAGCAAGGAGTGGATCTATTGCCTAACACTACTAACCCTACACCTACTGAGTATGATGCTAACCTGGTAGCCCAAAGCATGGGTAACTTTGAAGGCCAATTCAATCTGACCAAATCGGGCTTCGATTCTAATATGCCGGGACATACTTCTCCCCATCACATGGTTTTGCGTCAGCCACCTCGAACCGTGCGGTCGAAAGGGTCAGGTATCGGCCTGCCCCTTAATGTACGCCAGGAGATGGCCTTGATGTTGGATGATCACCAATGTGCCCTAACTGTGGCTTTGCATCAGTACAATAAGCATCACTGGATGACAGAGGGTGCCGAATCTTTCTTAAGTCTGCACCACCTGTTGGATGAACACCGGGACAAGACCCAGGAGCACATTGACAAAATAGGTGAACGAGTGGCCCGACTGGGCTGTGTCCCTACTGCTCATCCTGTTACCCAGCACGAATTGTCCTATATCAAACACGAAGTGGAAGGCCGTTATACCATGCGGGATTTCATCCGCAACGACCTGGAACACGAACTGAAATTGCAGGATATGATGCGCAAAACGATTCAAAGAGCCCACGAGCTGCAGGACTTTGGGACTGCAGAAGTGTTGCAGGAAGTGTTGCTGGACCGTGAAGATTTAGGCTACCACTTATGGGGTGTACTAGAAGATGACACCCTGGTAAGAGGTATGGATCATCTTATCGCCCGGGATGGAACCAACATAGTGCGGGACGGTCATGTCAGCAACACCACCAAACTACAATAAACCAGACTAAAAAAATTCGAAGGGCTCCCTTAGCTGGGAACCCTTTTTTTATTCGTAACGCAGGGCTTCGATGGGGTCCATAAGAGAAGCCTTATTAGCAGGCAGCAGTCCGAAGATTACTCCAATACCGGCGGAAAAGAAAAAGGCCAGTAACACAGTGCTCCAGGATATTAGGGGAGGCCACTTAGCTAATTTAGCTACTAAGCAAGCACCGCCCACGCCCAGCAGGGTTCCTATGATACCGCCGATCAGGCACAATACAATAGCTTCTATCAAAAACTGTATCAATATATCGCGGCGGCGGGCACCTAAGGCCATGCGGATGCCAATTTCCCTGGTACGCTCGGTAACAGACACCAGCATGATATTCATAACCCCGATACCGCCTACCAAAAGTGAGATGGCAGCTATAGCTCCGATGATCATCGTAAGAACACCGGTTACCTCACTGATCATTTCCATTTGCTGTTCCATGGTTTCGCTCATATATTTTCCTTCGGTACGATGGCGACGCTCTAAGACTTTTACCACTTTCTCGGTAGCCTTCTGCACAACTTTTGCTTCGTAGGTGCTCCCTTCAATATAGGAAATATTGGCGTAGGGGTTCATGTCTAACCAGGTACTGATAGGTACATATATCATTTTAGACTCCACCATGCCGAACAGGTAAGCCTGGTTTTCAACGACTCCCACCACGGTAAAGGAAGTACCGCCGATTACTATTTGCTTTCCCACCGCTCCCTGGGGAAACAGTTCGTCAGCGATCCCTTCATCCAGGGCTGCGATCCTGCGCCGCCCCTGGTCGTCAGAGTTGCTGAAAAAACGTCCTTCTTTCATTACCAGATTATACATGGGAGCATAATCGCCAGTAGTGCCTACTATCTGAGTGGTTTTTACGTTTCGGCCTCCCCGGACCTGTTCATAGCCAAAGGCTTGAGGACATAAATAATTTATTTCCGGAACTTGCTCTTTAATAGCCTGGATATCAGTCAGGGTAAACTCCTGGCCGGTAGGAGGATCTTCCAGGCGCCAATCCAATCCAACATAAAAAAGATTACCGCCTATCTTCTCCAATTCGGCTATTATGGCTTGCTGACCTCCCTGGCCAATGGCTATTACAGCTATGACCGCAGCAATTCCTATAACTATCCCCAAGGTGGTAAGAATAGAGCGGAACTTGTTGGCTTTAATAGAATCCAGAGACACTTGCAGGCTTTCTAATAAATTCATGATTTCTCCTCCTGTAGTCCAGGAGCCTGTGCAGCTATAACTGCTTCCTCGTTTTCCAGCCGGCCGTCCCGGAAGTATAAAATCCGGCTGCTATAAACGGCAATCTCTTTTTCGTGAGTAACCAATACTATAGTAGTCTGTTCTTCATGCAACCGGCAGAATATCTCCATTATTTCCCGGCTGGTAACAGTATCCAGATTACCAGTGGGTTCGTCGGCCAGCAATATGGAGGGGTTATTAACCAGAGCCCGGGCAATGGCTACTCTCTGGTTTTGCCCGCCGGAAAGCTCGGCTGGCCGGTGACGAATTCTATCCAGCATACCAACCCTTTCCAGTGCTCTCAGGGCCTGTTCGCGACGCTCCTGCTTGGTTATACCAGCGTATACCATAGGTAATTCCACATTGCGCAGGGCATCCATCCGCGGAAGCAGGTTAAAATTTTGAAAAACGAAGCCGATCTTTTGATTGCGAACCGCAGCCAATTCATCTCTGGTCAATTGGCTGACTTCTTGTCCATCCAACCAGTAAGATCCTGAAGTGGGAGTATCCAGACAGCCCAGCAGATTCATAAAAGTTGATTTGCCTGACCCGGAAGGACCCATAACGGCTACAAACTCAGCCGGCCTGATTACCGTAGTAATTCCCCGCAGGGCATGTACCGGATTGAGTTCAGGACGGTAGGTTTTCGTCAATTCCTCTACTCTAATCATTGCTATCAACCTTCTTGAGTTTGTTCAACAGTGAATTTAACCGCCTGGCCATCTTCCAGATTATCCGGTGGATTCAAGATAACGGTAGCGCCTTCTTCTAATCCTTTAGTTATTTCGAGGCTTAAGTCACCTTCCAGTCCTACTTCCACCGGTATCTGCCGGGCCTGTTTTTGCTCAACTATATATACAAATTTTTGTCCATCCCTATCAACTACGGCTTCATAGGGAACAGAAAGCCGCTCTTTTTCTGGTACCACAATTATTTTCACGTTTACGGTGAAACCTGGCAGCAAACCTTCTTGTTCACTGTCAACTACTATACGGATAGGAATCTCCACTTGCTGTGACTGGGTGCCCTTATTAACAAAAGCTTTATGGGAAACTTCCACTACCTGGCCTTTGAATTGCCTATCTGGGAAAGCCGAGGCTTCTAATAATACTTCCTGTCCCTTCTTCACCCGGGCGGCATCATATTCCCCTATGCCTACCCTTACTTCTAAGCGATGGGGATCACCAATGGTCACCAGGTGCTGGCCAGCCATAGTGACATCGCCGGGGCTTATATCTACCGCCATTACCTGGCCATTAATTCTGGCTGGCACTACAAACTGGGCTAAATTTTGCTCAGCCAGTTTCACTGCTTCCAAGGCCCGGTGATAAGCTGCTTCTTGGCTGCGTCGTTCCGCGCCCTGTGGTCCATTTTTAACCTGGTTCCATTCCTTCTGGGCTTTCAGATAAGCGGCTTCATCAGCAGCCAGTTGACAGCGCACCTTATCCAATTCCTGCATAGATAGAGCTCCAGCACTGTATAATTTTTCGCTGCGTTCAGCATCATTTACACTGTTTTGATAATTAAGCTCAGCTTGTTTGAACTCAGCTTCTGCTATGGCCATATCTTCCGCACTAGGGTTAAAGTACCTGTTATATATGACTTCTTGTTCTGCTAGCCGGGCTTGGGCATCTAGTAGACTTAAGGATTCACTGTCAGCCTCCAGAACCACTAAAATCTGTCCTTTCTGTACCTGGTCTCCAATCTGCACCGGTACTTCCCGAACCAGACGGTCATTGGGAGCATAAACTTCCTGCTTTTCCACCAGTTCTATGGTGCCGCTGGCCATAATAGTGGAGCCCATTTCTTCCATCTGAGCTTTAGCAACAGTTACTTCGATGGGTACTTGCTGTCCGCTGCGGTAGATGTTTAATCCTATGATACTCGCCACCAGGAACGCCACGGCAAGAATAATCAGTATGGTTCTTCTGGGTACACGGGGTGCAATGGCTGGCATGTTTATGAGTCCTCCTTTAATTCTTCAAGATCAATATGACACTCCCTGGCCTAGCATGGCAGAACCAACCGCAAACAACAACCAGAGTACACCTAGGAAAATAGCATAAGACTTAAACCGCGCCCTGCTGATAACCGAGCTTCCCAAGGCCATTAACACCAGACTCCATAGAAAAAACGGATCGATCTGCCTGGCAATATTAGCAGCAAATCCTTTAGAGCCTGGGGGAAATAGCAGGTATAAGCTAGTGGACACCTCTTCTAAATGGGTGGCGGGGCTCATCAATATCATAATAGTTGCTATCACGGTACCAAATATAATAGGGAAATAAGAATAGACGGTTACGGCAAAGAATTGACGGAATGGAGCAGGCTCACCCGCAAATAGATTAAATAGCTTAAGCAGTCCGGCATACAACAGGCACATAATAGCCGGGGAAAACAAACCAGCTATCAGAGCAAATATTACTAATCCGCTGACAGCAATATCCATCGCCGCTGCATCGGCTAGTTCCGGCATAGTTTGAGCCTGTAGTTCTAGGGTATAAAGGGTAAATTCCTTAAGCTTGGGAATAGATACCAATGAACACAAAAAGCTAATAATCGAAACGATTACCAATGGGGGGAGCCACCTGGGCTGTCTCCCGATGTCTGCGAAAGCAGCCTGGGGACCGTTGAAAAGAACTCCCATAATACGTCTTCCCACGATAGTCTGTTCCTGAGGTTCTAAAGACAGGTTCATAACACTCCTCCTCAGATACTATCATACGAATACTGTCAACTTCTTGAAATAAATTCCTCTAATATATAACACTACCATGAAATACAAATAGTGTTCAAAGGTTTTTATTCTCCTCACTGTAGATGGGAAAGCGCAGCTCAACTTTGAACAGATCGCCATCAATGGTGATCGCAAAACTCCCCCCGCATATTTCCGTAAAGGTCTGGGCGATAGAAAGCCCTAAACCTGAGCCTTCAGTGCTGCGGGCTTCATCCCCCCGTACAAAACGCTGCATGATTTCGTCCTCAGTAAAAGTCATTTCATAATTAGCAGTATTTTTGATAGCAGCCAGGCACTCTTTTCCATCTGAAGTCAGGTCTATGAATACCCGGGAACCGGTTAGAGAGTATTTGAGGGCATTTGCTATTAGGTTTTCCCAAACCCGGTAGAGTCTTTTCCCGTCTGCCCATATAAAAACTGGCTCATCCGGGATATTGATGCGGAAAGTGAGGCCGGATTCGATTATTTGCTCATCTAAATCGGCCAGGGTTTGATTAATCAACCGGACTAGATCTATTTGCTCTAGCTCCAGGGCAATAGTGGCACTGCTGGCTTTGGACAAATCAAACAGATCCTGAATTAGGTTTTTCAGCCGTTCCGACTTCTGGGCCAAAATAGTAATATAATCATTAACGTGTTCGGGCAGGTTTTTTTCTTGGGCTAGCAGATCAACATAGCTGATAATTGAGGTCAGTGGAGTTTTCAGATCATGGGATACATTAGTGATCAAGTCAATTTTCAGCCGTTCCGATTTAAGCTTATCGGCTACGGCTTTACTCATTCCTTCCTGAATGGAGTTAAGATTTTGCGCGGCCCTATACATATCTGAGTCTTCTGGCAGTTCCAGCCTAGTTTCCATATCACCGCCTTTTATTAATTTCAGTTGGTCAATAAGGGCCCCCAGATCGGTTACCGTTTGATTAAACCGCTGCAGATAACGGTACAGCAAATAAATACCGGTCCCGGTTATGAGCACAGCTATCAGGAAAAAGCCTATGCTTCCTGACAATGAGACCAGTACAAAGCAAACGGCCGTAAAGGCCAGTACAGCTTCAGCGGCTACCAATGCATAAACCCTTTTCAGCATTCTTTGTTGCCAGGGATGTTTATTTTCATACTGCAGATAACTTTTTGTTACAGCTTTAATAATAGTGTTAATAATGTTATGGGTGAAAAACCTGCGCCTGTTAATGAGCAAATCGGCCAGCAGAATGTAAAACCACCAGAAGAAAATCAACAATACTACACTGTTGACGACAGTCATAATAGTCAGCCCGAAGATATCATCAGAATTACTGGATATATTGAAAGCCACCATACCCAGTACAGTAAATATGAAAAGGGCAACCAATAATTTGATCTCCAGCCAGGTTCCTTTTACCCAGGATGCCAAGATATGGTCAAATCTCCGCTTATCTTTCCATCTCATAATTGCATATACCAGCAGGAGTATTCCCAGAATGCCCAGCCCAATACTGACCCAGCCAATAGCGGACAGTAGCAGTTGATCCCGGTAGTACAGGGAGTGTCCATAGGGATTGGCTTGCAAGTCATCTCTAACCCCCAGGACTATGCGGCTGTTAGCTAGTTCATCCGGGTTATCAGTATAAATATTAATATGGGGAATAATCCTGTGATATCCGCTGTCTAACCGCCTGGTATCCACTTGTTTCCCGTTTTCAAAAACCCGTACTTTCTCACCATCAAAATACCAGCAGTAATTGTAACCGGCTGGCAGAAGCGGATTGGTATAGGAGGTCAGCAGTGTCGGAACTTCGTTATCACTTTGTAGCATCAGTCCGGTATTTTCATTAACCGCCAAATAAATAAGGTTACTGCCTTCATTATTTAACCTTTTCTGTATTGCCTGCTGGTAACCGGTGTTTTGTAAATCGGAATTGGCCAGCAAATCGAGAAGATCCGAAAAGTATAGGCCAGTACGCTCCTTAAAAGCACGACTTTCTTGGTAATCCTGAAAAGGAGCCTTTAGCAGATCGAAACTTCCCTCAGAGTACAAAAAGATCCCTAGGCTGCTTAAAAAAAGCAGGCCTATAATGTTGACAGCCATAAAAAAGCTAAGCCAGGCTGTCCATGGTTTAGATTTTTTCAATTTTGTATCCAATGCCCCATACCACCTTTAAGTATTTAGGCTCCCGGGGGTTGATTTCGATTTTCTCCCGAATACGGCGAATATGTACCATAACTGTGTTTTCCACACTATAGGCTGTTTCTCCCCATACCCGTTCATAGATTTCTTCAGCTGGAAAGGTGCGGCCCAAGTGGCGCATGAGCAGTTCTACGATTTTAGTTTCAGTAGCAGTAAGTTTTACAGGATCACCATCAACTGTCAGGGTATGGCTTTCCAGGTCAAAACTGAGTCCTCCTGAATTAATGACACTGGTACGGTTCTGACCATTTACATCACCCAGGGTTAAGTATCTCCGTAGCTGAGATCTGACGCGGGCCATGAGTTCCATATTATTAAAAGGTTTGGTTACGTAATCATCAGCACCCATCGATAACCCTAAGACTTTATCGGTGTCTTCAGATTTGGCGGAAAGGATTATAATGGGAATGTTCTTTTCCTGACGTACCTTCAGAGTCGTAGATAGTCCATCCATTCTGGGCATCATTATGTCCAGAATGATGAGATGTACATTCTGGCTGCTGACAATATCCAGTGCCTGAAGGCCATCGTAGGCAATCAGCACTTCATAACCTTCATCCCGCAAATTGATAGCAATAGCGTTGGCTATTTCCCGATCATCATCCACTACCAGCACCCGCTGCTTTTCCATGGAATCACCCCCTTTACAGCCGTTGTGACCAACTCCTGAGCCTTAAGTATAACTTAGGGGAAAGGTCTGACATAAAAGTGTATATAATTCTTAAGAATTTCTTACAAAAAAAGCATGGCAGTAACGCGTTCGGTGGCCGGTGTTTTGCACTGCGGATTGTGACGGCCAGGGAAAATTACTGCTCTAACTACTATACCAAATACTTAGATTGACTGAAATGAATGCAGGTATGACGATGAGATATGAGGGAATGGTGATACTAAAAGAGCGGCTGAAGTCAGCCGCTCTGGGGGATAAAGGTTTTTACGTTAGCAAGTTTTCCACCGGATGTTTTTCGTATTGTTCATCTAACCAGGCCGGGTATTCTGATTCCATTTTCTGTTGGAACAGAGTATCCTTAATTTTATCGTAGTTTTCTTCCAGGGTAGCGGGATGGGCTTCGGTTTTTTCCTCTACTTTAATGATATGATATCCATATTCAGATTTTACCGGATCGCTTATCTGGCCAGGCTGCATAGCAAAAGCAGCTTGCTCAAATTCTTCCACCATCTCGCCTCTAGTGACCATACCCAGGTTACCTCCCTGATTTTTGCTGCCGGTATCGGTGGAATATTCTTCAGCCAAATCAGCAAAATTCCGGCCTTCCGCCAGCAAAGTTGTGATCTCCTGGGCTGTTTCTTCACTATCAACCAGTATATGGCTAACCTTTATCTGTTCTTCAACTGCATAA
>FZPS01000076.1_pt588 | contig 17767 bp, 16 predicted proteins | sample 1817821 | NCBI WGS metagenome assembly FZPS01 (sample SAMEA104158645, study PRJEB21678) | metagenome | place: Germany | collected 2015-04-21
GGTAAGGATCCTTCCCTTCGCTGTGGGTTTGCACTTCCTCGTTGTTCTGTAAAGCCAGGTGAATAATCCGGCGTTCGTATGGTGTCATGGGAGGCAAGACTTCTTTTTTCTTATGAAGAGAGACGCGGGTTCCCACCCGGTTGGCCAGTCTTCTCAGGCTTTCCTCCCTGCGGTGGCGGTAACCCCCGACATCAACAATGATCTTCTCCTTTTCTTCACTGTTTTTGTTTACGGCCAGATTAACCAGGTACTGAAGGGAATTTAATGTCTGCCCGCGCCGGCCGATTAGTTTACCCAAATCAGAACCGTTGACATTCAAAACCAGGTGGTCGGGTCTTTTAAACATCTCCACTTCAGCATAGATACCCATGTTAACCAAAATTTCCCGTAAAAACCGGACCGCTTTTTGTGCGTATTCCTCTCTATCCTTGACCTTAACCCTGAGCCGGACACGGTTGATATTAATTAGTCCAAGTAACCCCTTGTTTTTCACCTCTTCCAAAATCTCCACATTTACCTTGTCCCGATCTACTTTCAATTCTTTCAGGGCAAGATCCAGCGCTTCTTCTTTTGTCCGGCCGACAACTTCTACTGACCGCATGTGAATGATTTCCCTCCTTTTGGAAGCAGTTCTCTTGCAGCCGTTTTTCTCAGGTGCTCTCTTTAGGCCTTGCCTTTTTCGGTTTCCCTTTTAAATCTTGGTCTTCTTCTGAAAGGCCTTCCTTAGAGCTTTCCTTGGCAAGAATAAACCGGTTGATGATCCATTGCTGGGCAATCCCCAGGATCATACTGGATGCCCAGTATAACCCAACACCAGCTTTTAAGCGGATCGTCAGCCAACCCAAAAGAAGCGGCATTATATACATCATGGTGCTCTGTGATGAATCAGCCCCTGCCGGGGAGGACATTTTTTGTTGAAAAAAAGTAGTGACCCCGGAGATAATTCCCAGGGGAATATAGCCGGAACGTAACAGATCCATCCCCAAAAAAAAGGCATTGCTCATATCAATACCGTATTCTTCCGGGGTACTGAGCATCCGAAATAAGCCTACCAAAAATGGAAGTTGAATCAACATGGGCAGGCAGCCGCCGAGGGGGTTGACATTATGGGCTTTATACAATTCCATGGTTTTTTTCTGAAGCTCCTGTGGGTCATTCTTATACTTCTCCTGTAATTTCTTGTACAACGGTTGGACTTTTTTCATTTTTTCCATGGAACGGAACTGACTGATACTGGTGGGAAAGAGAATCATCTTAATCAGAATAGTCAAAAGGATGATCGCCCATCCCCATTCCACGCCCAGCACTTCATGGAAAAACTGTAGTATTCTGGCCATTACCGTGCCTAATCCCAAATCCATTCTCGCTCTTCACACCTTTCACAGAAGTTAAAATTACCGACGCCGGGCATTCATTTCGGGCAATTATTTATTGATACTTCTCCTTGTTTCCAGGATATCCTCTTCTTTTTTGCGGCATATAAGAAAAAGGGGCTATGCCCCTTTCCGGGAAAAAAGATCCTTCCATCCGGGCCTGCGGTCAGGCAGCGGATCATAAATCCATTGCCGGTGGGAGAAGCATGTGAGTATTCTCCTGCCCCCCATTATTATTCCCCAAAAAGCCCCGAATTTTTTTACCGCCGCCAAGGTATAAGAGGAACAGGAAGGCACATAACGACAGGATGGATAAGTCAGGGGGGAAATATATCTCTGGTATAGACGAATCAAGAAACAAAAAAAATTTCTCATTTTTTCTTCTTAATTCCCGCTAGATGCTGGGTATGGGCGTTTTTTGGCCCTCCTGCTTCAGGTCCGGATCTTTCTGTGCACTCTGCCTCCACCTTCCGGCCCGGGGTAATTACCCCGCCCCGCAAAAAAAGGTTTTCCATAGCGCGTTGCAGTTGCTGGAATTCGGCGGCGTATACTTCCGGCCGGGCTATGATAACTACAGAATACCCGTCGGCCAAATCTTTGGCTACCAGGCGGAAGATCTCTTTCGTCCGGCGACGGATCCGGTTCCGTTTAACAGCGTGGCCGGCTGCTCTCCCCGTACAAAAACCAACTTTACTGGAGCTTTTCTCATTGGGTAAAATATAGACCACAAAATACTGGTTAACAAAGGACTTGCCTTGTGTAATAACCTGTCTTATCTCCCGGTTTTTTAAAACCGCGCATGCCCGCGCGGGACGATGCAGCGTGCGCTGTTCTCCAGGCCGGTTCACGCGGAGAGTACTTTTCTTCCTTTGGCCCGGCGCCGGGCAATGATTTTTCTCCCGTTGCGGGTGCGCATCCGGACCAAGAAGCCGTGGTCTTTTTTGCGTTTTCTGTTATTAGGCTGGAAAGTTCTTTTCATTTCTTTCTCCCCATTTTCTCGTTACTTGGCGAGCTTTCACGCTCTTTTCTTTATTCTCTTTGTTAATTCCTTTTTAATTATAATGACCGGGCTGAGCATTGTCAATATTTTCGCCGTTTTTTCTGATACGGTTATCCACAATCCTATCCATTTCCGTGAATTTTTTCTTGTAAGCGACTAACAAGTGGTTTTTTCGGTGCAAGCATTCAGATTTGGAATTGCGAACTCACGACATTTTTGGTATCATTATTGTCAGTTTCCCTTTTTTTTGTTCCTTATCTGATTTTTTTCCCTTTCTTTTCTATAATTCTTCTTTTCTTGCCGATTTATTCACAATTTACTAACAACATGTGAATTAATACCTGTCTCATTCTTTACAAAAGGAGGTGCCTCTCCATCTTCCGGTGGAGCTAAAATTATGACAACCGATGACTTAACAAGAATCTGGGAAAAGACCTTGCAAGCGGTCGAGCCCCATATCAATAAGCCCAGTTTTGAAACTTGGCTTAAGCTAACCCGTCCTTTAGGGATTGAAGACGGCTGTATCATTATTGAAGCCCCCAATGTCTTTGCCAAGGATTGGGTGGAAAGCAGGTACTCGCCTTTATTAGTCTCTGCCTTGCGTGATCTCATAAAAGAGGATTTAGATGTTAAATTTGTCACGAGAAAAAACGATCTGCACCAAAAACAAAGGCTGGACTATCCGCAAACAAACAAAGAACCGGAAGAAGCAACTTTTCAGCATCTTAACCCTAAATATACCTTTGAATCCTTTGTGGTGGGAGAAGGAAACCGTTTAGCCCACGCCGCGTCGCTGGCTGTGGCAGAGGCCCCCGCCAAAGCTTATAACCCTCTCTTTATCTACGGGGGTGTCGGCCTTGGCAAAACCCATATTTTACAGGCGATTGGCCATTTTGTTCTCCAAAACAGCAGCGGGTACCAGATAGTCTACGTCTCTTCAGAAAAATTCACCAACGAATTGATTACCGCCATCCAAAATAATAAAACCCCTGCCTTCCGGGAAAAATACCGTAACGTGGATTTATTATTAATCGACGATATTCAGTTTTTGGCAGGAAAAGAAAGCACCCAGGAGGAATTCTTCCATACCTTCAATTCTCTTTACGAAGCCAGAAAACAGATTGTGATCTCCAGTGACCGGCCGCCGAAAAACATCCCGACCTTGGAAGACCGCCTGCGTTCCCGTTTTGAGTGGGGCTTGATCACTGATATTCAAGCTCCGGATCTGGAAACCAGGATCGCAATTCTGCGAAAAAAAGCCACGCTGGAAGGATGGCGTTTGCCGGATGATGTTATTACCTATATTGCCGAGCAAATCGATTCCAACATCCGCGAGTTGGAAGGAGCCTTGATCCGAGTAATTGCCTATTCGTCTCTGACCAACCAACCGATTACACTGGATTTAACCATAGATTTTTTAAAGGATATCATCATCTCGCAACAGGAAAAAAGAGTCAGTATCAGTTTAATCCAAAATACGATCGCCGAATATTATCATCTTAGCCCTGAAGAGCTGCGGGCGAAGAAAAGAACAAAGGATGTAACACTCCCCCGCCAGTTGGCGATGTACCTCTGTAGAGAATTGACCGACTCTTCCCTGCCAAAAATCGGTGAAGAATTTGGTGGTAGAGACCATACGACAGTTATTTATGCCTGTGATAAAATCCGGGAGCAAATGAATAAAGATCCTTCTTTTAACCGGATAGTTCAGGATCTAATCTTGAAACTGAAATAAAAGACCTTGGTGGCACTCTGGGTAACCCCTGAACTTTTTGGGGAATAGCTGCTAGTATTCTGTTGAAAGTTAACTCACAGTTTTTTTTCTCCCTGTGTAAACTGGGGAAAAGTGGAGACGTGAATTTATTATTCACACCTTTTTTCCCGGTCTATGCAGGCCCGGCCTCAATTATCCACATATCTTGTTCTCTTATTATTACTACTATATAGATTTATTTTTATATATAAAAAACAAGAAGAAGAGAAAAAGAAAAGTATGATTTCTGTATGGGAGGGATAAAATGAAGTTTCTTTGCCGTCAGGAGATTTTGTTACGTATATTACATATGGGCACGAGGGCTTTAGCAGCTAAAACCACACTTCCTATTCTCAGCGGCCTGCTTTTGGAGACACGGGAAAACGAATTATATTGCGCTTCTACGGATTTGGAGATCGGAATTGAGGTAAAAATCCCTGAAGTCTCTATCCTTGAACCGGGGCGGGTGGTAGTTCCCGGAAAGGTCTTTTATGAGATAATAAGACACCTTCCTCCAGGGGATCTGGAAGTAGGGACAGACGGAGAGAAAAAAGCCCTCACTATCAAGGGGAAGAACTCCTTTTTCCAATTACACCTTTTGCCGGATGAAGAGTATCCCCTCTTACCCGAAAGAATCGACGAAAAAAGAGCCAAAGACCAGGGGGCGATGGTTTTTCTTTTGCCGGTGGCTTCTTTCCGCGAAGCAGTCAGATGTACGGTTTACGCCACTTCGCCTGAGGATCCGCGGCCTTTCCTCTCCAGTGTCCTTGCGGAATTTCAACCCGGGAGGTTACGCCTAGTCGGTACGGATATCAACCGTTTAGTGGTTAAAGACATGGCGATTGAGGGCGATCAAGAGTTTTCCACGATGATTCCGGTTAATTCCTTGCGTGAGATGGCAAATATCCTTGCCAATATTGAAGAAGAGCAGTTCAAGGTCTTTTTCCACCAAAAAATGCTCTATATGACCAACGGGGACTTGGTTTTCTCCACCCGTCTGGTGGATGCCCAGTACCCCAAGTATCAACAGGTGATCCCGGAGGAGTTTGACGGTGAAATCCGGATCAACCGGGAGCTTTTTCTCCAGGCGGTCGAGAGGATTGCTCTGCTGGATTTAGCGGTCAAACTGGCACTTTCGCCGGGGAAAGAGATGGAGGTCGCTGCTCAAGGTCCGGAACTGGGCAGCGCCTATGAAAATGTGGCTTGCGCTTACGAAGGCAAAGAAGTGGAAGTGGGTTTTAACTCCCATTTTCTTTTAAATTTTTTGAAAACCATCGACCATAATGAAGTTATTTTTAAGATCTCCGCCGGCATGAAAGCCTCGGTTTTAACACCAGCGGGTGATGAGAGTTATACTTATGTGGTTATGCCGCTGCGGATGAATGCCTGATTTGGCAGGGGATGAAGGCTGGAAAATGAGCAGGGAAGAGGAGATAGTAATCCAGGGGGAAAGGATCCGGCTGGATCAGTTTCTTAAGTGGTCAACTGTGGCCGGTACCGGCGGTGAGGCAAAAACGTTGATCCAAAAAGGAAAGATCAAGGTCAATGGTGAAAAAGAAAGAAGGAGAGGGAGAATATTAAAAGACGGGGACCGGATCTCTTTACCTGACCAAAGGGTCTTGATCGTGAAAGCCGGAGGGGAGAATTGTGCGGCTAGAAAGAATGATGATCAAGGATTTTCGTAACTACAAAATACTAAACTTGCAACTCTCCCCACAGATTAATGTTTTTTACGGCCAAAATGCCCAAGGAAAGACGAATTTTTTAGAAGCCGTATCTTATTTGGTTTGGGGACGCTCTTTTCGGACTCACCGGGATGAGGAACTTATTCGTGAGGGAGAAGGGGGTTTTTTTCTAAAGGGCGAATTTTATGAAGAGGAAACAGCTTCTGCTTTGACTGCTGAGATCGGCTACAACTGCCGGCAGTTCTTGGCCAGGATTAACGGGAAAAAATACCATAAAAAAAGAGACCTCTTTGGCCTGGTGAAAGCAGTAACGTTTTCCCCTGACGACCTCTGGCTGATTAAAGGGGGCCCTTCCTATCGCCGGGAATTTCTCGACCTCTACCTTTCCCAGGCTTATCCGGCTTACAGGAACGCTCTCCGGGAATATTACCGGATTTTGCAACAAAGAAACAAACTTTTGAAAGAGTTCCGGGAAGGCAGGGGAAATAACCAGCTTCTGGAGTCCTGGACAGAAAGTTTTCTCGAGAGCGGTAGCCGTTTAGTCCTCTACCGGTTAAGAGGGTTGGAAGAGATCCGGGCGGCGCTTAAAGAATACCACTGTTGGATCTCCGGGACCAGAGAAGAAATAAACTGTTCTTACTGGGGCTGCGGCGCCGGCCAGCAACTGGAGCAAAGGGCGATTGCCGAAGAAATTGGCCGCTGCTTGCGGCGGCGAAGGGGCGAGGAGATAAGGAGAGGAATAACCCTGGCCGGCCCGCACCGGGATGATCTGCTCTTGACTATTAATCGCGCACATGGGTGCGCGGACGCGAATGATCCGGAGCCCACAGGGGTGAATGTCCGGATCTATGGTTCCCAGGGCCAGCAGCGGACTGCGGCTTTGGCTTTGAAAATGGCGATGGTTGATTTGATCGCCAGGGAGGATAAGACCCCGCCCCTTCTCTTGCTGGATGATGTCTTTTCTGAATTTGATGACAGCAGAAAAAAAGAGCTCTTAAAACTCTTGACCACCAAAACGCAGACCTTCATTACCACCACCGAACCGGAGACGGTTAAAGATTTACCGGGAGAAATCTGGTTTTTTCATGTCAAGGAAGGGATGATTATTGACCGGAAATAAGAGCAGTCCAGCGCTGTTGACCTGGATTTACAAAGAGTTGCTCGAGAAGATACCCGGTCCCGGCCGTTTAAAGGAGGGCTTGGCCCTGTACTTTTGGCCGCGGGTGGCCGGAAAGGAATTACAGGCGAAAGCAAGGGCCGAAAGGGTAAGTAATGGTATCCTCTGGGTGAAATGCCCGGATCCGGCTTTCAGTTATAATTTGCATTTTTTTAAAACGGAGATTTTAAAAAAATACCGTAGGATACTTGGAGCGGGAGTTATTCGTTCTGTCCGGATTGTTACCGGTGAAATAGAAGACCCGCCGCAGATGGCGGATGAACTTTACCCGCGCAGAGTCGAGGAGCCGCGGGGGAAATTTATTTCTCCTCCGGAGATAAAGGAGGTAACAGATTCCGGGTTAAAGGAGGCGTATATTAGATTCTATAACCTCTGTAAAATAGTGGGAAAGAGTAACGGTGAGGTAGGCCTAATAAATTCTGAAGGAAAAGCCGGGATCGGGATGGAGAATAATAAGAAGGAGTGAAAGAGGATGTTTCTACACGTGGGCGGAAACACGGTTGTTGAGGGAAAAAAAATTATTGCCATTTTAAACCTGGAGAAAGGCTCCTGTTGTAAAAATTTGCTTAATAATAGCCAAAATAAACAGGTGGAAGATGTTTCAGAGGGAAAACCAAAAGCATTGGTCCTTACCGACGACCGGATTTTTATTACCCCGATCTCATCTTTGACCCTTAGTAAGCGCGCCAAACAATTTATTGTCTAGTTAAATCACCCAAGGCACAGTGAGGAGTAAAGGCAGGAGGTATAGGATTGCAGGAGGAAAAGAGAAGAGCAGCGGCCACCGATTATAACGCCGAACAAATTCAAATTCTTGAGGGGCTGGAGGCAGTACGGCGACGGCCGAGCATGTATATTGGCAGTACCGGTAGTCGCGGTCTTCATCATTTGGTCTATGAAGCCGTGGATAACAGTATTGATGAAGCCATGGCCGGATTTTGCGACCAGATCAAGGTGATTTTGCAAAAGGACGGTTCGGTGGTGGTGGAAGATAACGGCCGCGGTATCCCCGTTGATCTCCACGCCAAAGAGAAGCTTTCAGCTCTCGAAGTGGTTATGACCAAATTACATGCAGGCGGCAAGTTTGGCGGTGAAGGGTACAAAGTCTCCGGCGGGCTGCACGGGGTCGGCATTTCGGTGGTCAATGCCCTTTCCGCCTGGATGAAAGCGGAAGTCTGCCGGAACGGGAAATTATACCGGCAAACATACAAAAGGGGAAAACCGGATGCTCCCGTACAAGAGGTAGGCCCGGCGGAAGGTTTCGGGACCAGGATTACTTTTTTTCCGGACCCGGAGATCTTTGAAAACAGGGATTTCAGTATGGAAATTCTCTCGACGCGCCTGCGGGAACTGGCCTTTCTCAACCAGGGGATCCGGATTGACCTCCGGGATGAACGGGAAGATAAAGCCGTAACCTTTCACTATGAAGGGGGAATCGTCTCTTTTGTCAAACACCTGAACAAGACGAAAGAACCCGTGCACAAAGAGGTCGTTCATATCAAGAAAACAGTGGATGATAATATTATTGAAGTGGCGCTCCAGTATAATAACGGCTATATGGAGAATGTTTTTTCCTTTGCCAATAATATCAATACCCAGGAGGGAGGAACCCATCTCTCCGGGTTCCGGGCGGCGCTTACCAGGACGCTAAATGATTACGCCCGTAAGCATAATCTGTTAAAGGAAAATGAGCCCAGCCTCAGCGGAGAAGATGTCCGGGAGGGACTGGCCGCCGTCCTCAGCGTGAAATTGCGTTTTCCCCAGTTTGAGGGGCAAACCAAGACCAAGCTGGGTAATAGCGAAATGCGCGGCCTGGCGGAGTCAGTAATCAGCGAGGGTCTTTCTGAATTTTTGGAAGAAAACCCGGCGGTCGGGAAAAGGATCATTGAAAAAAGCGTCATGGCCTTGCGGGCCCGGGAGGCTGCGCGCAAGGCCCGGGAACTGACCAGAAGGAAAACGGCATTGGAGGTTTCTTCTCTCCCTGGAACCCTTGCCGACTGTACAATCAGAGACCCGGAACTGGCCGAACTTTATTTGGTGGAGGGTGACTCCGCCGGCGGCTCCGCCAAGCAAGGACGGGAGCGGAGATTCCAGGCGATCCTGCCGCTCAGGGGGAAGATCCTTAATGTGGAGAAAGCCCGTTTGCACAAGATCCTGAGTAATGAGGTCATCCGTATGATGGTAACGGCCTTGGGCTCCGGGATCGGTGAGGAGTTTGACCTGACGAAACTGCGGTACCATAAAATAATCATCATGACCGACGCGGACATCGACGGCGCCCATATCCGCACCCTTTTGCTAACCTTCTTCTACCGGTATATGCTGCCGTTGATTGAAAAAGGCTACATCTATATTGCCGTGCCCCCCTTATATATGGCTAAGAAGGGCAATAAGCAGAAGTACTGTTTTTCCGAGGAAGAGTTGCAGGAGGCCCTGGAAGAGATGGGGCGCCAGGGTGTTACTGTTCAGCGGTACAAGGGTTTGGGTGAGATGAACGCGGACCAGTTATGGGAGACGACGATGAATCCGGAAACAAGAACCATTTTACGGGTAACCATAGAGGATGCGGTGGCTGCAGATGAACTCTTTTCCACGCTTATGGGTGACAAGGTGGAACCGCGCCGTGAGTTCATTCAAGAACACGCCAGAGAAGTAGTTAACCTTGATATCTAGATCCAGCCGGAAGTGGAGGTAATAAAGTGGCGGAAGTAACAGAAGGAAGAGTCATCCCGGTCAAGATAGAACAAGAAATGAAACGTTCTTATCTGGATTATGCGATGAGTGTCATCGTCAGCCGGGCGCTACCCGATGTCCGGGACGGGTTGAAACCGGTACACCGGAGGATTCTTTATGGCATGTACGAGTCCGGGACAACCCCGGATAAACCCTTTAAAAAATCAGCCCGGGTGGTCGGGGATGTGATGGGCCGCTATCACCCCCACGGGGACAGGGCCATTTATGATACGATGGTCCGGATGGCGCAGGATTTTTCCTACCGTTATCCGTTGGTGCAGGGACAGGGTAATTTCGGTTCTATTGATGACGACCCGCCGGCGGCGATGAGATATACCGAAGCCCGCCTTTCCCACCTGGCCATGGAGATCCTGCGGGATATAGAAAAAGAAACCGTAGACTTTATGCCCAATTTTGATGAGAGCATGAAAGAACCGGTGGTCTTGCCGTCGCGCTTTCCTAATCTACTGGTTAATGGTTCATCAGGGATTGCGGTGGGGATGGCCACCAATATCCCCCCCCACAATCTGGGAGAGATCATCGACGGGGCCGTGCGGTTGATTGACGACCCGGAGACTGATGACGAAACCCTCTTTTCGATTGTGAAAGGTCCCGATTTTCCCACCGGCGGCTTAATCCTGGGCAAGGAAGGGATCCGTAACGCTTATCTGACCGGCCGGGGAAGTGTGATCATGCGGGCCCGGACCAGGATTGAGACGCTGAGCGGCGGAAAAACCCAGATCGTGGTGACGGAAATTCCCTACCTGGTGAACAAGGCGCGCCTGGTGGAGAAGATTGCCGAACTGGCCAGGGATAAGGTGGTCGAAGGTCTTACGGACCTCCGCGATGAATCGGATCGCTCAGGGATGAGGATCATTATTGAGCTGAAGAAAGAGGCCAATCCCCACGTTGTCTTGAATAAACTCTTCAAACATACACAGCTTCAAGATACCTTCGGCGTCATCATGCTGGTCCTGGTGGATAAGGAACCCCGCATTTTGACCCTCCGGGAGATGCTCCGTTACTACCTCGAGCACCAGGAAGAGATTGTGACCAGGCGAACCCGTTACGATCTTCGCCGGGCGGAGGAAAGAGCCCATATCCTCGAAGGCCTCCGGATCGCCCTGGATAATATCGATGCGGTCATCAACCTGATCCGCTCCTCCCGTACAGTGGAGAAGGCCCGGGAAGGGTTGATGAAGAATTTCGGTCTTTCGGAAAAACAAGCCCAAGCCATTTTGGATATGCGTCTCCAGCGCCTGACCGGTCTGGAAAGGGAGAAGATCGAAGATGAATACCAGGAGCTGCTCAAGACCATAGCCTACTACCGGGAACTCCTGGCGGACCGGAAGAAAATTATGGGCGTGGTCCGCGAGGAACTATTGGTCATAAAAGAGAAATTTGCCGACCCGCGGCGGACCGAGATTTTGCCCGGGGTGGAAGGGGATTTTTCCCCTGAAGAACTGGTGGCTGATGAAGATATCGTGGTCACAATTACCCATTTCGGGTATATTAAGCGCCTGCCGGTTACCACCTACAGAAGCCAACGCCGCGGTGGGCGGGGGATAACCGCGCTCCAAACCAAGGAAGAGGATTTTGTGGAGCACCTCTTTATTACCTCCACCCATGACTATGTACTCTTCTTTACCAATGCCGGCCGGGTCTACCGGTTGCGGGGGTTCGAGATCCCGGAGGCTTCCCGTCAGGCCAGAGGGACGGCGATTATTAACCTGATCCCTGTGGAACCGGGGGAAAGGGTGGCCGCGGTCATTCCGGTCAAGGAATTTTCCGACAACCATTTCCTGGTGATGTGCACCAAAAAAGGGTTGGTAAAGAAAACGGCGCTCTCGGAGTATAAAACCGGAAGAAAAACCGGCCTCCAGGGAATCACCCTGGTTGACGAGGATGAACTGATCAATGTCCGCTTAACCGATGGGAAGAGAGAGCTGACGCTCGTAACGGAAAACGGACAATCGATCCGTTTCAACGAAACGGAGATTCGCACTACCGGCAGGGTTTCGCAAGGAGTCAAAGGGATCACCTTGCGCTCCGGGGACCAGGTGATCGGGATGGATGTGGTTAAAGACGATGCCGAACTGCTGGTCATTACCGAGTTTGGTTTTGGAAAAAGAACACTGCTCTCCCAATACCGGCAACAGGCCCGGGGCGGCATGGGCATCAAAACCCTGCGGCAAACGGAGAAAAACGGGAAGATTATCGGGGTCAAAGTGGTCTATCCCGAGCACGAGCTAATGCTCATCACCGCCAACGGGGTGATTATCCGGGTGGCCGTTAAAGACATCCCGTCCCACGGCCGTGATACGCAGGGAGTAAAAATCATGAGCGTCAGGGATGAAGAACGGGTGGTAGCTCTGGCCAGGGTGGTCGGGAAAGAAGAAGAGAATGGAGAGTGAGCCGTGCTTTTTAAAAAGGTGATCCTGAATAATTTCGGCATATACCGCGAGACCGAGATTTCTCTGGACACCCCCTTCACCATATTGAACAGACGGGAAGAGTATGCAGGGAAGACCGTAATCGATGCCATCGTGGGAGTGCTCTTTGGGTGCCCTCCCGGCCGGCGCGGCGAGTTTTCCCGCTACGCCCCGTCTTCAGCCGGGGAGAAATTTTCCGCTTCCCTGTTTTTAACTACAGAAAACGGGAAGGAGTACTTGGTCGGTAAAGACTTTCGCCGGGAAGAACTGGAGGTCTTTCAGGAGGAAGGTTTCTCTCTGGCTCTTCTCTCCCCCACTAGCCTCATGGAGCTCCTTTATAGTGAATTGAAGACCCTGAACCCCATAGATTTTGAGGCGTTGTTTGTTTTTCATAAGGGTCCGGTCGAGATCATGTTGGATTCCCCGGTCCTGCGGGAGCAACTCAACAAGATCTTGAACCAGGGTGTTGACCGGGAGGCGGTTGAGGAGTTGCTCGCGGCTTCCCCGGCGGCAGCTACGGCGATAAAGACAGAGGCCAGCGCGGATCCGCAAGCACCCGGAGAAACCGGTGCGGATTCCGGGGGTGCCGGTATCACGGGTACCACTCGTGCTGAAGAACCGGAGACGGTAGAGGCGGCGCGTTTGGCACTGGAGGGGATACAAGTCCGGCGGCAGGAACTGCAAGAGAAAATCGATGAACTCTCGCGCCAAAACGCGCGCCGCCAGGAGCTGGAGGAAGAACTGGCGCGGGTTAAAGAGGAAAGGGAAGGGCTGGCTGCTTATGAACCGTTTGTGACCGATGGTTCCCAGCTCACGGTGGAAGAATTATCACGCCAACTGACCACCATTGAACTGGAAAGGAAGTACCTGGAGGAGAAGGTTAGAGAAAAACGGGACAGTGATGAGAGCGTGCAGCGGGAGATCCGTCTTCTCCAGGAGAAGATCGGGGCTTTTCCCCAAGAATATATGGATCCGGGATTACAGGACGAAGTAAAAGGTTTGGTCCGGCAGAAGGAGGAAAAGCTCCAACTGCTGCGCCGGTTGGAAGAACAATTAAAGATCTACAGTGGTAAGAAGGGGCTCTTGGGTTTAGGGGGGCGACGGGCGGAGACTACAGAGCTTGAAGAGAAGATCAGCCGCCAACTGGATGAGATCTCCGGGATCAAAAACCGGCTTAATACACTTCTTAACGGGAAGCCGGCTGAGGATTTTCTGCAGGAAGTGGAATTACAAAAGAAATACCTGGCAGACCTGGCCAAATTGAAAAAAAACCCGGTGACCACCGGGGAAGAGATTGATTACGAAGACCAGCTCGGGGAACTTCTCCGGCGGGAGGAAGAGATCCGCGGGAAACTGCAGGATCTTCTGGCGCAAGCCGGTTCCGAAGAGTATGATGAGATCAAAGAGAAGGTTAAGCGCTTAAGCCTTTTGAAAAAACGGGAGAAGGAATTGGAAAGCGAGATTGCGGCGATTAATGCCTCCGCAGAGAGACTTGGCGCTTTAGAAGAAGAAAGAAAGCGGCTGGAGGACGAAGAGAGGGAGCAGGAAAAAGAGATCGAACTCAGGAGAAAAAAGGCGGCAGAGGAAAAAGAAGCAAGAGAAAAAGCGGAAGCAAGCGCGAGAGAGACTGAAAAGGCACTGGCCCGGGCAGATTATTTCCCGGAGGCTGATGAGAAAGCAGCCGGAAAGGATCTCTTTGCCGTTTCCTATCTCCGGTTGGCAAAACTGGTAGACGGATTGACCGGGGGCGAATATAACGGAGTCCTGCCGGAGTATAGGGAGGACAAGATTAATATTCTTGCCCGGGAAAAAGCCACGGCTTCCTGGGTGTCCCAAGAGATCCTGCCGCCCGAAACCGGGAACTTGATCCGCATGGCCTTCCGGGTTTTCTTGACCCGCCTCCACACCCCGGCCTGGAGATACCCTTTGCTTTTTGAGGGCTCCCCGGTTCCGGGCAGCCGGGAAGAAGAAGAAAGAGTACTGGCACTGCTGGGAGAGGCCTTCCCAGAAGCGCAGATCATCACTTTTCTTTCGGGAACTGCGTAAGAAGTTTAGACCCGGATAACGGCAGATGCGGAGTTTAGCCCAAATGGTGCGGTAAGAGAAGAGGGCGGGGAGAACCGGCAATGGGATGGTGTAACATGGTGCAAAAGCGGAGAGAGTTTTGGAGGTGCGATAAGTGAGGGACTACCGGTTTAAAAATTCCTCCCCGCGGATAGGCATCTTCGGACTGATGATGTTTGCTGCATTTCTTGGCGGACTCCTGGTCCTGCTGGCCGTGAGGTACACCGGGCTAGGCGATTATCTGGCAGACCGCCCACCGGTGCAGGAAGAACCGGATTCGTCCACCCGTGTGCTGCCCGGGCCCAATGTTACCGATTTTGAGAGCGCCACCATCCAAGTGGTGGAAAAGGTGGGGCCGGCAGTGGTGATGATCACAACCACCAGGTTAATCGAGGTCAGTGATTTCTTTGGTTTTATCTGGTATCCCCAGGAAGTGCAAGGACTGGGCTCCGGGGTGATCTTCCGGAAAGAAGGTTATATCCTCACCAACCACCATGTGATAAAAGAGGCGCGGGAGATCCGTGTTATCCTCCCGGACGGGCGGACTTTCCCTGCCCGTGTGATTGGGGCGGATCAATATACGGACCTGGCGGTCTTGAAGATTGAGGGAGAAAACTTGCCTGTGGCGGATTTTGGCGATTCCGAAGAGTTACGCGTGGGGCAGTTGGCGATTGCCATCGGCAACCCCATTGGCGAGGGTCTGAAAAACACGGTGACTACCGGGGTAATCAGCGCCCTCGGGCGAACCCTGGATCTGGGGAACAATGTTACCCTCCGGGATGTGATCCAGACCGATGCCTCTATTAACCCGGGAAATTCCGGGGGCCCCTTATTGAACAGCAGGGGAGAAGTGATCGGGATCAATACCGCTATTATCCAGGATGCGCAGGGGATCGGGTTCGCGATCCCGGCCAACAAGGCCCGGGAGATTGCCGGACTTCTCATTGCCGAAGGGCGGGTGCCCCGTGCCGGTATCGGCATTACTTACATGCCCTTTGATGCGACCAACCGCCGTCAGGTCGAGGCCCGTTTCCGGATCCGTCTCCCGGTCGACGAGGGCTTTCTCATAACTCATGTGGTCTCCGGTGGACCGGCAGCCAAGGCGGGCTTGCGCCCCGGTGATGTGGTGGTGGAAATTAACCGGCAGAAGGTGAGTATGGGAACAGACTTCCAAGGTTTGGACCTGCGGGTTGGAGACCGGGTACTCTTAGGTATTCAGCGGGGATCCCGGCGGATGGAGGTAGAAATCGTCGCTGAGGAACTGAGGTCTTCCTGAACCGGTTCCTGGAGTAGAGATCACCGCCGGGGAACTGAAGCCGTCTTTTTTAACCGGTTCCTGGCGGGCAGGCCGGGACCGGTCTCCTCTTACATTTACATGATCCCGCCGTGCCGGAATGAGAGGCTTAAGGGGTGGTTCTACTGCTACACCTGAAAGTGGTGGCGGTCGGGAAGATTAAAGAGCGATACCTGCAGGAGGGGATCGCCGAGTACCGGAAACGCCTCCGCCCATATGCGCGTTTGACGATTGAAGAGGTTCCCGACGAACCCCTGCGGGACGGGGGAAAAAAAGCCAGGGAGACTGAGGGGGAACGGATTCTCGCCCGGGCCGGGGCCTCCGCATACCTGGTCGCCCTTGACCGTGGCGGCAAAGTTTATTCCTCGGAAGAGTTTGCCGCCTGGCTCGGGGAACGGGAAATGGCCGGAAAAGAAGTGGTTTTCGTTATTGGCGGGACCACCGGCCTTTCGGAGCAGGTTTTGGAGAAGGCCGACACGTGCCTTTCCTTTTCCCGCTTGACCTTTCCCCACCAGTTATTCCGGTTGTTTCTCCTGGAGCAGATCTACCGGGCTTTCAAAATCCTGCGGGGCGAACCCTACCACTGGTAACGGCGGAACTCATATAGAAAAGGAAATAAAATATTACATTGTTCAAAAAATGAACTGAAAACTGTTGAGAATTTGTTTATAGTTAGCATGTAAAATGGATCCATATGGACTTTATGATTAATCCATATGGATTTTTTCATTTGAGAGGAGGACTTTTGGGTGAGAAAAATTTTCTTGGGAGTGCTTGTCTTTGCTCTCCTGCTTACCGCCACAGGATGCGGGGGAGGAGGGGGCCCTAAGGAGACCGGAACTGTTCAGGGTTATGTTTATGCACCGGATAAGGTTACCCCAATTATTGGCGCTACAGTAACAGCGGAGGGCACCGGGCGAACAACAACCACAGATAAGCAAGGCGCTTATGCTTTGACAGGTGTCCCGGTCGGTAAACGGAAGATTATCGCCGTTAAAGGGAGTTATCGTGCGGAAACCACCGTTACGGTCACCAAAGGCCAAACTACCACGGTCAAACAATTGACTTTAGACCCGATTGGGAAAATTGGCGTGGTTGAAGGGAGCTATGATGACGTTGGCGCAGTCCTAGAATCATTGGGTATTTCTTATGAGGTGATTGAGGAGCCGGCAACCACATTTGCCAGTCAAACGGCTTTAGCGGAATATGCGGTCATCTTCTTTGCCTGCGGTGACATGTCGCTTTTTAGTCCGTATGATTATGAGGATGATGAGATCGGGGAGACTTACAAGGCTATTAAAGCCAATTTGCGAAATTTTGTTAAGCAAGGCGGCAGCATTTATGCTTCAGATTGGGCCAGTGTTGCGGTGGATGTTTTGTACCCTGATAATGAAAAAATTGAGTTTTTGGGCCAAAGGGGAATAGTACAGACCATTACCGCATCGATTACAAACCCCGAGATCCAGTCCTTGCTGGGTAAAAACACCGCTGAAATTTACTTTGACCTACCAGGTTGGGTAGTCATCGATAGTGTCGCCGCCGGGGTCACGGTTGATCTGCGGGGTACTGCTGACATATTCGACGGGAAAAAAACCAATATTCCTTTAATGGTCCATTTTCCGGATGGTAAAGGTACCGTGGTGTATACATCCTTCCATAATGAAGTGCAGGCCACGGAAGATATGAAGAAAATCCTGGATTACTTGGTATTTTCCTTATAAAACCTTAATACCTTATAATACCCGTGGTACATCGCCGGATCTTGGTTGAGGGATCACTAAGATCCGGCGACGCATTTATGAACGATAGTGCGTTGACGCTCCTTTCAAGCCAATCCGCGAAAAAGTTCCCCTGTGTTAAATTTGAGATATCATTAATGCGGAGGAAAGGAGTTTTTTTGCTGGTTTCCCCTAAAAGACTAGGCTCTCCGGGGGTAGTACGGTTTTCATTGAACGGTAAAAATTAACCGTTCAGAAAAAGGAAAAAGAGGCCTTGCTCCATAAGATAAGTAGGGTATCAAGTATTTGGCCCTGCAGGTACATGCGGAGGGCTTAACCGGGATCCTCGTGGCGTGGCCCGGACCTGAACCGGAGGTGTCAACGATGGCAAAGATCGCCCGTAGTCTGACGGAATTAATCGGCAAGACCCCGCTTTTGGAATTAGCCAACCTGGAGCGGAAACACAAGCTAAGCGCAAAAATCCTGGCGAAATTGGAGTATTTTAACCCGGCTGGCAGCGTGAAAGACCGCATCGGCT
>FZPS01000048.1_pt596 | contig 17760 bp, 17 predicted proteins | sample 1817821 | NCBI WGS metagenome assembly FZPS01 (sample SAMEA104158645, study PRJEB21678) | metagenome | place: Germany | collected 2015-04-21
GCTGAATATCTTCTCGATATTTAGTATAACTTCCTTGTTTTCACCGGAGTACGACAAAACTAGTAATACGTCCTCCCGTTTTATGCGGCGCACAACTGAATTTATTTCATAATCATTTTGAGGAAACTCCGCATCGTATCCAATTACCTTCAATACTCGATAGAAATACTTGGCTATGTCTGCGCTGAGGCCTTTGCCCAATATGTAGATCTTTGGATATCGACTCATGATTTGCTCGAACTTACTTATTTTTTCGTCTGTAATAACCTTTACTGCTTCAATAATGTTCTTAAGATAATTATCGCGATAATTGTCTTTCTGAACAATGTTAGGGATCATTAGCTTTCTTGAGTTTTCCTCTGTCTCCCTTACAGCTTCCTGAAAATCGCTCCATCCGGAAAAACCAAGTTTGCGGGCAAAACGTAAAACTGTTGCAGTGGAAACAAAACAAGTCGAGGCAAACTCCCGTATAGTCATAGATTTTACGATCTGTAGGTTCCGCGTTGCGAAGTTGAATAGTTCCTTTTCAGTCATTGAGAGGTCGGTGGCATGCTCGCTGGTACGTTGAAAGAAGTCCATTGTCACGCCTTGCTGTAGCATTGTTACACCTTCTTATAGTATTGTTACGCTTGTAGTAACAAAGTAAAATGGCTCCCCCAAAACATTTTTTCAGTTGTTTATATTGATTATATTGCATTTACCTGCTTTTATCCATCTCCAAACTGAACAAAAGTAACAATTGGTGAAACATGTAACCCATTTTGTAACAAATACTTTGTCTTAATCCCGCTCAACAAACTCCTGAACACAAAAAAACCGCCAAGGGGAATTCTCCCCCTGACGGTTGGCGATTGCAAATAAACAAGCGATTATCTCTTGGAGAACTGTGGTGCGCGGCGTGCTCCCTTGAGACCGTACTTCTTGCGCTCCTTCATTCTGGGGTCCCTTGTCAGGAAACCGGCCTTCTTAAGAGCTGGACGGAAATTCTCATCTACGTTGAGGAGTGCACGTGCAATTCCATGGCGAATAGCACCGGCTTGACCAGTTACTCCGCCGCCTGTAACGGTTGCCTCTATGTCAACCTTGCCGAGGGTATCGGTTGTGACAAGTGGCTGGCGTACAATCAGCTTGAGTGTGTCGAGTCCGAAATATTCGTCGATGTCGCGGCCATTTATTGTGATGCGGCCGGTGCCGTTAGAAAAGAGATGAACTCTGGCCACTGAGGACTTTCTCCGACCGGTGCCATAGAAATAAGGCTTCTTTGGTGTATACATTCTTCGCTACCTCCTTAGTCCTGTGCCCAAAGCTCAGGCTTCTGAGCGGCGTGTTTGTGTTCCGGACCCTTAAATACACGAAGGCGCTTAAGAGCCTGCGCGCCCAGTGTGTTCTTGGGAAGCATGCCCTTAACAGCAAGATTCATAGCGAAGTCAGATCGTTCATCCATCAGTTTGCGATACTTAACCTCTTTGAGTCCGCCAATCCATCCGGAGTGACGGTAGTACTTCTTGTTGTCGAGCTTGTTGCCTGTCAAGATTGCTTTGTCTGAGTTGATAATAATCACAAAATCCCCGCAATCGACATGGGGAGTGTAGGTGGGCTTATGCTTACCTCTGAGAATATGTGCGGCTTTTGCTGCGGTTCTGCCGAGTGGCTTTCCTTCCGCATCAAGGATGTACCATTTGCGTTCAACGGTCTCCTTTTTTGCCATATAGGTGGACATTAGGATTTTCCTCCGTTCTGAAATCGGTTAATATAGTAATTATCTAAAGTAAGGTTATGAATTATCCCGTCTGCTCCCGTCCGCGGATAAGTGTTGACCTTACTTGCTTCTTCCATTATCATGTTTACGTAGAAAAAGCGCGACACTAAAGTTTATACCATATTCGTGGCAGGATGTCAACACCAGTTTCGAAATATTTTAATTTACCCGTATAATCCCTTAATGAAGCTCTGATATCCTCCGATTTGCTCTTATTTCCTACATCCCCGTTCCAAATATCTAAAGGAGTTCAATCCTATGAAACGTCTATTGAGCCGGATTCGCAGATGTGTTGATGATTATAGTATGATAAGCCCAGGTGACAAAATAGCAATAGGTGTATCCGCCGGAAAGGATTCCCTCTCGCTTCTCTGGTCGCTTGCGCAGTTACGTCGTTTTTACCCGATCCCCTTCGAATTAAAGGCAATTACCCTCGACATGGACGGTGGTGACACAGACTTCAGTCCAGTTTCCGCATTTTGCGACTCCCTCGATGTCGAGCACATTGTGGTCCCAACTAATATAAAGGCAATCGTATTTGACGTAAGAAACGAGACTAACCCCTGCTCCCTGTGTGCAAAAATGCGTAGAGGTGGGGTAAATAATGCCGCCATCGCTAACGGCTGCCACAAGGTCGCATTGGGACACCATTATGATGATGCAGTCGAGACCTTTATGATGTCTCTTCTTTTTGAGGGTAGGATTGCCTGTTTTCAACCTGTCACATATCTCGATAGAAAAGACGTCACTGTTATAAGGCCAATGCTCTATGTTGAAGAGGCACAAATCAGAAATGCAGCAGAAAAGCTAAGCCTTCCGATTTTAGAGAGCACATGCCCCATTAACGGTAAAACAAAGCGACAGGAGGTTAAGCTGCTGCTAGAGGAGCTCTCAGAAAGGTACCCCAATATTAAGAGCAAGGTTTTTGGAGCCATGTCGCGGTTCCCGCTAAAGGGCTGGGAGGAGCACAAGAAACAACCGCTTGACTAACAACACCAGAATACTACGATTTAAGCCAACTACCCCCTCAACCTGTTAAGCTCCAGCCAAGTCAATATTTCATCGGCAATATCCTTTCGGCACTCCTCATTGATCATGTCGTGTCGAAGACCCTCCCATTCACGGTATGTGCATAACTTACCTGCAGCCGCTGCAAATTCCCGGCTGCCCTCTACACTACATATACCGTCCCTTGTTCCGTGCATAAGCAGTATTGGTGGCCGATCTATATCCGTTTCTTTCAGAATAATTTTCGCCCATTTTAGGCAGCCTGCGATCGTACCCGGCGTTATAAATGGGTGGCAAAGTTTGTCCGGCTTTGCGCTCGGCGGAATAAGACTACCCGGGTGAAACGCCTTTTCCCGCTTCACCCCGCTTTTAAGCTGTTTTTCTGGTAAGATGACCGACGCAACTATTGATAGACCATAGGCAAGCATTGTCGGTGGTTTGACGAGGCGTATCCAGGGGGAGGATGCTATATACCCTTTTACACTCGCTCTATCTCGGGCTATGCGGTATGACAGGGTAATATTTCCGCCCATTGAATGTCCCATGAGAAATATGGGGCTTCCCATCTCCTCCCGCGCGACATAGTCGATAAAGGTGTCAATAAGCTTGTAGAGATCGCTCCTTCTTCCTACATGACCCCTAATACCAGGAGACTTCCCATGGCCTGGAAGATCAACTCCATATACTGAGTATCCCTGTTTGGCCATGTATTCGGAAAGTTCCTTATATCTCCCAAAATGCTCGCCTATCCCATGAATAAAAGCAATTACCCCAAGGCGCTTTTCAGACACAGCTTTATAACCATGGTAGGATACGTTTTCCCGCACCAGCTCGAACTCTTGCAAAGGTTTCACTCCGTTTCTCTTATCCATAGCCAGATATTAATCAGAGGCTTTTTGTGGTCCTAACATATCCGGGTATGGTAAAATAGTTATGATTATGCTATAATAAGGGTAGCAAAAAGCAAATGCCCGGCAGAGCAAATTCGGCTGTGCCGCGGCCGTTAACGCGGCACCCGCAGACACCCTAATCGGGTAGAGCGGCAAACGGAGGTCACTATGAAGTTCACTTTCAACGCCAAAAGGGTAGAAATTAGCGAAGACCTTATGAACTATGCAGAGAAGAAATTTGGCAAGCTAGACCGCTACTTCAAGAATGACTCATCCGCACACCTCGTCTTTTCCTCAGAACGGGGAAGAGATACCGTAGAAGTCACAATCTATCACGATTCCATGATTTTTCGCTCTAGGCAAACAACACAGGATTTTTACTCCTCGATCGACCTGAGCGTAGAGGCTCTTATCAGGCAGATCCATAAAAACAAAACAAGGCTCGAAAAAAGGCTTCGCAAGGGCGCATTTGAACGTGAGGCAGGTGCTCCAGATGCCCTTCAACAGCATGTTGAAGAGGAGACCTACGACATTAAACGAATCAAGCGCTTCGCAATAAAGCCAATCTCCCCGGAGGAGGCAATTCTCCAGATGAACATGCTCGACCATGAGTTCTTTGTGTTTAAGGATCAGACAAACGATGACGCGGTATCTGTGGTTTACCGTAGAAACGACGGTGGATATGGACTAATTGAAACCGAGTAACGGAAAACCCAGATAGACCACTCGCATAAAACTAAATATGCATTATCAGATCGACAGATCATTTTTGACTAAATAAGCTAAGGGCTTGTCTCCTAAAGACTTCGGTTTCTAAGAGGCAAGCCCTTGCTATATTCACAGCCAATGGAGATCTTGTATATTTTCCCCTACCTTTGAAATTCGACTAACGAAAAAGATTCAAAAAGCGTTCAAATATTGTCTCAGTCATGTTACTATCCGGTTTCTCCTTCGCAGGTTTCTTCGGCTTAATTGCTTCGGTGCGCAACACTACCTGCACCTGTTCAACATCGTTCTTGGGGGAGTTTATAGACACAGCCTTGGCGTCGTTGTCACCGTCGGTGAAATCCGAAAGAGCTCCGGTGAGCGTTTTTATTCCTTTATAGAGTTCCTCCTGCCCATCAGCTAATTTCTCTGCGTTTTCAGGAATTACTGAGACCTCAGCCGATAGGCTATTAATGCCCTCGGAAAACTCTGATACACCTGCACGGAAAGCCCTTACGCCTGAGGCGAGTTGTGTGAAGTTGTCAGCTAACGCTCCCACTCCGCCTACATACCTTGCAGTCCCGTCTGAAAGGGCGCTGGCGCCCGCTGAGAGGCTTGTCACACCCTCTACATAGCTCCTCAGACCCTGCTCATACATTTCAAGCGACTCCACAAGCTCGCTGTAATCCTCTTGGGGAATTGATGCCGCTATCTCGGACATTCCTGCAAGTATCTGTTCCTTTTCCGTTCGAGACATTGTAGGGCTGTTTTGAATTGCATAAGCAATATTCTCGAGCCCCTCCACAAGGAGTCCGGCCTGATTATTACCCGTAAGCATTTCTACTAGACCGAGCCTTATCTGCTGGAATCCCTCCAGTAGTTTTGAGCCCTCTGCATCAAGCTGTCCTAGCCCCGCTGCAATCCCTTCAGCGCCCCCGGTAAGTTCGGATGAACCTTGTACTATCTCGTTCAACCCTTCTCCATATGCGTCCATACCTCGGGAGAGACCGGCAGCTGACTCGTTGAGAGTTTTGGCACCGTCACTGATCTGTCCAATACCTGTCGAGAGTTCCGCCAGACCTTCTGCAAGTGCTCTTGTCCCGGCAGCAAGTTCCCCGGAACCCTCTTGCATCTCGGTTATCCCCGACGTGAGCCCTGTCTCTTCAATTATATCAGATATGTTATATGGCATCATCGAAAAAGTTATGCTATCGAGACTCAGTTCTTCTACATCGCCTTCAATCACAAATTTAGCACTCTGTCCCGGAAGCACCATTCCTGAGTAGGTATATGTGCTACCAATGAGAACACCGGACATATCAGTCTTGATATTCTTAAAGACTTTATTGCTAATGGGTATCTGAATCTGGCAGACCATGTTTTCCCGTAAGGACCGGTCGGCTTTTTCATTCGCATTCACTTCAATCACAAGTCTGGCATGTCCCGATTCTCCACCTGTCACAATTACGGCTTGATTATCTAGTTCAATGTAGTAATTGAGGATAAACGGAAGCTCTATTCCACCTGTATGTGTGCCAGGTAATCGAGGTGTGTTTTCAACCTGAAAACTGAAATTATCATAAGTCTTTGTAAACAGGAGCGTCACACCCTGCTCATCAAGCCGGTACTCCACATCGTCGGTTAGGTTCTTTGCAGCAGAGAAATCTCCATAGATTCTGTATTCACCCGGACTAGTAACCCCCATGGTGTATACAGAGTAGAAATTTGTACCCACCTCTTTTATTACACCATAGACCGTCTCGTTCACATTTTCTACAGCGGCATTTTGAGCTTCCGCCTCAGCTCCCGCGACCTGCAAAGGCGAACTGAATACTAATATAAGTGCAATCAGAATAATCGCAGCGCGCTTTAGCTTTGTTTTTTTCATTGAGCACTCCTCCAGCAAATAACCAGCCTAATACTACCCGTCAACGTGTTAATCATTCTCTTCCCTTGCGTTTACTTCTGGCCGCCAGTTTTTCCGACGTTAATGTTGTTCTCATAATGGCACCATCAAATAGCACGAGAAGCGCCGGCAGCAGAGTCAGCACCATGATGCCGCTGATAAATGCACCTCTTCCTATAAGAATGCCTAGCTCACTGATGGCTGCAGTTTGGCTGATAAATCCTAGTGACAGCCCAGCACTCCCCAGTATGAGGAAAGATGTGAAAATCGAACCTCCTGCACTGACGACAGCCTCTATTGCAGCTTCGCGCTTAGGCAAGGTCTCTCTGAACTCCATATAGCGGTCAGCAAGTAATATAGCGTAATCTATTGTTGCTCCCAACTGGACGGAACTGATTATTAGATATCCGACAAATGACAGTGTGCTTCCTGCAAAATAGGGTATAGCCATGTTGAGCCAAATAGCCACCTCAATAACAAAAGTAAGAATAAACGGTAATGAAAGCGAGCGGAAAACAAATAGAATAATCAGCATAACAGCAATTATTGAGATGGTGTTTACAGTTTGATAGTCGGTTTCAACAACTTGTTTAATGTCGTAGATTGCTGTTGAGTTTCCTGCCAGGTAGTACTCCTCATAGTACTCGGAAATCGTATTTTCTAAATCCTCAACTGCACCAAATGTCTCTTCGCTCTCCAGCGGAACATCTAGCATAAGGATTATTCGAGCATAATCCTCCGAAACAAAGTTCTCTGTCAGTTCAGTCGGGAGAAACTCTATTGGTATAGCCGGGTCTGCGAGTGCAGAAATACTCTGTACCGACTTAACATAATCCTTCTTCCCCAGCACTTCGGAAAGCTCTGCCTCAGACTCGAAATGTCCCAGGGGAACCATAATCACAGCCTGGTTTTGTTCTCCGAATACGCCGCTAATCATTAGCTCCTCCTCGTAGATGTCGGAACCTTCACGGTTTATACCGGTCTCCCCGTATATGAAGTTGTTATTCTGCTGAGCTAAAAAGGCCGGTATCATTAACAGAATGCATAGGCCAATAAACATGAGTTTAGCCTTCTGCGTAAACCGGGCGTATCCCCTCAAGCGGGGCAGTAGTGAGCGGTGACTTGATTTCTCCAACAGTGGAGCTGTTAGCTTTATAAGTACAGGAAGGAGTGTCATAACGCTGATCAAACTTATTAGAATTCCTTTAACAAGCACACGTCCCAGGTCAAACCCTATTCCGTAGTCCATAAACCACAGCGCAAGGAAACCCGCAACCGTAGTTAGGCTGCTTCCGGCAAGAGCTGTAGTGGACTTCATAATGGCTGTCTTTACAGCGTCTTCTACTATAGCTCCTGACGCCCGCTCCGAAGAGAACCTCTCAAATAGAAAAATCGAATAGTCCATTGAAATGGCCAGCTGCAGAATGGCCTGCGTCGATTGCGATACATTCGAGATTTCACCGAAGAATATATTGGTCCCCATATTGATTATAACTGCAACACCTATGACTCCGAGATACAAAACGGGAGCCAGCCAAGAGTCGGTAAGCAGCAGTAATATTATCAGAATGAGTAGCGCTACAATGATGGATATTCGGGTTACTTCCTTATCGGCTGTTTCGGCCAGGGCTTTCGATGCAAACTGAGATCCGCCCATTGCATACCCATCCTCACCGACCCTGTCAGTGAGGATGTTTCTTATGGTATTGATTGTCTTCGATGTTAATGGTGAGTACCCATTTTCAAAATAGGTTATTTGTAATAGAGCATTACCGTCCTTGTAATAGATGTCGGTCAAATCCGAATCTAGAAACTCGATGGGTTGTGTAATGTCTGCAACATCATCAAGCCACATAACCTGGTACACCCCATCCAGTTCCTCAATTTCCTCTTTTAGCTGAATGACCTGCGGAATGGACAAGTCCCTCAACATGACAGTGCCTACCTCCGGATAACCGAAGCTGTCTTCCAGAACCTCTACGGACTTTGCCAGATTGGAGTCCTGCGGAAGATATTTTGTCATGTCGTAGTTCACTTTAACACCTAAAGCGAGAAGTACGCATATGACTGCTGCTACAATGAACACCACCAAAATGACTTTGTGGAAACGGACAACTGCTTCGGCGATTCTTACCAAGAAGATTCCTCCCTCTGACAGACAAAACTACTACCGTTTATCTTTATTGGGGACTGGTTATGCTTCAACAACAGGATTCTTATCTGCTTCCGAATCGGTCTCAGGATCGGTCTTATGCTCAGATGTCTCTCCAGGTCCGAGTTCTATCCCTAACCCGGCAGGCGGAAGGTTGTATTTCGATTTCTCATAGTTTTCAATAATTGCTGTAAACTCGTCACCCTGAAGCGTCTCATGGTCGAGCAGGGCTGCCGCCAACACGTCCATCAACCTCTCATTTTCCATCAGTATTCTCTTTGCGTCTTCGTGGCAGCTTTTTATGATCGATAGTACCTCAGCGTCTGCCCTGGCAGCACATTCCTGTGAACACTGCAGTCTTGTGTCATCTCCGAGATAAGGATTTGTCACAGTTGAAAGACCCATAAGGTCAAAGTGCTCACTCATACCGTAGCGGGTAACCATGTCTCTTGCGAGCTTTGTTGCCCGCTCTATATCGTTGGCAGCTCCTGAGGAGACAGTGTGGAATTTTACTTCCTCCGCTGATCTGCCGGCGAGCAGAATTCTAATCTGGTCGAGGGCTTCGTCCTTTAGAAGTAGATACCGGTCCTCCTCGGGAGTACTCATCGTAAAGCCAAGAGCTCCCATCGTCCGCGGCACAATTGTTATTTTTTGCACCGGCATCGGATTTGCTACCTTAACAGACACTAGCGCATGGCCAATCTCGTGGTATGCCACGAGACGCTTTTCCTTATCTGAAAGGGCCGAACTCTTCTTCTCGGCACCCGCTATTGTCAAGTCAACGGCAAAAAGCAGGTCTTCCTGCTCTACGATCTGACGGCCGTTGCGAACTGCGTTTATTGCTGCCTCGTTAATAATATTTGCGAGCTCCGCGCCGGCGAGTCCGGAGGTGGAGCGGGCTATATCCTTCAGGTCTACATCGCTGCTTATCCTTATTCCTTTTGCGTGCACCTTAAGGATTGCCTCACGGCCATTTAGATCCGGTCTGTCAACAATGATCCTGCGGTCAAAGCGACCGGGCCTGAGTAGGGCCTTATCAAGCACTTCGGGACGGTTCGTTGCGGCGAGGATGATAACTCCCTTTGAGGAGTCAAACCCGTCCATCTCGGAGAGGAGTTGGTTCAGGGTCTGCTCACGCTCGTCGTTTCCTCCGAACTGCCCGGTGTTTCTCGATTTTCCGATGGCGTCTATCTCATCAATGAACACAATACAGGGGGCCTTCTCCATAGCCTGCTTAAACAGATCCCTAACTCTGGATGCACCTACTCCAACAAACATCTCAACAAACTCAGAGCCTGTTATTGAGAAAAACGGAACACCCGATTCCCCTGCCACAGCTTTTGCGAGCAGCGTCTTACCCGTTCCAGGAGGTCCTACGAGAAGCGCCCCCTTTGGAAGCTGGGCACCGATTCCGGTGTATTTGCTTGGATTCCTAAGGAAATCCACAAGCTCCATCAGACTCTCTTTTGCCTCATCCTGTCCGGCTACATCTGCAAATGTCTTCCCAGTCTTACTCTCAGCGTATATCTTAGCGGTGTTCTTGCCAAATGACATGGCGCCGCCACCACCGCCGATCTTGCTTGACATTATGCGGACAATAAAGATCCATAGAATGGCCATCCCGGCGAAGGGGATTACCCAGCTCAACAGAACTGAGATTATCGATTCCTCTTTAATGACAGGACTAAACTCGACTCCTGCCTCGTATAGGCGGTCTGCCAGTACATTATCCTTCATATACGCAATTGAGTAGTATGAGGTATTCCCCTCTTTATCCGGCTTTGTCGTAAAGATTATGCTGTCCTCATAGACATCTGCCTTATCGATTTCGCCGTTCTCGAGCATCCTCATAAACTGCGAATATGGAACCTCTTGAATATTGATGCCGCTTAAAAGTGGCTTAAACAACGTATTTATCAGTACAACTACTAGTATTGCGATTGTAAAATAAAGTACGGTATTTTTTCGTTTGAATTGCATTGAACTACTCCCATTTCACCATTTTCAACGTATTTATCTATATAACAATCTTAGCACGGGCCAATGTATTTTTCTATATTTCAAAAAAGTTTTACAGTTTGTTCATTGAAAATCAATAGTTTATTAAAATTATTAAAAAGGTTTGAATCACACCCGAAATATTAGGTATTTTTAGTTTGCTTCAGTTTACTTCAAAAATTGGGTGAATGCGGATTTATCATAAAAATTTATTGACTTTCGACAAACCTTTCCATAATGCTGCCTTTTTCGCTATTTACAATTACTTCACCTTATGCTATTATCTGCTTACAGCTTATCCAATATCTTTTTCTTATCCCACAACCCATTTTTATGTGCTTCATGGTGCCATTACGGCTTTCCATTGAGGACAGGCGCCCTACGGGCGTCTCTTTTTTGCCCGTATCAAAATAACATCCTAAAAAAATCGCAAGGAGAACCGAAGGCATAAGCCATCAGCTCTCCCTTTTACATATAATCTCTCAAAGATCTCTCAATGCTGACTACGATTACTAAATCCGATTACCTTGCGCGGCGGCGCGTCTTTCTTTCGCTGTAGAGTTTTGAACTAGATATTATACTCTTAGACTCCTGCATGAACTTTGACAGCCGTTCCTCGAAGTTGTCGGTTTCAGGGGCAGGTTGCCTCACCGGCATCTCTTCAGGTTGCGGTGGCGGTGGTGGCGCAGTCTTCTTGATTGACAGATTTATCCGGTTGTTCTCGTCAATACCGATAATTTTTACTTTGACAGTTTGACCTTCGTCCAGATGCTGCTTAATATCGGTTACGTAAGAATGGGCTATCTCTGAAATGTGTACCATTCCGGATTTTCCGCCAGGTAGCGAAACAAATGCACCATATTTGGTTATTCCGGTTACTTTCCCCTCAACAATGGTCCCTATGGCGAGCTCCATATGACTGTAGTGTTCCTCCTTGGTTATTTTGTGTAATACGAGGATGTCAGTTGCTAATATCTACAAAAATATGTTCTCCCGGAGAAACAAGACCGAGCTCAGAGCGGGCGGCCTGCGCAATAAGGTAGTCGTCTAACTCAATATTGGCGCTCTCCTCCAGCTTAGCGTTCTCTCGCTTTTGCCGATCTACTTCTTCGCGTAGGTTTTCTGCCTCCTGTTTTGCTGCGTTTATGTCCACCTGGAGATGCAGAAGGTTTACTGCTGTGTAGATGGCTAATCCTGTTATTATGATTTTCGGAAGGATTCTCCTCTTCCTTTTTGCCATTTCCTGGTCCTCCCTGTAAATCCTCGCGGTCTTCCTGTAAATACTGACTTTTCCTCAGTCTTATAATACACCTTTTTGATGCAATTGTGAAGTGCCTTTTTCGCTTTTCATACACATTCTTTGCAGATATGGCCATTTTGCGCCCTGTTTTCACTATAGGAGTAAAGATAAATCTCAATACTCTCCTAATTAGGCGGGCAAAAGCAAATCCGAGCTTCAATATTAGCGGGCTAAGGACAAGAAAATACATCACTGATCCGAGTATGGCTCCCAGAGCAGAGAAAATCCGGAGCTGGCCATCCTGGACAGTCATTGCAAACCATACTACTATCGCTGCTGCAAAGATCCAATACAGAAGATCGAAAAGTGACAGTACAATGTTTGCTCTCGTGTTTCCCCGAATCACCCTTAATATATCATACAAAAAGCCTAACACCACACCTAGAGCAGCCGAGAAGACAAACTCCAGTGTCTGATTTGATAGTGATAGACCCATAGTTTATCGGAACAGACGATGCCAGAAACCGCCGCTGCGGTGAACCTCGTCCTCGTACTGAAGTGCTTCAATCTCTCCTTCGACTGTTAACTCTCCCAGATCAACGCTCAGCTTTTCAATTCTCATATCCTTACCGTGAACGGCAAGCGTACCCTTGGAAGTATAGATGATAATCGAATTTTCATCGAAGCTCTCAACATCCTCAACACCCGAAATGCTCAGTCTCTCACGTCCCTCTAAAATGACGTTATGTGCCAACTCGGTATTTCTGATCTGTTCGTATGCCACTTAAAGCCCCCCTTCCGGCTATAGCCGGATCACGTGTTCTTGCAAGACATATCGATGCCTGTACAAGTATATGTGATGAGGGTCCGGGTTAGTACCAATTACACTATTTACACTATCTCTTTGTACATGGCCGGGGCTTCCGCTTTAGAGACATGCTCGCTTATTTTTAGCACCTCGACCTTTACCGTCTTCTGCCCAAACTGTATCTCTATGATATCGCCTGCTTTGACCTCGCGCGAAGCCTTTGCCGGTTGTCCATTCACCGATACCCGTCCGTTGTTGCAGGCTTCATTTGCCACAGTGCGTCTCTTAATAAGGCGCGACACTTTTAAGTATTTATCTAGTCTCATTCTACACTCCTAAATCGTAATACACAATCGAAAACAGGCCAAACACAACTCTATGTGAGAGTTGCGTTTGACCGGTTTTTGTTTGCATTCTATAATTATTTGCCATCAACAGCGCTTTTAAGCGCTTTGCCGGGCTTGAAAACAGGTAGACGGGTTGCTGGGATCTCGATGGGCTCCTTTGTTCTCGGGTTATGTCCCATGCGGGCTGCACGGTCTCTGACCTCAAAGGATCCAAATCCGACGAGCTGAATCCTGTCCCCTTCAGCGAGTGCCTCGGTAATAACGTCGAGAACTGCGTTGAGTGCTTTCTCTGCATCCTTCTTAGAGAAATCTGCTTTTTCTGCAATTGCCTTTACAAAATCTGTCTTATTCATTTATTTTCCTCCTGCAAAATATTCAAATTAAATTACGAATTCTTTGATTCGACTTCGAGCCATAATTCTGTAAGGTCCTTCTCGTCTGCCCCCTCCATAGGCGGGTTCCCTGAAACCATTTTTTCAACAGTAGAGAAGTCTTCGGTAAAACGGTCGCAAGTCTTAACAAGCGCCTCTTCAGGGTCCACCTTCAACCTGCGTGCCAGTTCTACAGTCTTAAAGAGTATTCGGCCTATGGTGAGTTCTGCTGTTTCAGTTGATGAAGCACCTTCATCCTCTCTGTTGGATGTGATGTTTTCAAGCAGAGTAACAAGGTGTTGCGTAATTACCGGAACATCGGTCTCGGGCAGAAGTTCGGATTTTTCTGCTTTCTCGATGATTTTTTCCGAACGCCAGAGTGCAGGTAGACTCCTCGCAACCGAGCGGATTGCCTCCGTGTGTGTAGCTTGTCCCTTTTCTTTGCGCTTTATTTCATCCCACTTTTCCAGTACCTCCGACGCTGTGCCCGACTCAGCATCACCAAAGATATGTGGATGGCGCACGATAAGTTTCTTACATACACCGTTGCAGACTGAGTCTATGTCGAAGATCTCTTTTTCACGCTCCATCTGGGCATGAAACACGACCTGTAGCAATACATCACCAAGTTCCTCTTTCAGGAGGTCTGTATCCTCCAGGTCTATGGCTTCAGCAGCTTCATACGCCTCCTCAAGCAAGTTCCTGCGAATGGAGCTGTGAGTCTGTTCTCTATCCCATGGGCAGTGCTCCCGAAGGATTTCGACCAGCTTCACCAAATCGTCAAAGACGTAATTTTCTTTGTAAACAAAATCTACCATATTATGATTCCTTATGCAAGTATTTTTTATTAAAAAGATGGCTGTATTGCCCGTTTTTAGCCGTTTTGGGCGTTTTAACGAATGCTTAGCGTATCCTCAACAGATTTGCTATCTTTTCCCCTCTCGGAAACATCATCAAATCCTCTTTTGTTACTGCTCTTAATAATATCACAAGGATCAGATAGATGACAACTGCAACTCCGATCGTCATGACTACAGCGATCTTTGAAGTGACATATATTGATAAAAGGCCATACATTGCCCATGTAGCTGCAGCCATGATTATGGTAGCGACAAGCGGACGGCTGAACATCCGGCCGATATTCGGCGCAGGTTTGATCTCTCTTGAAATAAGGATAAGATTGAGTACCATGATGGTAAAATAACAGACACAGGTGCCAATTGGGGCTCCGTTGATGTTTATTTCAGGTATTCCTACGAGAAACCAGTTTGTAATAATCTTTACGACTGACCCTATAAGCATAGTATAGACCGGTAATTTGGCTTTACCAATACTCTGTAACACAGCGTTCGTCAGCAATACAACGCAGATAAAGAATACTGCAATCGCAAGGATCGTGAGCGGAACAGTGGCCGCATCCACCTCTTCGGCACTCCGTTGGAAAAGCATGTTCATGATAGGCCTTGCAAGCACCGAGAGTCCGGCAGCTGCAGGAAGTGCAAGCACGGAGGTTACGCGAATCGCCATCTCAATGGTCCTACTGGCTTCGCGCTGTCTTCCCCTTGTTATTGCAGAAGCAACAGCTGGTACAACCGACACGGCAAGCGGAACAATAAAAGCAGATGGAAAGTTGAACATCGTCTGGGCGATTCCATATGAGCCGTATAGAAACCTGGCATGCGACTCGGTAAACCCTGCAGAGAATTGAAGTCTCCGCATTACGAGAGCCGAATCTATGAAATTTGTGAGTGCAAGGGTTCCTGAACCAATTGTTATGGGTATGGCGATAGCAAGCAGGCCTTTTGCTATACTCTTGGAGCTACGGGTATCGGTTACAGCGCCCAAGGGAGGGTTCCTGTCAAATGTCTTTCTAAGAACCAGAAAAAGCATCGCAATTATAGTTCCTATCGTCATACCTAGAACTGAGCCAGCTGCCACAACAGCAGGTGAATGGCCGCGATTTGCAAAGTACATTGAGATAGTAATTCCAAGTATGACCTTTCCAAGTGCTTCAATGATCTGAGAAACACCTGTAGGGTACATGTTTGAAAGCCCCTGGTAATATCCTCTAAGAGATGACATTACTGTCATAAAGAATATTGCCGGCGCTATAGCTCTTATTGTAAGGGCTGAGTCGTTTGATGCCATAATGGCAGCCACCTGATCGGCGAATGCGAACACAGTAATTGAGAATAGTGCCCCAAACAATAAAAAAATCGACATGGCAACACGGAGTATTTTTTTTACCTCTCTTGCTCTACCCAGTGCATTAGATTCAGCAACCATCTTTGAAACAGCAACCGGGAGCCCAGCAGTCGATATCGTCAGCATTACGCCGTAAGTTGCATAAGCGATATTGTAATGGCCAAGACCCTGCCCGCCCAGTATATCAAATAGCGGGATCTTTCCCAAAAAGCCAATAACCTTTACTATTGCGACTGCTGCAGTCAAAACTGCGGCGCCCTGTAAGAAGTTCTGTTTTCTCCTCATTAACTCACAACCTTATCGCAGAATATTACCTGAAAATGTTTGCGGCCGCTCTAGCCTGTCGCTTAACCCTTTCAAGGTCTATCGTGAAGAACTCTCCATCCTTATATACTATTCGGCCGCGCACCATATTCATTACAACATCACATCCTCGGGCGGAATAAACAATATTGGATACCGGGTTATATGACGGTATCAGATGTGGGTTGTCGAAGTCAACTAGAATAAGGTCAGCATCCATGCCCGGGTATAATGCCCCGCATTCATTGCTACGCCCCTGTGCAATAGCGCCCCCTACAGTGGCCATCCTCAGAACCTGTGCTGCCTTAAGGGCTGACGGGTCATTTGTGCGTATCTTGGCAACCAAAGCTGCACACTTCATTTCCTCGAATATATCGTGAGAGTTATTTGAAGATACACTGTCGGTCCCCAAAGCTACATTGATGCGGGAAGAAAGCAGCTCGCTGACCGGACATATTCCAGATGCGAGTTTCATGTTGCTGATAGGGTTATGAATTACCGAAACACCCTTCTGCCTAAGCAGCTCTATGTCATCTCTATCTACATAAACACAGTGAGCTGCGCTTGTTGATACATTGAATATGCCGTATTTGTTTAGGATCGAAGCCGGAGTCATCCCATACTTTTCAATGCAGGCTTCATGCTCAGACTTTGTCTCAGATAGGTGGATGTGCATCCTCAGTCCGCGCTCCGAAGCATACTCGGACACTGAGGTCCAAACCTTAGGAAAGGAAGTGTACTCAGCATGTACTGCAGCTTCGATGAGTATTCTACCGCTGTCGTATCCATGCCAGGTATTAACAAGGTCGATAAGCTCCTGCCCTCTCTTGTCGGTTCTTATGTCATAGTCATCGTCAAAAGAGACAATTGCACGTGAAATGTTCGCCTTTAGTCCAGCCTCGGCTACCCGCGATGCGATCGTGTCCGAGAAAAAATACATATCTGATAGGGATGTGGTTCCAGATGCTATAATCTCAGCAAGAGCCAAGTCGGAAAATACTGAGGCCGTACTATCTGTCAGCTTATCCTCTGCGGGAAAGATGTACGAGTTTAGCCAGGTGTGCAAATCGTAATCATCTGCATATCCCCGAAATGCTGTCATGGGAAGATGAGTGTGGGCGTTGATAAGACCGGGCATCAGCACTTTATTGCGCCCGTCAATACGTGAGCCGGTGAAATCTTGCGGCGGCTCCCTGTCTACACTGGAAATCTTCCCGTCCTCCACAAGGACATAAGCATCCGAAATGATCTCAGTTTTTGCTGTATTCTCCACTCTGTCAACCTGTGACTCGGTGTCCGCAGAAACAACAGTTACTTTTTCAAAAAGATAGTTCATATATCTTCCTCTGCTCTACTTTCTTTAGCTCTGCTTTCTTTACTTTCTCGCCTTTATCCCCCGTCGACCACTGTCTCTATAAGGGTAAAAACATCCCGGAGAAATCGCGTCCTCCGGGATTGAACTATCTGCTTAAATAAGACAGAACGGCGCTTTCTCCCGTTCATGTGTATTTAACGGAATATGTTCAGATAACGCACCCAAATGGTTTTACTCCAGTACTGCTCCACACGAGGCGCAGAACCTGTCGTCCTTATCGCAGCGCTTGCCGCAATCCGGATTTGGGCATTTCTTTGTAGGCTTGAGATCGTCGATCTTCTCGCGGAGTTTTTCGATTTCCTCCATGATCCTGTCAATCTCAGCAATATGCTCCTCAATGGTGGATGTCTCGATTGTGGTGTCGTCCCTCGATGTGTATACGATTCTGCCTATTTCGCGGTAGTGGTCCTTAATCTCGCCTTCCAGATCGACAATACGAAGGCTCATCTTTGTCTGATCCCATACCTCACCGGCTTTTTTCCCGGTCTTTCCGGCGACACGGCCCGCGGCTTGGCCCGTCGCAACAGCTGTTGCTTTGATTGTACGTAACAGATTTTTCAGCTTGTCTTCCATTGTTTTGCCTCCTTGTGTATAGTCCGGAATGTTTACGATCAATAACTGTGTATTCCACCGCCTATAAACTCTCTTAGGAGTGAAGTGCGCGGAATATATTTCTCGTCCAGATCCTCAAAC
>FZPS01000016.1_pt107 | contig 17757 bp, 5 predicted proteins | sample 1817821 | NCBI WGS metagenome assembly FZPS01 (sample SAMEA104158645, study PRJEB21678) | metagenome | place: Germany | collected 2015-04-21
CTGCGCCTGCGGCATCTGCTGCGACTGGAAATACAATTTGCTTCACCAGCCCGTTCACTCCAAAGGACGCCACGCCGGCAAGCCCAAAGCCGTCGGCATCACGGCCAGCGGCACAAAAGCCAAACCGGGCACCCTGGCCGCCGACACCCGTTATTATCCCTTCGGCACGGTATTTTATATCCCCGGCTACGGCTACGGCGTTGTTGAAGACCGCGGCGGCGACATCAAAGGGCGTCACCGGCTCGACTTGTACCACAACACCCATCAGGAAGCCCGCCGCTGGGGCCGCAAAAAAGTGCAAGCCGTCGTCTTCCCGCCCGGCACCCCCGCCGTCCCCAAAAACGCGCCCCCGCCCCGCTAATCGCACAACTCCCCCGTCACCGGACACATAAAAAGCGCCGCGAAAACTCGCGGCGCTTGCAATAACTTTTTTTGTGCAATCTGCTCAGGTGCGCGTTCCCGTTCCCCCGGGCTCTCGCGTCGTCTCCTCCACCGCTTCCTCCGCCGGAGCGGTAGCAATAGGCACCGCAACGGTCTGGCCATTGATATTGCCGGTTTTGCCTCCGGCTTCAATCCACGTGCCGTCCATTCTGCGACCGGTGAAAACGCCCGCCGCGACTGTGCCCTCCAAGGTGCCGACGATGCGCACTTGCATGCCGGCCTGGCTCGTGCCGGAGCATTCAAAATTGGCCACAATCATATCTCCATCGTCCGGCAGGGGGCTTTCCTGATAAGTATATTTGGCCATCCGGCCATCGTTGCGAACCTCATCCTCGCCCACTTGCGGAATATCCGTATTTTGCAATCCGGCGGCGGATCGCATCTGCTTGATGCGGCCCGGATAAACCGCGCCATTATTATCGGTGATTGTCAAGTTCTGCCCCTGATGATTGACGACAAATGAATAGATGGCCCTTCCGGTGGATCCAGGCACAGCGCCACCGCCGGCGCTTCCCTCGTTGGAGACCAGTTGGCTGTAATCGGCATACACTCTGCCAGACCCTGGAGCAAGCGGCGCGCCCGTAAACGTCCAAGCCCCCGAACTGTAGCTGATGGTGCCACTGCCAGCCGGCCCGGTCAACACGCCGTTGCCATTATCAGCCGCGGAAAAATATCCAAAGTCAACCACAACACTGCCGGGCTTGACGGGCGTTTTGCGCAGGACCCCGTTATAGGCCGTTTGGTTCAGAGATACAGTCCCCTGTGCCTCGCGCAAAACATTCACCGTATTGGTGCTGCCGGGCACGGAAGGCGTGGTCGTATAGTCAGAAACCAATATCCCGCCAGCGGCGCTGCGATAGGTGCCGCTGAAGTTGACCCAGTTGAAAGCGGAGCTCCAGCTTTCCGCGTCATCCCCGGTATTCCATTCACAACCGACGAGGCCAACCGCCAGCGCCGTCATCAAAATGCTCAACCAAACCAATCGTTTCATTTCGCGCGTTCTCCTTCTGCGAGGCCGTTATTAGGACTCAACATAAACCATTCCGTTTGCCAAGGTCAACACCATTTGGCCGGATTGCGCCGCGCAATCCGGCCATACACCTCTTATTTACTCACAATGCGGACGAACAAGCGACCATCCGCATTCGGATCGGGAACCGTATCGGTAAAGATCTGGCCCACGTCCGCAAGAACCAGCATGCGCTGAACCCCGGAGGGTGTCCAGATGCCCGTCTGCATGTCATCATTGGTTTCCAGTTCAATAACCGCTGGCGCACCCGTCATGGAGACAACCCGATACGTCACCTGGGCTGTATCCCCCATGCGCACAACTTCGATGATTTCCGTTTGGGCCGTCGCCCCGGGAGTCGGGTAATCATTCGGGTCGAGCGGATCGGTTCCATAGGCGATTTCAAGGCTGTCGCTGAACGTATCGCCATCGGTATCCCACTTCGTGGGGTCCGTGCCGTGCGTGAGGACTTCCTCGCCATCCGACAATCCGTCGCCATCCGTATCAGGATCGGTCGGGTCGGAGCCGTAAACATGGACTTCCTCGCCATCCAACAGACCATCGCCATCCGTATCCGGATTATTCGGGTTTGTCCCATGGACATACTCTTCCAGATTATTCAGCCCGTCGCTATCCGCATCCAGAGCCGCATCATTCGGGTCCAGCGGGTCCAGCCCGTTCACGACCTCCCACCCGTCCGGCATCCCATCGCCATCCGTATCGCTGCGATTGGGATCAGTTCCCAACTGGTACTCTTCGAGACTGGTCAGACCATCGCCATCAGGGTCCAGAGCCGCATCATTCGGATCCAGCGGATTCAACCCGTGCGCGACTTCCCAGACGTCCGGCATTCCATCTCCATCGGTATCCGCCTTTCTGGGGTCTGTGCCATTGCGGTATTCCTCCAGATTGCTCAGGCCATCGTTATCGGCATCCAGAGCCGCATCACTCGGGTCCAGCGGGTCAAAGCCATTCTCGACTTCCCATCCGTCCGGCATGCCGTCGCCATCGCTGTCCGGATTGAGCGGATCCGTTCCCGCCGCGATTTCCGCGCCATCGGACAAACCGTCGAAGTCGGTGTCCCAGAGGAACGGATTCGTTCCATGGACATCCACTTCCTGCGCGTCCGTCAGGCCATCGCCATCGGTATCCCGCGTGGAGGGCGCACGCGCAAGGCCGTCATAGATAACGACATCCTGCCCCAGAATCGTGCCACGGTCGGAAATGGCAATCTTCTTGGCCAGATAGGAAGCGCTGTAGGGCGTAACGGTCTCACCGTCCAGTCCTGCCTTCACAATGCCCCACGGCTCGTTCGCCGAGAGACGTCCGTCGCCATTCGTGTCCACCACGGCCATCACGGTATAGGTGCCCTTCCGCAAGCCAAGAATATGATAGTTGCCATCGGCATCCACCAGAGATTGGCCGACGGGCGCGCCGCTGAACCCGGTGCTGTCGAAAGCCAGCACACGAATCGTTCCCGGCCTGGACCCCGCATAGAGGACATGTCCCGCGATGGAACCGGCGCCCAGCGGGCCTTCGGTTACGCGAATCGTAATGTCATTCGTGATTGCCGCCGACGTTTGGACCGGCGTGCGCGATTGGATAATCAGCTTGTAATCACCATTCGGAACATCCGTTCCCGCCAGCCATGTCAAGGGGATATTCGCCACACCATCAATGGAGCCGGCATGCGCCACATAGTGCGTTTCCGTGCGGTTGATGCCATTGCCGGAAAGGGTGACCAGCAACTCTGGCACATTATCCGCGATGTTCTCGGCGGAATGCTGCTCCAGCATGACGTTAATCGTGTTCTTCTGATAGGTCAGCGTCGCCGGCACAGGGGCCAGCAATTGCGGAGTTTTCAGCGCATCTGTCGTATAGTACACACGATTGGAGCCGAGCACAAAGCGGTTGGAATTTACGTCCTGCGATTGCATGCCGGAGACGTACCATTGGTAATCACCCTGGAGCGGCGCAATGCCCGCCTGAATCAAATCCATTTCAGTTACAAAGGGCCGGGTGAAGGACTCACGATCCCGGTAGGCCGCATACACAACCCGCTCGCCCGTCGAAGAGAAGGTCTTCAAATAAACCGCGTAGCTGGTTTGTTGGACACGGTCCAGATAGGTATCAATAACCGCCAAATCCTGAACCCAGGAGAAGCGGACATATCCAGCCGGCTTGTCCATCAAGGTAATCGCCACCTGATGACTGCCGAACTGCAGATTCTCGCGGCCATTCCCTTTTTCGCCATAGCTGAAGCCCATCCACTCCGGAGCGTTCCAGACGCCATCGCCGTTTTCGTCAATGAACGCCATGAAGATATTGTCCCCTTGGCGCAAGTGCCCAGTATCCCACCGCTCCGTGGTGAACGACTGGCCATTTTCGAAAAAGCCATCAAATGGCACTGCCAACTGCGCATCCGGCTTGGCCATGCGGAGGTCCGAAAAAGCTTGAACAATCAGGAGGTTCTTCTTGGTACCCACCAGCCGGCCATCATCAGAAACCAAAAAGCCAGAGTGGAGGAATACCGAAGGCGAACCGTAGAAGGTGAACGTGATTTCTGGAATGGGGAACGATTCCCCATCATCGGGCCGCGTCCGCTCAACCAGCGTCTTGGCCAGAACTTCCACAGACGTCCCCAAATCAGACGATGGCTCATTGGTACTACTATACCAATTCCAATACCACTCGTACCAATTCCAATACCACTCGCGAGTGATGGATAGGTCATAATCCCATCCGGTACCCAGATATTCGGAGTAATTGTCCCAGCCATCGCCATCCGGATCGCCGTTGGCGTCGTTAATCAGGCTGCTCAACACGGAGGGGAATTTAGCCTCCCACACATCATCTATCTGATCCCCATCCATCAGGAACTCACCGGCCGTAACGGATTGGCCCAAGCTGTTGGTCAGTGGCCGGAAGCAGTCCGCCACTCCATCCCCCAGCGTGTCCCAGTTGTTGGGATTGGTGCCCGCCAGGTATTCTGCCAGATTGGACAAGCCGTCGCCATCCGCATCATAGTGAGCATCCGCCGGGTCGGCCGGGTCCAGACCATGCAACTGCTCCCACCAATCCGGCATGCCATCGCCGTCCGAGTCGAGGATATCAATGCCCCCGCCATCATCTGTGAAGGCCACTCCGCCGGTCAACAGCCCGGCAAAGCTGAGGTCATTGCGTTGCATCATGTTTTCAACGGTTTCCCCGCCATCGCTGGTCGGGAAATAGCCAACCAGTGTTCGATCATACGCGCGCAACGAATCCGTTTCCAAACCAGTCGGTTTGACCCCCTTGCGGATTTCATCCCCAAAGGTCACCGGATACAAACGATACCGCAGGTTGTCGTTGGCCTCGTCCGGTATAAAGGGCAGTTCATAGACCCCATCAAAGGTGACATAGCTGACGAGGTCCACATGCTCCTCGCCATCATCAATGGCCAACTCCGGCAATGGGGTGATGACGGCCCGTCCCTTGGCAATATCCTTGGGAGTCAGGCCATATCGCATCTGCTGCCGGATTTCCTCTTGAGTCTTATCCATGTTCCAGACCATCGCCTCATCAATTTCGGCCTGGAGGGTCATATCGCCCACTCGGATGTCGGACTTGCTGTTGCCATATTGCCAGTAGAAGGCTTCAAAGCTCACGCCATCGCGCAGCATGAAGGTGTGATAGGTTCCGGTTTCCGCGTCCAATTCACCATCAATGTACAGGCGCACGCCGACACTATCCCCCACCGCGGCCAGATGGTGCCACTGACCATCGCGAATGTCCGCTTCGGAAATCAGGTCATGATAGGCCAATTCCTCGGTAATCTTCAGCTCTTTCAAGACCTTTCGTTTCACCGTATTGGTGCCCTCACCCGTGCTGACGTCCCGGTCTTCATATTCGGGGGTAATGACTTGCAACTGGCCTTCCCAATGAACCGTGGGGAAACCCTTCTCTGAAATCACCAGCGCTTCGGAATCGCGCAAGTCGGTTCCATTGATGAGAACTTGGCGTTTAAGCAACGTGCCACCCGGAGCGCCGATGTCCATGCGCACCCACGCTTCGAGCGTGAACTTATGCGTTTGCCGTCCATAAACATAAGGCAGTGGATTGTACTCATCCGGATAAATCCGCGTCGTCCAATGCTTGTAGTTATAGCCGTCTTCAACGGACTCCGTCGGCCGTCCGACATAGCTGACATTGTTGTAAAACACATTTTCCAACTGATACGCGGTGAAGACCAGCGCCTTGCGGTAGTCTTGGAAAATCTCTCCGGCGGTGCGCTCGGTATTCCAAATGCGCGCCTCCTTCAAGAGGCCCTTGAAGCCCGTGGAGCCCAGATAGACCCGTCCCGCATCAGCGGCGACCGGTTCCGCGCCCGTGGCGGCTCCCCGCACCTGTTCGACACCGTTCACGTAGAGAATCAAGCGGCGCTCTTCCTGGCTGAAGCTCAAGGCCAGATGGGTCCACTCATCCCGTGGAATCTCGGCATTGCCGGTATCCACGGTAAAGGCGATATGGCCGGCATCCTGACGGTCAAATCCGCCAAACGCGGTCAGCGCGCCATTGTCCGCCACCTTCAAGGCCAGCAGATAGTTGTTCGCGCCACTCGGGATGGTGGTTCGGCGCAGGAGGGCGTATGTGCCCTCGCTGGTCATCGCGGCGTCTGGCTTCACCCAGACTTCAGCCGTGAAGTTGCTCGCGGCATACAGAGCGGTTTGGATGCCATCCAACTGCTCCGTGAAATCCACTTCGCCGGTGCCATCGAACACCAAGGCGCGAGACACATAGGGCGACTCCGAACGCAACTCGAGAGTTCCCGTGGTGCGCTCATCCACATCGCTCAGCCCGTCGTCATCGCTGTCGAGAGCCAGCGGCGGCCACGGAGACGCGACAAACTGGGCATCGCCCTGCAGGGTCGCGGCGTGTTGCCAATCGCTCATCCAATCGTTGCGATAGTAGCTGTTCTCCGCAGTCATGCCGCCATCGTCGAAGTTAAAGAGACGCTTCGGCGCGCGGTTGCTGTCCAAATCAGCGCTCGGATTGGCTTCCGGCAGGAGCACCCCGCGATTGTCCTGAATATCCGCGGAACCCTTGGCATAGTCCCAGACGCGGACGGCATCCAGTTCGCCCACCAGTCCTTCGCCCATGACCGTTCGGAAGACGCCATTGGGGGTGAAATTCGGCACACGGGCCGGGGCGGTTTTCACGCGCTTGCCATTCACGAACAGGCGCACCTGAAGGGTTGCCACATCACGCACGGCGGCGACGTGCGCCCACCGGTTGGCCGGCAGCGCCTTCAACGCGTCCACGCGCACGGTTTGCAACCCGCCCTGAGCGTCCCGGAACGCATAAGAGACGTACGGCACGCCACTGCTCAAGCCCAGCTCATAATCCACCCAGCGCATGCCGGACGCCGCATGTTTTTCGCCACGGCTAATCAGGATGGCATCGCCAAACACGCCGGTGCCAATGGGCTTGACCCACGTTTCAACGGTCCAGGAAAGGCCGCTGTCTTCCGGCAGCTCCTGATTGACAACCAGCGAGCCGCTGCCGCTGAATCGCATGGCGCGGGCGACTTCCGGGTCCCGGGAATTCAAGGGATCGTGTCCGGTGGCGACTTCATCGCCGTCGTTCATTCCGTCGTCATCGGTATCCGCGCGTCCGGGGTGCGTCCCCAACTGCTGCTCTTCGCCGTTGCTCAGGCCGTCACCGTCGGAGTCCAGATAGAAATCCCCAACATCATTGCGGAGCGTGTCGGGATCAAACGGATTGGTTCCCGCCAGATATTCGTAGTAGTTGGTCAGTCCGTCCCCATCCGGATCGCCGTCCGCGCCGTCATCTCCGGAAGCGGCATAGGGGTCCAGACCCACGGCGATTTCCCACCAATCCGGCATCCCGTCGCCGTCGCTGTCAATGAACTGACGAACCGCTTCCTCTTCATCAAAGACCGCGTGAATCAAAGCGGCGGCATGACGCCAGGCCGGCCGGCTATTCCAGTCACGACGCTTGGTGAAGTCTTCGGCGCTGACACCGCCATCGTCGAATCTCAGGTCCAGAATCGGGCTTCCGCCAGCGCCCACAACCTTGGACAAACTGAATTGCCCGCCGGTGACAACCTTGTCCTTCAAGGCATCCGTTTTATTCACTGCCCGCAGGATTTGGGCGCGCAAATCGCTCATCTCCAGCGTCGGGTCCAGCGCCAGCGCCAGCGCCGCGCCGCCGGACACAAACGGTGTCGCCATGGAAGTGCCGTCATAACGCTCATAGGTGTTGCTCGGCGTGGTGCTGAGGATGCTGGCGCCCGGAGCGGCCAGGTCCACGGACAGATTCCCGTAGTTCGAGAAGTCCGCCAGATTCCCGCTGCTCTCCAAGGCCGCGACGGAAATGATGTTCGGCAAATCATAATCCGAAGGATAGTTGTGATACAGACCACTGGAATCATCATTGTCCCGCCCGTTATTGCCGGCGGCCGCGATGACCAGATGGCCGTTGTCTCCGGCAAGTTTGATGGTGTCATACAACGCCTGACTATAGGCGCGCGACCCCCAACTGTTATTGCTGATTCTGGCCCCATTCCGCCAGGCATATTCAATCGCCAGAATGGCGTCAGAGGTCAGGCCCATTCCCCACTGGCCGAGGAAGCTCAACGGCATGATGCGCACTTTCCAGTTCACGCCGGCCACACCAACGCCGTTATCGCCGACCGCGCCGATAATCCCGGCGCAGTGCGTGCCGTGGCCATTGCGGTCCATCGGGTCCGTCGGGTCAAAGTTGGGACCGTCCAAAATACTATCCACCCAGCTAAAGTTCCAGCCCCGATAATCATCCACATAGCCGTTGCCGTCATCATCAATTCCGTTGCCCGGAATTTCGCGGGTATTCACCCACATGTTGTCGGCCAGGTCTTCATGCAGATAGTCCACGCCCGTATCAATGACCGCGACAATAATCTCGCGGGAGCCCGTGGTGATGTCCCACGCCTCCTGCGCCAGAATGGAGCCCGCCACATTGTTGTCATATGCCCATTGTTCGGCGAAGCGAGGATCGTTCGCCTTGCGCTGAGTGCGAACAATGTAGTCCGGTTCCGCATAACGGATGTTCGGATCGGCCCGGAGAGCTGTCAGCGCCTCCGTCATGGTCATGTTCGGCGGCAGAGCCAGCCGTTTAACCGGCACAACGGAATAGGTGCGGTCCACGGTAATGTCCAGTTCGCCCAGCGTGGCCGGTATGACGTCGTCATCCTTGTAGCGCACCAGAACAAACCCATTGGTATGCTCGTAGGAAAGCGCCTCCGGTATCGGCAGTTGCCGCACAACCGGCTTGTCAGTCGCGCTGTCCAGCGTATTCAAGCCGGCCGCGAGAATCTTGGTGTATTCGGCCCGAACGTCGTTCTGGCCGATGGCGCCGCCCAACACCTGGACTTCATCCATCCATCCGGAGAATCCCGCGTCCATCACATTGGCGGAAATTTGTTCGCGGGCGCCAATCCGCAAGTTGCCTTTCACGACTTTATCCGGGTCAAAATCAAAGCCGCCCGGCGCCCAGGCCTCTTCATCATAGGCGACCAATTCGCCGTTCACGTACAGGCTCATGGTGTGAGCCTGCACATCGTAGATGCCGGCAAGATAGGACCATTCGTCCGCGGCAATCCAGCCACTGCCCAAGCGACCGGGAGACGTTTCCGGCGCGAGTACCTTGGTTTCCTTCGCCCACAAGGTGTTATCCGGCGAGACCAGCCCGTCTTCATCGGTGGCCAAACCGACATGCCGCACATAAGGAGCGAACAGGCCATTGCCTTGGGCTTCCAGACCCAGTTCATAGTGAACCAGCCAGTTCGTGCCGGTATAGGTCTTGCTGGAGGCCGGAACCGTTCGCACAATCAAAACGCTGTCATCCTCGCTGTATTCGGGCTTCACCCAGGCCAACAGTCCCCACGACTGGCGATGGTGCCGCTTCTGGTTTTCAACGGTCAACATGGCATGGCCGTCGAAGTACATGGACCGTGCTTTGGGCGGGTCCAGAGAGTTCACCGGACTGGTCATGCCGGTGATGACGGTGCCAATGGCTTCTTCGTAATCGGTCAGGCCGTCATCGTCGGTATCCACCATATCCAGACGAGTGCCGGAAATGTTCTGCTCATAAATGTTGGGCAGACCATCCCCGTCAAAGTCCTCATCGCCATCCAGAATGCCATTCCCGTTGGTGTCTGGATTCCGCGGGTCATACCCCAGCAAATACTCATTCAAATTGCTCAGGCCGTCGGCATCCGGATCGCCGTTGGCTCCGTTCTCCCCGATCGGATCGAACGGATCAAGCCCATGCGCGATTTCCCAGTCATCGGGAAGTCCGTCGCCATCGCTGTCGCGCGTCGAAGCCGACGTGCCATCCAGCAGACGGAGCTGCCCATAGCCTTGAATTTGCGCCGCCAGGAGCCATTGGTTGTTCCAGTCCTTTCGTGTCGTGTAATCTTCCACAGAAGGAAGCGCGCCCCACCGCGACCAGATGCCGAAGCCGTCGCGCCGATAAGCAAAACCTTCATTCCGCACCAGCAGATAAAGCATCTCGCCTGGGAAATCTCCCGCGTCCGAAAGCGTCACCATCGCCGTGCCATCCCACACCTGAATCTTGTCCCCCACCAGGAAGCGGTCTTCCGGCAGCAAGACATCTTTCGCATATCCGCCATTGCCGTCCATGATATAGAGGCCGAAGTCCGTCGCATCGGTGACAATATACTTCGCTCCGGTATAAGCATCCGACGGCAGGGAGAGCACATCCGGCACCACATTCGCGTCACCCGCCAGACGGGCGCGCACGGGGTCCAGCCAATAGAGCGAACGTCCCCAGGCCATCCAGTCGCCGCCCACAAAGCGGTAATACTTATTCCGGCTGGCCCACCAGGCGAAATCGTCCGCCGCGGCGGCGCCACCGTACACGGCGCCCTCGCAGAATACGGGGTCTCCCCAAGGGGTCACGAAAGGTGCGCCACTGTCCATCACGACGATGTCGCCGCCGCCATCCAGCCAGCTCGCGCCATCCACCTTAAGCTCGTCAACCGGTTCCGCGTTGTAATCCACCCCGCGCAGGATGCTCACGGTGTCCGCGGCCACCCAGTCGGCGCCGTCATACTGCAAGCGGGCGGCATTCGCCTCATTCAGCAGAATATCGCCAACTTGCGGCTCCGTGAACAGCCACATCGTCGTGCCGAACTGGGCAATCCAATTTTCGCGGCCCGACCAGTCGCCGATAGCCGGCGCGCCAATCAGGTAGCGCTGGCCACTCACCGGGTTCGGCGGAGGCGCGGCCAGCCGACCCAGAACCGAGGCCTTGACCTGTTGCGCCGGCCAGCCCCCGTCATCCAGCGTGAAGAGCGCCAGCAGATTGGCTTCCTCCTGCACATCCCGCACATCCGCATCCTTGAAGGCGCTGATTTCGGCGGGCGTGCGCACATCCGACCACACCCGGATGTCATCCATAAAGCCCTTGAAGTTTTCGCCGGCGCGAACAAAGGAGCGCGCGCCACGCCCGCCGACCGGCGGACTTTGGTACGGCATCTTGCTGGAACCCAGCTTCAGCCCGTCCATGTACAGCGTCAACTCCTTGGAAACGGCATCATACGTCGCGGCCAGATGGGTCAGCCCAACGCTCGGATACGGGTCTTCCGGATTGCCAACCGGCAACCGTTGTCCCGGATAGATGACCGGCGATCCGGTCACGGCCACCGGGACGCCCTCGCCGTCGTCGTTCACGGCAGTGTAACGCGCTTCGGGGGTCAAGTAGTCACCCTCGCGCACCACGCGCAATTCATAATTGGCCACCATTTGACCATCCACGGTGTCTTGCAGCGCGCGGCGCAGAATGGTCGCGCCCTGGCCATCGGCCAGCGACTCCACATCGCTGGGCAATACTTTGGCTTCAATCGTCCAACTGGACAAACGCAGGCTGGAGCGATCATCCAGCGTCAGGAATGAACCCGCGTTGCCATCCAGGTACAACACAATGTTCTTGTTCGGACTCATGGAATTCACGGTCATGGTGCCGGTGGCCTGTTCAACGCCATCGGCGAAACCATCGTCATCCGTATCCGCCAAATCGGGGCGACTGCCCAACTGGATTTCCAGCAGATTGTTCAGACCATCCCGGTCAAAATCCTTCTGGCCGTCCGGACGCCCGGAGCCGTAGGTCATCGGATAGCGCGGATTCAGGCGCGCCCAGTACTCATACAAGTTGCTCAGTCCGTCGCCATCCATGTCGCGACTGGCATCGGATTCCGTGCTCATCACCGGGGTGCCGCCACTCGCCACACGGGAAATCGGGCTGCCGTCCTTGGCGACGTACCAACGCTCGCCCACCGACATAAAGCCGGAAATATTCATCACGCGAACTTCCCAGTTGGTGGTTGTTTCGTAAACCACGTTGTACTCGTTGGATGAGACAATCACCGTTTCATAATCGCCAATGATGACATGAAGCGGGTCCGCCCCATATTCATTCAGACCAGTCGCCACGCGCGCGGCCGTGCTGTTGGTCCATGTCGCGCCATAGTCCGCGCTGGCGCTGAAGGACAAGTCGTTGACCCAGTCAATGATGAGATACTCGCTGGCCCCCCACGCGGGGTCGTAGAGGCCACCCACGGCCGGAACGCCCAGTTGCGAGTGTTCGGGCGTGTTCCACATGAACGGATTCAACTCGTGCATGATTTCCCAGGCATCCGGCAAACCATCGCCATCGCTGTCAAATGCGCCGCGAGCGGCATCCACCATGCCGGCGACCGGAGCCGGATTGTTGGCATCAAATACAAACGTGGAACCAGCCCCCAGAATGGTGTCGCTGGCCAGACCGAACGCCGTGTCCGGATAGAGGTATTCCTGTTCCGGATAGCCCAGCACACCGGCCGTGTGCGGATAGGCATAGCCCAGGAGGCTGGACTTGGCGCGACGGGTGGAATCCACCGCCATCGTGCCGCCATCATCAAATGTATAATACGCCAACAGCGTATTGGGCACCACCGTGGTATAAACATCCGCGGAACAAGCCTGCACCGGGTCCACCAGTCGGCCCCGGTTGTCGCCAATCTGCGTGGAACTGCGCGGCTCGCCCCAAATGCGGATTTCATCCACCCGCAACCGGTTGGCAAACCCGCACCCGCCGTCCGCACGCCCAAAGGTCACCAGACGACTGCCGCCGGAACTCGTCGCGGCAAATTGCGAGCAACTGCCTTCATTCATGAGAACGGCCTGTTCCAGCAATCCGTCAATATACAGACTCAGACGGTTGTCCCGATGATCAAACACGCCCGCCAGATGAACCCATTGGCCATACGGAATCGAACGCGCCGCCGCGACAATCCGTGTATTCTTGCCGCTGCCCAGCGTCTGATAGGAAATATAAGGCACGGACTCAAAGCCGTTCGTGGTCATCAACCCCAAATCGTAAGCCTTGCGGGTGCTGCCCGCAAAGGTCATTTCGCCGACAATAATGGAACCGATAAATTCATTATTGCCCGGCTCCGAAGTCAAATACACCCATGCTTCCACCGTAAAGTCGGGCGAGAAAAACCGCCGCCCATCCGCTGCCGAGGTCAGGAACGGCCCGAAGGGGCTGACACCCGCATCCGACGTCAACAGCGCCGAGCGCTGAATGAACGGACCGTGACTTTGAACGGGGCTGGTGGGTTCTTCGCCAGCCAGCACATCCATTTGCAACTCCAAAGCATCCGGCAACCCGTCATTATCGGTGTCCGTGCCAGGCATGGGCCAGACCTTGGAAATAGCATCCGTCAGGGGGCCGGAAGCCGCAATCGGCCCGGCAGCTCCCGCCAGGGTGCCATTCGGGTCCGCCAGAATCACATCCGCATCCACCGGCGGCGGGCCGGGATCCGCGGGTGTGAAATAATCCGGCGCATTAATCGCCAGCCAAACCGCGTCAGCGCCCGGCGTAAAGGCGCCATCGCCGTCTTCATCCAGATAATACAGGCCGGACATTGCGGTCGCAAAAGGCTGGAAGTAACCCGGTTGGAAACCAAAGTTGCCATAATCCACATCATTCAGCGCGACAAAGGGCGGCACACCGGCAACCGGGAAGAATATATCGGTATCCACCGGCGGCGCGGAGGGATCGGAGGGATCCGGGCGCGGCTCCTGAGTCGTCAAGCGCGGATCGAAGAACCCGAACCAGCCGCTTTCCCAAAGATAATTGGTATAAGGCGTGGCATAGCCCGCTGGAGCCTGAAGATTTTTCGACCCCACAACGGGTTGGCCGATTTGCCGGGCAAACTCACCCCGGGCCGGATGGTTGAATATCCGCGCAATCCACGGGTTGCTTTCATCGCCGGTGCCGGTGATGTAGTCAATTCGATACTGATCCGCCCCCCAGTATTCCTGCAGGTTCATCAGAGTGTCATCATCGGGATCGCCCAGCGCACCGCTCACGTCTAGATACATGTCGTTAATAACCTGAGTGGCGCTTCCACTGATGGGATTCAAGCCGTGTTCCAGTTCCCAGCCGTCCGGCAAACCATCGCCATCGCTATCCGCGTTTTTCGGCGAGGTCCAGCGCTGGGTGCCCTTGCCGCCACACCAATCAGATGTCCTTGTAACCGGATGTCCCCAGGCCACGATGCCCGGCTGCGTTTGGCTGTCGCCTGGCTGATTATAGTACGCCAAATTCATGTAGCCGGGAGTCATCAGGCCAACGCCCGGCGTGGCCCATCCAATGGAGGCAGACCCAAAAACGGCAATGCCGTACTCGGCTGTGCTCGGGAATGCGGTGCGGTGCTGAAATTGAGCCAGAAGCGGATGGATGCACATCTCCCGCCAGGACGTCAATCCATCCCGATCCGGATCCGCCTGCGAATCATCCGCCACGCGCGGATTGAACTGGTTCAGATTGCCCCATTGCACCTCGTAAGAATCAATCAGCCCATCGTAATCGGTATCGTAATGACAGGGCGATGTCCAAAAGGGATTGTCCTTGATGGTCTTGTACGGAAAACCTCCGGCATTGGAGTCTTGGTAGCCGTCCAAATCTTTTTGGGAGGTGGTCGCGCATTTCCACCTCCAAGTGCCGCAATACCAGCCATTGTACTCCTCCGCGTTGGTCAAGCCATCACCATCCATATCCATGTCCGGCGCCTGATTCGGATCCGCCGTGCCGTTATCGCTGGGATTCAACCCCACATACGCCTCCCACGCATCCCACATGCCGTCGCCGTCGCTGTCCCACGAGCGTGGATCTGTCCCCAATGCTCTCTCCCAATAATCGGAAATGCCATCGCAATCCGTATCCAGCATGGTCAGAGAAGACCCGTCCAGACGCGCCGCGCCATGAATGGAGTTCCAGGAAAACCAGACCGCTACGCCATTAACGGTGGACGGCCACCCCAACCACTCCTCTTCGTTGGTCAATCCATCGTTGTCGGGATCGTCATCGGGCTGCCGATTGGCGACCCAGGTTTCCTTGCCATCGGCATCCACCGAATACCAGCCGTTGGCGGCGGCAAAATCCTTATAGGTCGGGCCGCCGGGGGTGTACTGTGCCAGCGCGCCAGGCGTCATCATCGCCAGGCCGACCAATGCCAAAACAAAAACAAACCAACGGTGGGGCTTCTTCATGGAGCTCTCCTTGTAATGAGTAACTGTTCGCGCGGTGAATCGAAACAAATCGGAAGAAATCATGGCAACTCCTCCGCGGCAGCGGCGGCGGCGTCAGCCGCCTTCTTCTGGCGTATGAGTTGAATCAACTGCGTCCGGAAATCCATTTCCCCCAGCAAATCGCCGCGAATTTCAGCCAGCGCATCCGTCTTTTCACGCACGGCCGGCAACTCCTCCGTCAATGCGGCAATCCGATGATGCAACGCCCGGATTTGCGCGTACAAATCTTGAATCTCTTGCGATTCATCGGCGGCGGTCTCGCGCGCCTCCTGCGCCGCCCGGCCCGCTTGTTGCATTTGCTGGTTCATCGCAGGCAGCGCCGCCTCTGTCTTTTCAAGCAACTCTTGCAACTCCGGCAAAGGCAGGTCCTTGACTTCCGCGATCCGCGCCTCCACCTTCGCCCGCGGCGTCAACACAGGCACATCGAGGGATTCCGCGAACTCTTCAGCTTCTGCCAATTGGCCCTCCTCATTCGCGGCCGGCATTTCCGCCCACCCCGTGCCCGCCATTAGAAGAAAGAACCCCAACACAACCCACACTGCGCTTGTCGTCTTCGTCATGCCTCGATGTCCTTTGTTGTACCGAAAAAAGACAGATGCCTTTTCGCGTGATTAGACTGGATTCAACAGAGAGTTGCAAACAAAAAGTTTTAGCGACGCCTCTCGCGCAGCTCGCGGCGGGAACGCGCCACCTCAAATGGCGGCCAGCAGCGCATCCATTTGCTCGTCACTGCCGACGGTGATGCGCAGGAAGTCGCCCGTGCGCGGACCGGGGAAATAACGCACCAAAAACTTTTTCTCCCGCAATTGCGCGAAAAGGTCGGCGGCAGGCATCCCTGCCGGCGGCAACACCCACAAAAAATTAGCCGCGGACGGAGTCACCCGAAAGCCGCGCTCGGCCAGCTTGGCGGCCACGCGCTCGCGGGTGGCGACAATGCGGCGCGCGTTGGTCTGCATCCAGCCCACATCCCCCAGCGCCGCCAGCGCCACCGCCTGCGCCAGGCCATCCACATTGTACGAATCTTTCAGTTTGTAAAGCGCCCCAATCAACTCCGGCGAGCCAATCGCCCACCCCAGCCGCAGGCCGGCCAACGAATAAGACTTCGACAACGTGCGACACACCAGCACATTCGGCAGAGTCTTGGCCAGCTCCAGGCAGTCGCGCCCCCCCGCAAAATCCACATAGGCCTCATCAATCAGCACCACGCCTGCAAACGCCCGGCAAAAACCGCGAATGCTCTCCAACGGATAAAACACCCCCGTCGGCGCATTTGGATTCGCCAGACAGAATAAGCCGGCATCCAAATCAGCCGGCGGCATCACCCAACTGAAATCCTCCGGCAAGGGCACGGTGCGATACTTCAGCTCATCCGCCGCCGCCAGCACCGGATAAAGCGAATAGGTCGGCTCAAACGCCGCCACCGTGCCGCCCGGCTGGGTAAACGCCCGCATCGCCAGCCGTAAAACCTCATCCGAGCCATTCCCGACAAACACCTGCTCCCGCGCGCAACCCGCCAACTCGGCAATCCGCCCGCGCAACGCGTTGCACATCGGGTCCGGGTAAAGCCGGAGCGACTCCGCCGCAAAATCGCGCAACACCTGCGTCACGGCCGGACTCGGCGGATACGGGTTTTCATTGGTGTTTAGCTTAACCAGCCCTGCCACGCGCGGCTGCTCGCCGGGCGTGTAGGCCGTCAGGCCAGCCACGGATGAACGAATCAACTTTTTCATGGTCACCGCCCATCATTACGCAAAACCTTCCCCCGGCGCAAGAAAAGCGTGAGCACCCCTTCTTTTTCTGGGCGGCAATTTTCCCAATTTTCTAATGGTTAATTAACCATTAGATTTTTTAAAATGATTTTGTTGATATTGCAATGAGTTACAACTTTTTTGAGGCCTCGCCATAGTTAACAAGTTTTGTAATGTTTTTCGATAACCCATTGCAACAGATTGGGTTATAGCTTTCTCGAAAAACGGGCGAAAATGGGCGGTTTTTGGCCTTTTTCCTTTTTGGGGGGCTTCAAAAGGGGAAGCAAGCCACGCTTTTTGTAAAACAGATTGCCAACGTCTTTTTTTTGCGTCACAATGTGCCGAAATAAACAGCACGTTATTGACCAGGAGAGACGTATGGCTAAAAAAATCACGCGCGAGTTTCTCGCCAAAATCCCCAAAACCGACTTGCACCTGCACTTGGATGGCTCCCTTCGGCTGTCCACGCTGATTGAACTGGCCAAGGCCGCCAAAGTCCCCCTGCCCTCCGAAACCGAAGCCGGCTTGCAGGAGCTGGTCTTTAAGGAGAAATACAAAGACCTGCCGGATTATTTGCAGGGGTTCGGCCTGACCTGCGCCGTGCTGCAAACGCCGGAAAATCTGGAGCGGGTGGCCTACGAGCTCGCGCTGGACAACATCGCCGAAAACGTTCGCTACATCGAAGTGCGCTACGCCCCGCAACTGCACGTGCGCCCCGGCTTCTGCGTGGAGGAAGTGGTGGCCAGTGTGAACCGCGGCTTGGCGCGCGCGAAAAAAGAGCACAACAGCACCGAGGCCGTCCGCTCCGGCGCGGATATTGCCTTCCACTACGGCATTATCACGTGCGCGATGCGCTTCTTCAATCGCCACATGTCCGCCTATTACGCCCAACTGTTCGACGTAATGCCCCACGCGCCGG